>JACCED010837404.1_pt1 | contig 11298 bp, 16 predicted proteins | sample 7455021 | NCBI WGS metagenome assembly JACCED01 (sample SAMN15323456, study PRJNA562643) | freshwater metagenome | isolation source: river surface water | place: USA:Blue River Watershed | collected 2017-08-19
CCAACGGCCAGCGCAAGATCGTCGACCCTGGCCACCTGCGCATGTTCTGGGATCGCTTGCCCACCGTACTGCAGCGAGCCACCGACCATTCCATGACTCAATACCTCAAGGAGCTGCAAGCATGCGACAGATTCTGATGGTGGCGTTGGCCCTGATGCTGGCTTCTTGTGCCGTGAAGGACAACATCAAGGACGGCTATCAGGGAGGCGATGTAGCTGCAGGCTTGATCGAGGACAAGGGCGTGTACTGCTCAGCCCCATACCGTGGCATACGTGCAGTCGGCCGCTTCATCATCGCCATGCTTGGCGGGGTGACAGTGCCGGACGTGTGCAAGGTGATCGATGTGGTGGCGGGCGAAGAGGATCGATCGTGAGGCCCGACTGGGGCGCGGGTCCTTCCAGAAGAATGGCGCGTTGTACGGACGCGAGGATGTCGGAATTTGCCAAAAATTTCGCCAGCCAAAACGGTTGCAAGTCTAACAAGTCGGGCGCCCGGTTGTAAGGCGGGAAGTGCGTAGATGGCAAGAATTCTCAGTATTTCGGACGCTGCCGACTTCTTCGGATACTCGAGACAAAGCATTTCCAACTTCATCAAGGAGGAAGGCGCTCCTGTGGTTTCGCAGACCGGTCAGGGAAAGACCGGCGAGATCGACTCGGTTGAGTTTCACCGATGGCTCTGCATGCGAAACACTGGCGACGGCAGCGCTCTGGAGAAAGCCCGCCTCGGAAAGACCCAGGAGGAAGAGCGAAAGCTCCAGATCGAGAACGACACGAAGATGGGCCAGCTGTGTCCCGTCGCTGATGTTGTGGTTCTGTACTCCGAAACACTGGTCATCATCCGCACCAGCATGGAAGGTTTGCCAGGACGCCTGGCTGGCGGCAACAAAGCTCTGCGACAGAAGTGGCTGAATGAAATCAGATCAACACTCAACGCGGCTACCGACCGGATTCAGCAATTTGTTCGCGAACGTGCTGCATCTGCCTCGCCTGATGCGGACGCCTCCAGACCGAGCGAGCTGGAAGTGGGCGAAGGAAAACAGAGTCCTGCCAAAGGACGCAGCCGAGCCCGGGCCGTACCGGCCGGAAAGAACGCCGTGGGTGATCGGAATAAGCGAAGCGTGCCATCGCCCGTTGTCAAAAAACGTGACAGCAGTGCTCGGCCGGCAGATGTCAAAAACAGAAGGCGTCCTGTTTAACCAGATCGGCCGCACGATGGACGACGACCCGCGTCCGATGATGTACGTCGGGCCCACGGAAAAGCAGGTGCTCTCGGTGAGCAACTCGCGAGTGGCGCCCATGATTCAGGGCGTTCCCACACTGCGCGCGGGCCTCGCTGGCGGGCACAAAGACAAGACGACCGAGAAGTTCATCAACGGCGTGAGACTCGGATTTGCCTGGGCGGGATCTCCGACAGAGCTGGCCAGTCATCCGAACGCCTTCGTGCTGATCGACGAGCGCGACCGCATGGGCCCGACGACAGAGGGCGACGTCGATGCGATCGTGAACAGCTCGGTGGCCACGTACGACGGGCTGATCATCCGCGTCTCCACTCCGCTTGAAGGTGATGTGACCCGCGGGCCTAAAGACGGCACGTGTGATCATTGGGAACCTGCGAAAGACGAGGACGTGAGCTCGCCGATCTGGCGCTGGTGGCAGAACGGAACCAGGCACGAGTGGGCGACACCTTGTCCGCACTGCAAAGAGTACTTCATCGCGCATCTTGATCTGCTTCGCTACGACGAAAGCGGCACTGCCGATCAGCTTCTTTCCTCTGCCGCACTTGCGTGCTCCGCCAACGGGTGCGAGATCCGCAACGATCAGAAGGACTGGATGAACGAGCGTGGCGTTTTCGTTGCGCCTGGCGAGGTCGTTGAGCTTTCGAAGGCAGGCGCCGTGATCGACGGCCAGAAAGTTGCCTTCGGTGATTACCTGGACAAGGGCAAGCCAGATCTGAGCTTCTGGGTGTCAGGGCTCATGTCGCCCTGGAGGCCATTCAGCTCTGCTGCGAAGTTCATCTTCGAGGCGAAGAAGTCTGGTGACCCGAAGAAAGAACAGGCGGTCATCAACACCGAATTCGGACAGGTATATCGCAACCGCGGCAAGGCGATCGACTGGCACATCGTCTCGGAGCTGAAGCAGGGCTACACGAAACGCTCGGTGCCAAGTGGCGTCAAGGTGCTCACGCTTGGCGTGGATACGCACAAGGAGCGGCTGAACTTCGTTGTGCGCGGCTGGGGCGTCAACTACGAGTCCTGGTTGATTGACTCGGGCGAGCTGTGGGGCGAAACGCGCTTCATCGACGGACTTGTCTGGCGGCAGCTGGCGGACATTCTCTCGACCAGTTATGACGGCTTCCCGGTGGCCATGGGCCTGATCGACTCCGGGTACAAGCCGAATGATGACGAGCCAGCCCCGTCGTCAACGGTTTACCAGTTTGCCTACAAGAACAAGCGCATGTTTCCGGCCAAGGGCCACGACACTCGAACGCGCAGTCACAGCCCGTCGCAGATCGACGTGACCTACAACGGCAAGGTCATCACCGGTGGCCTGCAGCTGTGGCATCTGGACTCCGACTTCTTCAAGTCGTTCATATTCTCGCGAATGGAGTGGCCGGAAGGTCAGCCAGGCGGCTGGCATCTGCCGGCAGACATCGAAGACGAGTACTGCAAGCAAGTGGTCTCTGAGGTTCGGCGCGTGCTGAGCAGCGGGAAGCCGAAGTGGGACAAGATTCGGCGCGACAACCACTTCCTCGACTGCGAAATGATGGCCACGGCCGCAGCCTACATCCTGCGATTGCACAACCTTTCCGACGACGACAAACCCATGCAGGCCCAGTCCAGGACCCGCAAAGTGCACGGTGGATTACGACGATGAGTAACCAGTCAGAACTTGCTGAAGTGAAGGCGGCGATCAGCGCCGTGCTGAAAGCACAGTCCTACAAGTACGAAGGCCGAGAAGTGACCAGGGCGGACCTTGCAAAGCTGCAGGAGCGTGAACGGCTCTTGGAGGGCAAGACTGCCAATAACGGGCGCGGCATGCGCATGACCGGCATTTCCATCAGGCACTGAACCCAATGGCAAAACTGATCGACCGTATTCGGGACGCATTCCGGACCGAAGAACAGCGCGCGCGTGAAGAGGCATTCCGGGCACTGCGTAACAGTCCTGGCTACAAGAAGCGCATCGAGAACCTGAGCTCTGGGTACTACCGGGGAGATCGCCGCGGGCGCAGCCTGGGCGAGTGGGTTACCTCTGACGCTGACGCGAACGAAATGCTGTCCTATTCGCTGACAGATCTTCGCAACGATTCGAACGACCTCTACGTCAACAACCCGATCGGCAGCGGTGCAATCAACACCTACGTGACGAACGTGGTCGGTACCGGGCTGAAGCTGTCTCCGGCAATTGACCACGAGGTCATCGGACTGACCCCTGAGCAGGCTGACGCCTGGCAGGCAAAGACTGAGCGCGAGTACGAGCTCTTCTGCAAGACAGCTGACATCACAAGACAGAGCAGCATGGCCGAGCTGCAGCAGATTGTGCTGCGGTCCACGCTCCTCAGTGGAGACATTTTCGCAAACCTTCCGATCGTGGAGCGCAATGGTGTCGTTTATGAGACCTGCATCAATCTGATCGAAGGCCAGCGCGTCAGCAATCCCAACAGCGGGCGCGACACTGAATCCATGATCATGGGCATCGAGATCGACAAGAACGGTGCTCCTACCAAGTTTCACTATTCCACTGGCGGCAGCTACGGCACGACAAAGGTCTGGAAGTCTCTTCGAGCGTTCGACGATACCGGCGAGCGAGCATGCCTTCACGTATTTAGAAAGCTGCGAGCTAATCAGATGCGTGGAGCGCCTCTGCTGGCTCCGATCATCGAGCTGGTGAAGAAGATCGACACTTATTCCCAGGCGGAAGTGGATGCGGCAGTGATCAACGCCTTCTTCACGGTGTTCATCAAGAAAAGAGCGTCAGCTGAGGGCGCGCTGCCATTCGATGGCATCACGAACATGGGTGCCGAAAGCGGTGCTTCAGCGTCTGACAAAGACCTGAAGCTGGGAAGCGGAACCATCATCGAGTTGTTCGATGACGAGGAAGGCGTCGATCTTGCCAACCCGCAGCGCCCGAATGCCAACTTCACTGCTTTCTTCGAGGCGATTGTCAGCGAGATTGCCCTGGGCGTGAATTTGCCCAAGGAGGTCCTGATGAAGACCTTCAACGCCAGCTACTCTGCATCGCGCGGAGCGATTCTGGAGGCGGTGAAAGTGTTCAAGGAGTGGGAGCAATTCTTGATCACAGAATTCTGCCAGCCAGTTTATGAGGCCTTCTTGTACGAAGCTGTTTCCAGAGGCCGCATTGAAGCCCCTGGCTTCCTGGAAGATCCGATCATCCGCCAAGCGTACTGCGCCACAGAGTGGATCGGAACCGAGCAGTCTGAATTGAATCCGATGGTAGCTGCGAATGCTTCATCCGCACGCATCGAGGCCGGCACATCAAACGTGATCATCGAGACACAGGCAAGAGGTAGAGATTATGGCAAAGTCCTCCGCGGCGCGCAGCGCGCTCAACGAATGCGTGGCGCAGATGAAGCTGCCCGGGCTGAGAATCAATCTGGCGAAGGCCAAGGATGACGAAGCTGTCGGCGAGATCGACATTTACGGCGTCATCGGCGGTGATTGGTTTGGCGAGGGGGTGACCCCGACGCAGTTCAAGAAGGATCTGGCGGCCCTTGGAAGCGTGACCAGGCTGAATGTGCACATCCACAGCTACGGCGGCTCCGTGTACGAAGGCTGGGCGATCTTCAACGCCCTGGAGTCACACCCCGCTGAAGTGCATGCATACGTCGATGGCAGCGCGATGTCGATGGCATCAGTCATTCTGATGGCCGCGGACCACAAGCACATCGCGAAGAACGGCACGATCATGATCCACAACCCGCTCAGCGTTGCCTGGGGGGAATCGAAAGACTTTCGAAAGGCGGCAGACGAACTGGACAAGATCCGCGACCAGATTGTCAGCGCGTACATCGCAGGCGGCGTGACCGCCAGCAGAGAAGAAATCATTTCCATGATGGATGCAGAGACATACCTCAACGCCGAAGAGGCGCTGGAGCATGGCTTTGTCGACTTCATTGGAGAAGAGAAAGAGGTCGAGGCATCCGCAACGAACTCAGCGGGCTCACCTATGGTGAGCTTTCCTGTAATGACCGGGTCACCGGCAACCACTATGGAGACACACAACATGTCAAACCAAGGTACAGCTCCGGCAGCCCCGGACAACACAACAGCGGACGCGGTAGCCCAGGCCACTGCGCAAGCGCACGCTCGATTCGGCGACATCATGGCACTCAGCCGCCCAGGCATTGAAGACTTCGTCAAGAACCTGGCCCTGAATCCCGCTGTGACCGTTGCAGACGCGAAGATGCAGGTGGCGGACGAGTATTTGCGTATTCAGTCTTCTTCCTTCGAAGCCTCGCGCGCCTCTCGAAATGCTCCGGTGCAAGAAGAGCGCGATTCGCCGCAAGCGTCCAACTCGCTGCAAGAGCGCTGGGAGAAGAACGAGGGCGGCGTGCAGTCGCAGTTCCTGGACTTTGCTGGCTTCGAAGCATTCACCAAGGCCAGCAATGAAGGCCTGGTGAAGATGCTTGTGAAGTAACCAGCAACGCGGCTTTTGCAATCGCTTCAAACCACTTTTTCAACTTCTGAACGGAGTACTGCTCATGACAACTTTGGCACTTAACAAGCCCCGTGCATACGAGGGCGGCAATCGCACTGATCTTCCGGTGGTTGCCTCTGACATCATCTACGAAGGCGCGGCAGCTGGCGTTGTGAAATCCACTGGACTGGTGCGTCCTCTGACCGCCGGCGACAAGTTCGCAGGTTTTTCCATCGAGCAGGCTGATAACTCAGCCGGCAGCGCTTCTGCGATCGTTGCGCGCTTGATCGAGGTAGGGAAAATTCAGCTGGCAGTGACTGGTGCTGTGATCACTGACATCGGCCAGCCGGTTTACGCCAGCGACGACGACACTTTCACGTTTTTGCCCACTGGCAACAGCTTCGTCGGCTTCGTCGAACGCTTCGTTTCCTCTGGCGTGGTCATTGTCGCCTTCGACGCCAGCAACAACTGCGACCCATACGCCGGCAAGGTTCTCGAAACGCTTTCTGCCTCGACCAAGACCTTCGATGCGCAAGATGTCGGCAAGACATTCTTCGTCACTGAAGATTGCGTCATCACTCTTCCAGGGACTGTCGCAGGCTATCTGTTCGATGTGGTGTGTGCCGGCCCGTACGGCACGGTCCAGATCAGCCTGAGCCCAGCGGCGGCAGACAAGATCATGGGGCCTGACCTGGCCGGCGTTGACAACAAGGATCTGATCAACACGAAGGCAACTGCCCAGCGTGGCGATCGAGCCCAGATTCTGGGCGCAGGTGGTGACGGCTACTTCGTCACTGGTCTCAAGGGCGTCTGGGCTGCTGAAGCCTGATAAACGGCTCATTAACTCAATTCGGACCCGCTTCTGCGGGTTTTTTCATTTCTGGAGAACGTAAATTATGAGCGGACAATCATTGGGCTCACGCGCCATCATCGGCGAGTACTACCGAAGACTGGAACAGGACACAGGCGTGCCCTGGATTCCTGCCGTTGCAAATATCTTCGACTCTGACCAGGCGAGCGAGACCTATCGCTTTCTGGGCCAGGTGCCGGCGATGCGCGAATGGAAAGGCGGTCGCCAGGCAAAGGGCCTGAGCGACAATGGCTTCACCATCTACAACAGCGAGTTCGAGAGCACTCTCGAAATCGAGGTCAAGCACCTTCGTCGCGACAAGACTGGCCAGCTGATGGCTCGCATCCAGGAGCACGTGCAGCGCTCTTCTGCGCATTGGGCGACACTGGCCTCCGGCCTGATCGTGAACGGCGCATCAGGCGTGTGCTACGACGGCCAGTACTTCTTCGACACCGACCACAGCGAAGGTGCAAGCGGTAACCAGTCGAACTCGATCAGCGTCGACATCTCCGCACTGCCAACCACTGTGCACGGATCTGTGACTGCGCCCTCTCCTGAAGAGATCGCGCAAGCTGCTCACAAGGCGATCACGCAGATCTGCAGCTTTGTGGACGACCAGGGCGAGCCTATGAACGAGACCGCAACCAGCTTTGTGGTGATGGTTCCGTTCAGTCTGTACAACGCAGCTCTGAGCGGGCTGACACTGCCGCGAGGCACGGACGCAGCAGAGCAAATCTCTGGCAAGTCCATCACTGTCGTGCCCAATGCGCGCCTGAGCACATGGACTGACAAGTTTGCAGTGTTCCGCACTGATAACCCCATCAAGTCCATCATCCTGCAGCAGGAAACACGCATCAAAGTTGCAGGCAAGGGCGAGGGCTCCGAGTACGAGTTCGACAACAATGCGCATCAGTACGGCTTCAGTGCGTCTCGCGGTGCCGGTTACGGCATGTGGCAGAGCGCTTGCCTGGTAACGATGGTGTAACCAGTTGGCGCGTGAGAGGGGGGCCAAACGGCCCCTCTACCACTCAACTCAACAAACTCGAGGCACAACAATGAAACAGTTCAAAGCAAATTCAGCGGTGACCATTCACCCAGGCTCAAAGGTGGGGTTGACGATTCAACAATTCACGCCGCGCGCGCACAACCTGCAGCGCATCGGTGATGCGAACGGAATCATCACTTGCAACGTGATCAAGCCGATCCAGTTCAAAATCGGGGAGGTGTTCTTCGCAGAGGATCTCCCAAAATCGATGGCATCCCAGCTGACGCAGGGCGCAGGAAGCGGCGAGTCTGGGGAGCAAGATGACAGCACTCAAGACGATCTGAGCTTCGCTGACATGGGCGTCAAACAGCTCAAGGCGTTTCTGGAAGAGAACGGTGTCGAGATTCCGAAGGGCGCGAAAAAGCCAGAACTGATAGCGCTGGCAGAAGGCATTTCGGTTCCCGATGACGAGGGCCAGGACGAAGGCGGCGACCAGAATGACGAGAAAGAGGACGCGCAGTAATGCCGTTCCACTCTAGCGCTGACATCGAAACCATTTTCGACACCGACTTCGGCGACGGCTATCTGGCCGTGGTCTCTCCGGTGTCTGGCTCCGACTACAGCGTCAATGTGCTGCGTGACAAGAACGTGGACAAGATCGACTCCTTCGGCAATATCCACGAGAAGGTCACGCTGCTCCACTTCATGAACAGTTCTCTGCCGGCACAGCTCGCGCGCGGAACAGAAGTCACGCTCGATGGAACGACCTACATCATCGAGACGCTTTCGAAGCAGGACACCTACACGTCCACTTACGAGGTTTCATGATCACCATAAACGGCGATCTGGCTGCCATGAAGGCAATCATGGACCCGCAGGTCCTGAAGAAGGCCGAGAAGTCTGCGCTTAAGGCAGTGCAGCGCAAGACGGCGACAAGAATCTCACGCAAGGTGCGTGAAGAGTTCAACGTCACGGCCAGAGCGATCGCAGATCGGCTAAAGCTGAGCCTGAAACGCGACGACACTGAGGCTTATCTCTGGTACATCGGCACGCGAATCGGACTTATCAACTTCGGCGGCCAGTTCAAGAAAGTTCGCAGCGCCCGCGGGCCCCGCATGGGCGCCACAGCGAAGGTCAAGAAGAACTCCAGTAGGTACGTTGCTGCTGGCGGCTTCATCGCTGAGGGCAAGAATCAGAACGTGCATATCTTCCAGCGAATGAAGAAAAACCAGAGTGCTCGAAATCCTATCCGCAAAATGACAGGCCCTGCGATTGCCCAGATGGTGGCATGGCCAGCGGTGCTCGAGGATGCAACCAAGTTCGTCGAGACCGAGTACCCGAATGAGCTGGCAAACCGACTCGACTATTTCTTCAAGCAGCAGGCTGGCAAATGATCGGCGACCTGATCACATTCCTGGAAGCGAACACCGAGTCGTTCAGCACGATCGACCACGCCTGGGAAACCGAGCCTGTTGAGAACGTGCGCGAGCTGGTGCCTGCGCTGTTTGTTTTCCCGGGAGACGATTCGACTGAGGAAGATGGCACCGACTATCTGGTGTCGAAAAGACTTCACCGCGAGATCAACGTGTATCTGGTGTGTGCGATCGCCGATCTGGATTCTCTGCAGACGGAGCTGCGCACTGCGCTAATCGGCAAAGCCCTGGCTCCTCAATACACCGACTTCGCGCTGGTTTCTGGAAAAACGATTTCCCTCAAGGGCGGGCTGATCTGGTGGCAAGACACCTATCGCGCCGCTCTGACTCTGCGCCAAGCCTACTGATTCCCCTTCTCTTCCATCGGCCCTACGGGCCGCGTGAGGTATTGCCCATGAAAAACAAACGAGGACGGGGCGGCAGCTACGTTCAAGCCAGCCCGGACAGTGAAAGAGTGCTGGTTTCCGGTACTGATCAGGCGCCGCAAGCGCAACAACCGCTGACTGCGGAAGTGAAGAAGCAGTCGTCAAAATCCACAAGTAAAGGAGCAGCACAATGAGTTTCTTCGCGCGCAACCAGATCATCCTGGCAAAGATCGAGGGCACCTACGGCACAGACCCAACGCCTGTTGAAGGCACAAACGCAATCCTGACCAAGAACCTGCAGCGCACAATCTATGACGGCAACCGGGTTCAGCGCGATCTGAACTATCCGTATATGGGCAACGATGCGTCCATCAACACCGCGCCGTTTGTCACTGTCACGTTCGATGTTGAGCTGGCTGGCTCTGGAACAGCAGGAACAGCGCCTCAGTTCGGCCCACTTCTGCGAGCCTGCGGACTGGATGAAACTATCGTAGAGAGCACTTCGGTGACTTACGCACCGGTGAGCGCGGCTTTCGAGTCTGTCACGCTGTATTACAACTACGACGGCGAAATGCAGAAGGTGATTGGTGCTCGAGGCACTGCGACACTGAACATGTCACGCGGCCAGATTCCGATGATCTCCTTCAGCTTCACAGGTCGCTACGCGAAGCCGACAGCGGTCACCCAGTACGACCCTACCTATACGGACACGGTCCCGTTCCCCTTCAGCAGCTACAACACGACCACATTCAGCGTGCACAGCCAGGCTGTTTACGGCGAGTCGTTCACACTCAACCTTGGCAACAACGTCGTGCATCGCAATCTGGCCGGCTTCGACGGCGTGTTGATCACGGACAGAGCTCCTACAGGCAGCGCGAGCTTCGAAGCTGTTGCGATCGCGACGAAGGACTACTTCGCGGCCGCTCAGTCCCATCTCGGCGCCGTTGTCGAGGGAGCCCTGTCAATCGTTCACGGTTCTGGGGCGGGCAAGGTGTGCACGATTTCAGCAGCTCAGATGCAGATCTCCAATATCACAGAAGCCGACAGCGATGGCATCCGCATGTTCAATGCGGACCTGATTTTCCTTCCTACCGATGGCGGAAACGACGAGTTCTCCATCGCCTTCACCTGATAGCAATTTCCGGTCTTCTGCCTTCTCTCCCCCCGAGCGGGAGGCCGGTTTTTTTACCTGGGGGAGACGGGAGAGAGAAATGTTTGTGATTGGGAAAATTCAGTCTGTGAAACGCAAGGTCGCGTTCAAGCAGTTCAGCGATCATGGTAAGCCTGCGGAGAACTGCGACTTCATCGTCACCCTGAAGGTGAACGATGCGGAAACAACGAAGGCCAGACGAAGAGAAATGCAGGACTACGTCAACACTCTCCAGCGCGAGCTTGCCAGAGCTCAGAAGGATCCAGATTACCAACTCGATCTTCCGGACGGTGGTTTCGACGAGATGTACATCCGGGAGGATGTGCTAGACATCACTGGTTGCTTTGACCTCGATGGTGTTGAGCTACCTTTCTCCAATGAACTGCTTGATGCAGTCCTTCTGGACAGGCCAGCTCGTATCGCGCTCATCACTGTATGGTCAGAACTGAACCTTGAAGAAGGTGGGCTGAAAAGAAAAAACTGATTGAGGCGGGGGAACACTGGGGCAGTCTCAAGCCGACAGACTCTGGCGAAGGCATCGAGCAAGACATGGATGCCTTCGGCCTGTCGCAGGAGATCCGCGACAAGATTGCCGCGAAGACCTCCACAGATCCCGCCGAATTCATTCTCCTTGAAGAAAACTGGCCGGCATTCGAGACGTTCCTGCGTTGCCAAACGCAGTGGCGCTACACGATGGCCGGCATCACTGGCCTGGATTACACGGCCGTCATCAGCGTGATCACGCTGACCTGCAAGAACAAAGACCGCAAGCAACTATTCGAAGATGTGCGCCTGATTGAACAGGGCGCGCTGAAGTCAATTTCCGCATCGAAGGGGCAGTGATGGCCAAGGAATACCG
>JACCED010133869.1_pt1 | contig 11295 bp, 6 predicted proteins | sample 7455021 | NCBI WGS metagenome assembly JACCED01 (sample SAMN15323456, study PRJNA562643) | freshwater metagenome | isolation source: river surface water | place: USA:Blue River Watershed | collected 2017-08-19
GAACGCCCCAATGATCATCTGGAGCAGCAACATTGCCGCGCGAATTTACCGTATTGAGCCAATCACTCCCACCACCTCCACGCATCTTTTTGGTTTTGGTTTTGGTCTTTGTTGATTTGGTCTTATTTGTTTTTAACTTGATCATTTTGCTCTTCGGTTTGGTGCTCTTTGTTTTTGTAGTTTTTGTAGATTTTCTTTTCGAAGATGCGGTTTTTCTTTTCGAAGATGTGGTCTTCAAAGATGCGGCAGCTTTTGCTTTGGCACGTGCGTATGCGTCTTGTGCTTTTTGAACGCACTTATAAGCGCGTTGTGCCTCTTTTTGTGCTTTGATCAAAGCCTTTTCTGCTTTAATCACCGGATTGGATGGAGCCATATTTCTATAAAAAGATCTATTTTATAGAAATATATTTATCTTCTCTTCGTATGAGATCATATTATTTTATCTTTATTTACCCCAATTTTCAATTGCGTTGATCTTTCCTTGAATCGCAGTATCAAATGCTTCGGATTTGCGCTTCATATTCTGATAAAAACCATTCAATGATGCTGAGGTATAATTCACACTATTATTCATACTATTGACAAGTTCCAAACCACCCATTTTGGGAATAATACCATCCACCTTCTGTTGCTTCCAATAACAGTTCAGTTTATTAAACGCATTATTCCATGACTTTTCACTCAATGGGTTATCCACCACTGGTTTTGGACACTTGATCGGTTCAGCACCACCCCCACGAATTAATCCTTTTTTGAAGATGTTTTTTTTTTGCTCACACTCTTCTTCTTCTTGATAGATGAACTCTTCTTCTTCGTAGAAGTACTCTTTTTCTTCGTAGAAGTGCTCTTCTTCTTGATAGATGAGGTAGCCTTCTTCTTCGAAGAAACAGACTTTTTCTTCGCGCCACCTTTGACCGGTGCGAGTTTCTCCGTTGCGTCATAACCAGGTAAGATAGAGCCATCCATAAACTTGCGACCCGAATACCACTCCTTGGGTAAAGGACGAGCTCCACCACCGACGGTTTCAAACGCAATACCCAGGTTTTGCTTAATGAACGATTCGTCGAGCTTAAAACCTCCGCTCATCGAACGCTTCTTCTTCGAAACAGTTGACTTCTTCTTCGTAGAAGTGGCAGACTTCTTCTTCTTTGAAACGGTTGACTTCTTTTTCGTAGAAGTGGTGGACTTCTTCTTTTTGCCCGCACCACTTTGGGTTTGAGGTTGTGCGTAGTATTGATCAACATAATCTTTTGACGCGCGGCACACGCCGCATCCACTTTGAAAAGAATCCATGGTTATCTAATTAATCATAAGAAAAATAATTAATTATAAGAAAAAAGTTTATGAAGATTAAGAAGCTTCCGCAAGATGGCTATCTTCACGTGGTCTCAACAAATAATCTTCATTTGAGATGTGTTCAATATCATAAAATGGGAAGTGATCCTGAATCCATGATACATACTTATCTTTGTGATGATTCCATATTTCAATCAAAATCACCGGTTTATTTCGAATGATTGTTTCTTTACCTCCTTCAAATACTTCCAACTCATATCCTTCCACATCAATCTTGATAAGTGAAATGCCATCCAGATTCAAATCATCCAAGCGCTGGATTCGAACGCTCTCATTCTTATGCTCTTGTTCTTTATCCAAATTACTATGATGATTATACAAGCTGAGCGCACCGGGATTTCCATTGTGATCATAATTTTTAGGCAAGTTGAAATTCTTATTCTCATTCTTATCTCCTAAACCGAATGGATGCAAAATAATAATATCTCCTAAACCATTCATCTCCACATTCTCTTTACACAACTTATAAATCTCAGGTTGCAATTCAAACGCATAGATCTTTCCACTGCCACCACGCTTCTTGATCTCATTTCCTAAACCCACCGAATGTGCCCCATAATTCGCACCAATATCGAGCATATTTGTGTTTTCTTTATAATTTTGAAATATGAGATCCAAAATGGGCTTTTCCCACGATTTCTGCGTTATAATCGACTCACATATCGTCTTATCACTCTTGAAACATTTAAACTTTCCATAAATTGAATCGTCGATCAAAATGGTCTCATTAAAATGTTCACTATAAGAGCGCGTAGTATAGCGATACATCGCAAACGCAATAAGCAGAAGAATAAAAAGAATAAGAATAAGAGTAAGAATAACCTTCTTACTCTTTATATTGGTTGAAATAAATCGATTCATAATCGTGAAATGTGATGCTTCTACTTTATCTTGATACTATATTTTATCTAAATATAGTATCAATGGTTATGATATGATCATATCTTAATTAAAAGATACAACGATCGATGTATTATTCTTATTCACCGTCTTAATTGCCGATACCGATAATTGACGACGTTTGCGTCTCTTATCCTTCTCCGCATCATTCTTCTTCTTATACATCTCTTTGAGCGAATCATTCATATCCTGCTCAATCTCATCATAATGCTCCTGAATATACTTTAATATCTTATTCTCAATTGCCCACCTGAAAAAATTCAATTGTCCCACCGTAGTGATCACTTCCTTACCACCATGTACAATGAATTTAATACGCTCACGGCGGCAAAATGGATCAAACTGCTTCTTTTGATACCCCTTCAATTGCGACTTGTACGCAACATACACCGAGAAAGAACGATTCTTCCGAGCATCTACCACATAACTCGTATTATACTTCTTACTGTAATTCGTCACGAACCAATCGAGGATTCGGAGAGAAATCTTCGATGTACCCTCAATCACTGGTAAGAGCTCGTCAATATAATCCTTCTTATGGAAAAATTGGATTAAGGATTGCATTAATATATCCTTCTGAGATACCACATTCAAACGCGGCTTCTCCACCAGTGTATGACTCTCTGTATCCATCGTACGTTTTACAATCATCGACGCCATTTGTTCTTATTTATCAATCAAAAATAGAATTCTTATATAAAAGAGCCGATTTCCTTTATATCAAAAAAGATTTCTACTCTCTTCGCATATTTATAAATATTTTTTTAAACGAGTGTTTATTTTTCTCCTATGTATTTGGTAAGGAACTTTTTTAAAAGGATAAAATATTGCGATTTACGTTAAGGCTATTCACTCAAAAAGATCGAACGTAAAATAAGATTTATAAAAAAGATTACTTTTTATAAATCATTTATATATTTAAGTTTTATGTTTTATATTTATAAAATGGTACTATTTACAAAAAAATGGTTTTGTTTTGTTTTGTTTTTTCGAAATGTTATTTACATAGCATCCATGGTCATTTCCACATCATCTGTCTTCTTCACATAAGGTGAAGCCGAATGATGGATCATCTTGTTATAGATATCACACACACGATTCACATCTTGCTCCGAAAGGATAATCGCGACCTTTTCAAGGGTCGTCTTCGTCTTATTCGTCTTGTAATCCGCATGAAGCACATTCATTACATGCTTCAAGTAATACGGAATGGGCTCATCATAATCGTGCTTAATGTACTTGCGCACATAGATCTCATGGATCTTGCGAGCGATTTGAAGAAATCCCATTTCGTACTTACTAAACTCAACAATATGATGAGGATACATCGTTTGATACTCGTTTAGCTTCGCAACGTCCTTCCGGAGGTTGAAGAAACGATACATCATCGAATTCGTATTTCCATAAATCTCCTTCGCACGTGTGAAAGTAGGTGCCTCAAACTTCTGGCGGTTGAAATGCTTGTCGACCAACACATACCCCTCAATGTTGTAAATCGGGGTATGAATCAGATAATCGACAAAGGATTGAATATTCTCACGGTTTACAGGCTGCGCATGTACACGGGGAACATTTTCCAAAACCACATCCTCCTCCATCATCGTACTCATATTTCGAGTGCCAATGTGATAGGAAACGGGCTCCACATACTGGACAATCGTACTATTCTCAGGATGAGTAAGCACAAACGAGTAGGTATATCCCTCAATAATCTGAGCAAAATCAAATCCGCTCTTCTCCATGCTCTCCATAAAGAGCTCATAAAAGTTTCTCTCACTCACCCACTTGGCGCGGCGAGCATTGATCATTCGCTTAGTCGAAACCATCAGTTCACCCTTGTACTTCCATACACGGATGAGAGTACCATTCAAAGCGAACTCCAAACGCGCATTCTCCACATCCATCTTCGGATGAACCGTGAACGTATGCGTTTCTGGGTCGATGACGGAATCCTCCATCTTATTAAATGAATAGCACAATGGCATACATTCCGATTTACGTGCGATGAGACCATTGGTACAATGGTAAATCGGCGACTCTTTGTTTGTCGCTTTACGCTCACGACCACTGCCACTCTTCTTTGTATGATTCAGCGGATTCCCAAAGGGATCCACCAAACCCGTATAATGTCCAAGAACGAAGAGATCCGGATACGCACGATCTTCATTTACATAAATATTGTGCTCATCCGACTCCAAATGAGCTTTCATCGCCTCGAAAGACGTAATGCCCTTCTCTTGAAGATACTTGTAAAAGTCCATTTTTATTTTACGTTATTGGAATATTGTGAATATTGAATATTATATCTTACAGTCGGTTCGTCTCTATATCCACATGAAAAATCATTTTTTTCTATATTTATATATAATCTCTTTATTACATATAAAAATATGAGTTTTTTAGATAAAATAAAAATATATCACTTTATTATATATAATATATGTTCTATTTCTAATTCTCATTATTCAATATAAATATGAATAATAATCAACAAGAGGAAGATTTAAATAACAAAGAGAGTTCGATTGAAACGCTCAACTTCGGTTCAAATGAAGGAGAAACGGGAGAAGATGTGGAAATGGGAGAGGAAGGAGAGGAAGAAGAAGAGAATAGTGTTTTAAACTTTAATGATTTCGACGAAAATGTAAATCTGGACGAAGTCAAAAACGCTTTTAATGTCGAAGAGGAGGTTTTCGTAGAAGAAACCGAACGAACTCATACAAATGACCTCTTATATTTGAAGGAGTTAGAAACCCAGATTTTGGCTACATATCCCGTCACAAAACAAGGATTACTCTATATCCAAGAAGAAGCATCTCGCGAAGCACAAGCGATGATCGATGCCAAAAATGACGGTTTACAACGCTTTCGCCAATACGAAAACGGATTCGAATACCCCATGGTCGAAGATATTTATCAACAAATTTACTCGAATCAATGGATCATACCCGTCATCATAGATAAACATAAAATATACACACTTCAAGAAGGATCACGTGAAACTGACGCCGAAGCTGAAGAAGATGAAAAGAAGTATATTGTGGAATCGCTGGAAGATGAGGCAGGTATAAAGAAGGAGAGTCAAGTTGATCAACACGCGCTCCTCAAACGAATGAGACATGACGCAAATATTGGCAAAATTTCATTCAAAGATATGGTCAAAATATTCCATAAAATTCAATCACCTTATGTCCAATCAAATGATGCTCCCAACGTTGGATATACCACCAAACTTCGCCAACATGCACTTGTTCTTCGTTATCATGATATCGACACTGTACATTGGAATACTCGCATAGTAAAGAATGATATGTACGCTTATAAAGATAAGTATGACGAAGAGACAGGGCGTGTGATAGGTATCACCCCATACACACTTGTGAAGGGAGAAGATGTTCAAATCGTCGGTTTTATGGTAATGGCGAAGAACAATGATTATGATGGAAAGACGATTTATGAAAAATCGAGTAGTACGGAAGAGGAGGATAAAAATCCTTTAACAAAGCGTCTCATCTTATCATCCAAGATTACGAAAATTAGTCAAGTGGGTGATTTCATTAAAATCACCGCACCCAATCACGGTTTATCTCCCAAAACCCGCATTTACATCGATCATTCAAATAGTGTTCCTAATGTGAATGGATTAGTCCAACATATGAAAATCACAATTGAGAATGAGAATGAATTTTCGATCAAATCGACGAAAAAACTGAGTGTAGATGGAACATATGGTGAAATATATAGTGTGAATAAATTGGCATATGATCGTTATAAAATCACATACAATGAACAAATCGATGATTATACCATGGCACAAATGGGTTCCACCTATCAATCAAGTGGTGGAGAAGAAGAGAAGATGCGAAATCGCCTTTATTTGTTTGATGAATTGGAGGTGAAGAATCCGGATGATTTCCGCAAAATATTGGTAAAAGTCGTTCCAACCTTTAATCAGATCATAGAGAGTGAGAGTGAACGTATTTCGCAATGCTATACATTCAGTGAAGTAGACGGTGTGCTCTCCAAATATGGAATCAAGATCAATGATCTGAAAGTGGATCAAATTCATTTTGTCAAACAGATTTTAAAGAGTAATATGGAGAAACTTCGACTTGAAGAGGAGATCACCAAACGCGAATCTTTACCCATCTTCCACATTCGCAATAAAAACCGTTTCGAAGATAAAAACTTCTTCCTTGCCGATCTCTATATCACCCATGTAAATGTTGTCAAATATTATGGTCATTATCCCCATTTAGGCAAACCCGAAGAGTGCGTATCCGCACGTCTTGTGTGGCTGATGGAACAACGCGATCATGGTATCATCTTCTTCTCTGAAATGATGAAGAGTCTTTATGGATTATTCAAAGAGTTCCAAGATATGGGACGCATTCAGGATATGATCAATGAGTATGATGGCCATATGAAGATTGCGGAGAAACAATTGAATAAAGAGAGCGTCATCGAAAATCAAATGCGCAAAAATAAGAAGAATAAAAAGGGGGCATGTTGTGAGTTATATCGCTATCAAATGAAATCTTTCAAAGATTTGGAGAAGATGGAAGATGCTTCTATGGAAAATGGAACATTGGCATTGGTGGGTAAGGAGATTTATGTTTGGGATGACGGTGCGAAAACATGGACACTCACGGATAAAGTGCCGAAATATCATTCGATTGAGTATTTATGTACGTTTAAGAATACGGATTTGGAAGAGTTGGATTTGGAAACATTGGATTCGATTTATCACAAAGATTTCGGATGTCATTCAAAAGTGTATATTCGGTTTAAAGAACGATTACAATTTGTTTCCGATGTGTATCAAAATTTCATGAATCTAAAAGGTTATCTCGACTCCGATATGTATCTCCATTACTTCGAAAATCAAATCGCAACATCCATCAAAAAGTACTACGTCGATCAAGTATCAAATGAAAGCGGTGAAGAGAAAGCCGAGACAGAAGTAGAAGTAGTGGAGCCACCCAAATATGATCAATTAGATCAATTGATTCAAAAGATATATCGTTTGAAAGACGATGATATGAAACTCAATTATATCTATCAGTTGATTGATAAAGATGGATTACTCATCGGCAAAGACGTATATTCGAAGAAGTATGGGAGAAAGATCGATCCTTCTTACATATGCGGACACTTCGTTTATATGAATCGCGCCCAAAAAGCGCGAAGTATCGAGAAGAAGAGCGCCATCATGGAAGAGCTTGTGAATATTTTTGGCGATGGAGGCGAATCGTCAATCGATGTACACACATGTACCAATTGCGGCCAATTCTTAATGAATGATAAAGATAAGTATGACGATGTAGAAGGTTATACAGAGCAAGGACAACAAATCCGCAGTCGCGATGTTTGGACGAAAGATGAGAATGAAGATCGCCCTCAAACGGTGGCAGAGTTGGAGAGTTATCAACAAGTGGGTGAAACACTCGATTGCGAATCCGTCGAGTTCCGAAAGATCTTTTTGGAGAAAGATTTCTCACAAAGTGATATACAAAATGCGAAACAAATATGTATCTTTATTCAAAAGAATCTTGGCGCAAAAACCGGAATCACCCTTCGCAAAGAGGATGCCATCGCAGTCATCATTGACTCATTACAGAAGATCCGCAATATGTTAAGTTTGAAAGATTATGCTTCCAAAGAAGCAAAGAATTTGAGGGAAACGAAAGGTTTCGGTGTAAATATGATCAAACGCATGGTTGAAGAGGGGAAATTCGAAAATATGTATAATGAATATGTCGCCATTACCAAGAGCTCGATCATGGCAGCGCGTTTCCTTATCAGTGTACAAACCGCTGTTCCCGATTATCTCTTCTCTTCCAAACTCTCCCCATGTGTTTTCACCTCCTTTGAAGGTCTTGATGGTATTCAATATATGGCGTGTTTGCTGATGGAAATGAAGATCATCAACGGCGCAACTCTTGAAACATACATGAATGCCGTGAATGAATCATATCAAGAGTTGAAGAAGAGCACGGCAATTCATCAGCTCTATTTAAAGAAGCGCGAGTACAAAGAACAAGTTTCGAAACGCGTTGCCGCATTCAATACCTCCATCATTGAAAATGTAAGCATCGAGTATGAAGATCCGGGGGTTCTACCAGCGGATTTCATCAATATGGTGATTTCGAGTAAAAGTGAGGTTGATCGTGCGAAGTATCATAAATTATGGAAAGATCGCATCGGTTATTTGAATCAAGAGTTGCGCAAAGTTTATATGAAAGTGTACAATGAAACAGATCTACGCGATGTGAATCCCGAAAGCTCGATTGGTGTGAGTATGATTGAGAAAGCGTGCTGTGATGAGTATTTAGATGAGTATATGGGTTTCATCTACTATGTGGAGAGCAAATCGGGAGCCATCTCCTTCTCATCCATGATTCAAGAGATCCGCGATTTATACAAAATGCGCTATTTATTCCACAATCGAGGCACATATCATCGCTCCATCACCACCGGCGCTGTGAGCGACTCATACTTTACACACAATGATCCTGTATATATCACTTCGGAACATACAAGTGAAGAGATGATGATTGAGAAGTTTGTGAAGTATGTGGATGAAGGTGTTTATGCGGGTACAGTACGCACGTATATTGGTAATGGAAAGGATCGCCGGGATACGAAAAGTGGCAAGTTATATGATGAGATTCTTTCGAAGAAGTATACAAAGGAGGAGTATTTGAAGCTATTGGATAAGATTGCGGAGCGAAATAGTCAATCATTAAATGTGTATACATATACGATTTATCAAGAAGTGGAGTTGAAGGGACTTAAAAAGAATGTGGAGAGCTTAAAGGATAAAGAGATTCAGAAGTTGATCGCATCACTCGGGTCGATTTTGAATAAAAGTGGTGATAAGGCATTTATGGATAAATATATGGATATCCTTTCAAATCTGGGATATTATCAATACTATTCGACGCTTACGGAGGAGGAGAAGAAGCAATTATCGAAGAAGGAGATTTTGAAAAATCGTCAAAAGTTGTCGCATATTCGAATTCACTATATAAAGAAGTGTTATAATGATTATTTGCGCAAATACTTGGCAATGATTAAACATGGAAAGTCGCGTATTCAAGAATTACAAAGACTCGAAGGCGAATCTCTCCTTCCCTTCGAAGAGAGTGAATTTATTTCACGCGATATTCAATCCTTCATTTATCAAGCCAATAAGTCGATCGAACAATTCTATGATCCTTCGATTCGCGCATACTTCACTCGCGCTTCACTCCGTAATGACGCAAAGATGATCAACTCTATTCACGGAGAGGATGATATTTATGATTCTCAACATAAAGAGATCATCGAATTTGCCAAATACTCATTCCAAGATGCGTCGGAATTACTCCACTACTTCTTCGTTAAAGAGTTAAATGATCTTATTTTGTGTAATCAAGGCAGTGAAGATGAAGAGGAGATTGATGAAGGTGCGGGTGAAGAGAATTTAACAATGAATGCGGCAACAATGAGTACGCAATGTAAATATCGATTGATCTTTATACTCTTCATTTTGGATAAGATTGCGAATGATACCGAATGGCTCGATTTATCCACACCCGATATTGAACGTCTCAATAATGCGAAACATTACGAATATTTGGATTCCTTACAAAAGGCAATTGAAGCCGCCGAATCGGATGATCGCACCGGATACTTCACCCGTCAGCTTCAATACACTCTCATGGGACGTACACAAGCCGCCGTCATTCCCGAAGAGGGTGAAGGTGAAGAGATCGACATCGATAATCCCCAGAATGCTCAAAAAGAGACCGTCGAAGCCTTTATGGAGAAAGCAAAAGCCGAATATTTGGAAGCATATGGAACGGAAATACCCGCAGATATGCTCGAAACCATGAAAGAGGATTACCTCGATAAAATGTATAATGCCGAAGCGGAGTTAGAGAATGAAAATGTTCAAGATGGAGAAGGCGAATATGGTGGCGTAATGGTGGATGCGGATTTCACGGCAGATGAGCTCGCTTTTATGGGTGAACAGTAGTTTTTTATAAATAGTGTCTTTTCAAGCGATCAATCTGCTCAATGAGCAGAGCCGAAATAGATAAAAAATTTACAATTGATAACCTATTGTATTATACTTATCAAAGATATAAGTATAATAAAAGAGATCGTATCACATAAAATGACTTCTGAATCTGATTTTGAGATGGCTGGTATTACGGCCGCTACGTTGCGTGATTTTTTTGAGTTTCTGCTTATCAAGTGTGCTACGAATGACATGGACGATAACATTGTCAAGATCATGTACATCACCGATCAGCGGATTATCGATCATCCGACGCTATGTGCGAATCTTTCTGCTTTTGCGCTTACGTATAACACCACTGTGCTTTACGTTAGCATGGAGGAGAATATTGCGGATCAGATGGAAGATACGCTATCCAATGATTGTATGATTGTAAAGACGAACCCCGATGTGATTGACACATTCACCATTTTTGGCAAGTATGCCAATGATGATCGGGTCTATTATTTTGGTTCGATTACCTACAATTTTGATCAAATCGTCGATGATCTCACACACATGGGATCGAACGTAGAAGAGATTCTGACGAATCTTTGATTTTGCATTGCCCTCATTTTATCATTTTATATGAAAAAAAACGTTTATAAATAAAAAATAAAAGATTGAAAAAAGTGATTATTTCTTTTGATGATGTATATTTTTTATCATAATTAAATATAGAATAAAGAATGGTTAATCATTATACAAAACATTTGAGTGAACCTTGGTTTTCGTTGATAAAATGTGGTTTGAAAACGATTGAAGGGCGCCTGAATAAAGGCGATTTTGAAAAGATGAAACGAAATGATATTCTCACTTTTCAAAATGAAGATTTTGAATCTGTCGGTTTACGTTCCTTTCAAGTTCGGATCACATCGAAGAAAATATATCCTTCATTTGAATCATATTTAATCGGCGAAAAATTATCGAAATGTTTACCACCCATAGAAACGATTGAAGATGGTGTAAAGATATATTACCAATACTACTCA
>JACCED010145634.1_pt1 | contig 11293 bp, 8 predicted proteins | sample 7455021 | NCBI WGS metagenome assembly JACCED01 (sample SAMN15323456, study PRJNA562643) | freshwater metagenome | isolation source: river surface water | place: USA:Blue River Watershed | collected 2017-08-19
ACTTGCCTTAAATCCACCGGCATCCGCTTACTCGCTAACAGCTCCGGCATCGACGTGCTCAAACATGAATGAGGCGGAGCACCAACGAGCGAATGCCACATTGATGCGCCGAGCGCGTACATGTCAGAGCGAAAATCCTCCTTTCGTCCTTCGAGGGCCTCCGGGGCAATGTAGTAGGGAGTTCCCCATAATTCCCCAGCCCCTGCGGTGGACTGCGCCGACATCAGAGCCAATCCAAAGTCCACGATCTTGGCCTGATTCTGCTCACCGAACAAGATGTTGCCTGGTTTGATATCCCGGTGAATCAATCCAGCACGATGCGCAGCAGCCAATCCCTCTGCAACCTGCATGCAGGTCTGCAAGACCTCCTCCTCCGGCACCCTCCCCACCGCGTCCATCTTGGTGTCCAACGCACCCTTATCAACCAGCTCCATCGCGATGTAAAACATGCCGTACGCGACGCCGGTCGAATAGACCCGCACAACATTCGGGTGGTTGATCCTAGCGGTAAGCGAAGCCTCCCTCTCAAACTGCGCGGTCAACTCGCGGTTGGAACTCCACGTGGATTGCAGGACCTTTAGTGCGACAGGCCGCTTGAGCGTCAAATCAACCGCCTTGTAAACGGCACCCATACCGCCTTTGCCAAGGATACGTTGAAGTTCGAACGGGCCGAATTTTTTGAGCACCTCCATCGGCTGCCTGCAAACGGGACACTCGACCATGGTCAGCGGAGCAACATCCGTCAGATCTAACTGCAGCCGACAGTTCTTACATGTTTCAACAGCTTTCGCTGGCGGCATGTGGGTGTCGTTTTGCATCAGGGATAGTGGGCGGTATCGACGTTCAAAATTCAGAGTCAACTCCCCGCATGCAAGCCAAATGATTGTTACAGCAGCAGTTTACGCGAGGTTCACGAGTGCACTGCAGCGCGGACAACTCGTGGCGACTTGCCCAGCCTCTTCACGCCGGAGTCCCTCCTCTTCACGCCGGAAATGAAAACCGCACATCCCGCATCTGGCGACCTGGCGCGCAGTCTGATGCTCCCGTCTTTGACGCTGCCATTCCCCATAAATCCACAAGGCAATCACTGGTCCGAGCATCAAAACCACGAGCAGCACCGCTAGGGAACTTAATCCAACGCGAATCATAATCAACGACTGCCCCCTTCTGAGCGCAGAGGACTCCCCAAAACCACGGTCCCATCCGCCCATTCCACAGCACTACCGCGAGGCTCAAACTTGATGAATTTCACGAAGCTCAACACCTCGGCGTCCACCTCCTCGCTTCCACTACTGCTGGACAAAAAAACCCACTGAACATCGCCGCTGGGAGAAACCCCAATCCGGAGACTTGGACTCGACACAGCGTGGGAGAGGGGCAGGCGCGGAACCGGCATCTTGGAAGTGAAGGCTCGGGAAGCAAGCGGCTCTGAGAACTCCACCCGTCCCACGAACTCTTTCTCGGCACTCCTGCCGTTACCGGCACGCACACCGGCAGCCCTCCTCTCGCCGAGGATGAGAGAAGGCAACGGGTAGGCATCCCGGTTTTTGAGCGGCTCCACATCACGGACAATCCTTCCGGCCCCATCAAACGAAGAGCGGTACGGAACCCGCAACAAGTCATCCACAGGAAGCAAGGCGTGAGAGAGCGCCATGGTGGGTGCCTCCGCCTGAACCGCCTCAAGAAGCAAGCGATGCTCCGCAACATCGGAGCTCAGCAGTGTCACCCCACGCTCCCGCGCCGGGCTGTTCACCACGGAACTTTCCACGACTTGAAAAAGGAAGAAAGCCGCGGCGTGCACTGTTGCTGAAACCAAAAAGAACGCCGCAAATCGGGCCGATAACCACCGCTGCAGAGGCCAGTCAAACGTTAACCCTTGGACAAGCTCCATGAATACAGAATTTCGGGGCCCCTCACTTCGGGAGAACCGAGGCTTCAGGCTGAAACGCAAGAGCCACGGCGAATCCCCTCTTCAATGCCAGATTGCTGATTTCAACAACTTTTTCATAGGGAGTCCCTGCATCCGCTCGAATCACCACAGGCCTCCCAGCCACCCCCCGGTCCAAGAGTGCCTGTTCGAGTTCGGAAACGCTGACCTTTTGTTCGCGCAGGTACAAGGTGGGCACAGGAGCGGCGGTGATGCTGATCACCAGCGGATCGCTCTGTGGTGCAATTGTGAAAGTCGAAGTGGGCAGCGAAAGAACTACGCCGGACTGCAGCGTGAAGCGCGAGCTCAAAGAAAAAAGCAGCAGCGCCAAGAACACCACGTTGACCAGAGGCAGAACGTGAAAAAGTTCAACTCTGAACTGAAAAGTCCGGGTGAGTTTCATCGATGCTCGGGGTGGCTCAGGTCAACCGGTTGAGGAGAAGCGCTTCGTTTAAGAATAAACCTGAGTCAGCGGTCCGCGATGCCCGTCTCGCCGATTGCCTACTCCGCCGCTCCCGTTGAAGGCCTTGAGGACCTTGATGCCGAGCCGAACTCGATGATTTGCGATTCCACCCGGCTGTCCATGATCAGGTTCACAACCTCGATCCCCGCCCGCTCCATGTCGCGCATCAGCGCATTCACCCGTGACGAAAGATAGGCGTACCCGATTGAGCACGGGATCGCCACCACCAGTCCTCCAGCCGTCGTCAGCAGGCTTTGATAGATACCAGCAGCAAGATCGGTGGAGCTGGTGAGCCCGCTTTGTGAGCTGATTTTTGAAAAGACCTCGATCATGCCGGTGACAGTCCCCAGCAGGCCAATCAAAGGCGCCACTAGCCCGACACCAGAGATCAGCCCCAGGTTCTGCTCCAAGCGCAACACCTCAAGCTGACCGGCCTCCTGTACGATAGCCCGCAGCTCCTCGCGCGGCGCTCCGTGACGCAGAACCGCAGCGTGAAGAACCCGGGTCACCGGGGTTGAGAAACTAGCGCATTCAACCTGCGCCTCCGACCAGCGCTGATGCCGGATCAACTTGGAGAGGCCCCGCATAAAATCACCCAAGTGCAACGTCACCCGGAAGTAAAACAAGGAGCGCTCCAGAAAAACGGCTCCGCCAAGGACGCTGCAGAAAAGCAAAAGCCACATGAGCGGCCCACCTTTTTGCATATAATCAATCATTTAAGGACTATACGACGACGCAAAAAGGAATGCAAGATAGCCGTCCTCCCGCCGATTCCCGCGCCGTACAGTGAACTTCGCTTGTCCATTCGGCCCGCCTCCTGCATAAAACCCGCCCCGATGACCCACCAACAACAAACCCTGGCCTCAAGCGCCTCGCTGAGCGGCTCCGCCCTTCACACCGGCCACAAGGTGACGCTAACCCTGCATCCGGCACCCGCAGGTCACGGTCGTAAATTCCGCAGGAGCGACCTCCCGGACAAACCCGTCATAGATGCCTCCATCGCCCTTGTAAAAACCGTCGAGCGCGCCACCACCCTCGGCGAAGGGAATGTCCGCGTCCACACCGTGGAGCATGTCCTATCCGCCCTCGCAGGGCTCGGCGTGGACAATGCCCTCATCGAAATGGACGCAAGCGAACCGCCCATCGGCGACGGAAGCGCCATCTCCTTCGTAGAGCTCATCAAGCAGGCAGGCGTGGCGAAGCTTGACGCGCCCCGCCCTGTTTTCGAAGTCAGCGAACCCATCCATATCGAGACCGCCTCAGGATCGCTCCTCACACTGCTCCCATACAACGGATTTAAAGTCTCCTGCACCAACGTCGGGCCCGAAGGAAGATTCACCCAGTATTTCTCCACCGAAATCTCGCCCGAGGTCTACGAACGCGAAATCGCACCTGCGCGCACCTTCGTGTACTATGAGGACGTCAAGCCGCTCCTCGACAAAGGGCTCATCAAGGGCGGCAGCCTCGAAAACGCAGTGGTCGTCAAGGGGGATTCCGTCCTCAGCCGTGAGCCGGTTCGTTTCCCTGAGGAGTTCGCACGCCACAAGGTACTCGACATCATCGGCGACCTTGCTCTCTTCAGCCGCCCCGTGAAGGGGCACGTGGTCGCGGTGAAACCCGGGCACGGACCGAATGCGGAGCTCACACGCGCCATCGCCAAGCAGTTTGGGAAGGCCATGGCAATGGTCCCGCCCGCAGTCACCCCGAAAGGCGGCGCCGTGATGGACATCAACGACGTGATGAAGCTTCTGCCGCACCGCTATCCCTTCCTCATGGTCGACCGCGTCGTCAGCCTCGAGGGTGAAACACACTGCACCGGAGTTAAGTCCGTCACGATTAACGAGCCCTTCTTCCAAGGCCATTTCCCAAGCCAGCCCATTATGCCCGGCGTCCTGCAGCTCGAGGCGATGGCGCAGGTCGGGAGCATTCTCCTTTTAAACAAGCCCGGGAACGCCGGGCGGATCGGATATTTCATGAGCGCCGACTCCGTGAAGTTCCGCAAACCTGTGGTGCCAGGTGACACCCTCTTCATCGAGGTGGAGCTCACGCAGCTCAAGCGCAACGTGGCAAAAGCCAAGGGCCGTTGCCTTGTAAATCAAGAGGTGGTTTCGGAAGCGGAACTCATGTTCGGACTCGTCGACCGGTGAGCACGCCATCCGTCATTCATCCAAGCGCAATCATCCACCCCACCGCATCGGTCGGTGCGGGTTGCGAAGTGGGTCCTTTCTGCGTAATTGGAGCCGATGTCGAGATTGGGGAAAACTGCTGGCTTCAAAATCAAGTGACCATCATGGGTCCTTCGAAAATCGGCAGTAACAACAAGTTCTACGCATTCTGCTCGATCGGCCAGCAAACCCAGGACCTCAAGTACTCGGGGGAGCCCACGCATTTGCAGATTGGGAACGGCAACACATTCAGGGAGTTTGTGACGGTGAACCGTGGAACCTCCCCCGGCGCCTGCACCAGAATCGGCGACGAGGGTAATTTTTTGGCGTACAGCCATGTTGCCCACGACTGCACGGTCGGCAACCGCGTCATTTTTTCCAACAACGGAACCATCGCGGGTCATGTGGAGGTGGGAGACCACGCCATCATCAGCGGACTCACCGCAGTGCATCAATTCTGCCGAATCGGCGCCTATGCAATCACCGGGGGGTGCTCCAAGATCGTACAAGACGTTCCCCCGTACACGATCGCGGATGGAAACCCGGCCAAGATCCGCGGGCTGAACAAGGTAGCGCTCGAGAGGCACGGTTTCTCACCGGAGGCCCAGCAGGCCATCAGGGATGCCTACAAACTGTTGTACCGAAGCAAATTAAATCTTACAGATGCGCTTCTGAGAATGGAGACCGAACTGCCTCAACTGCCCGAAGTTCGGTATTTCATCTCATTTCTTGCAGCGAGCGCCCGCGGCGTAACGCGGCAATCGCGGTTGTAACCACCAAAGCACGGCGCGCCGCTGTCACGTGCCCAACCATAGACCGAACCCCTTTGCGGGTAGAATTCACGGGAAAAGCGCCCCCGGGTTCCGAGGTGATCGTTCTTTTGCACTGCCCCTTGCACAGAGGCCAAGCAAGGTTCATGGTGTGGATGTGTGGAAAGTGCATTCGCTTCAAAATTGAAAGCATCCCGAAAGGCATTGCTCACGATTTCTTGAGGCTTCTTGAACCAAACCCTCGTCATGACGGTCATAAATTCCAGAGACAGAAAGCATATTTCCGCCCAACCCGACTGAACCGGCACCGCTTAAAATCCAAGCCATATGATGAACAACTTCACTCCCCGCGCACAGCAGGTCCTCACCCTCGCCCGCAAGGAGGCGGACCGCTTCAATCACAACTACGTGGGCACCGAGCATCTTTTGCTCGGACTCATCAAGCTCGGGCAGGGCGTCGCAGTGAACGTCCTTCAGAAAATGGGGCTCGACTTGGACACGGTCCGAAGCGAAGTCGAAAAACAGGTTGGCTCGGGTCCCGAGACCAAAATGGTCGGAAACATCCCCTACACCCCCCGGGTAAAAAAAGTTCTCGCCCTCGCTGGGAAGGAAGCCAAGTCCCTGAACCACTCTTACGTGGGCACAGAGCATATTCTGCTAGGCCTTCTGCGCGAGGGAGAGGGAGTGGCGGCGAGAGTTCTCAAGAATCTCGAAGTCGATATCGAGCGGACGCGGAACGAAATCCTCAAGGAACTGGACCCCAATTTCACCCCGCAGGAAGCAGAGGCCGAGTCCGGAGGCGCCGAAACGGCAGCAGCCGGCGGCGCAAAAAAAGACAGCAAAACGCCCGCGCTCAGGGCGTTCGGCCGCGACCTTACGGAGCTCGCGCGGAAAGGCGAGATTGATCCGGTCATCGGCCGCGAAAACGAGATTGAGCGCGTGATCCAAGTCCTCTGCCGGCGCACCAAGAACAATCCGGTTCTCATCGGCGAGGCGGGCGTTGGAAAGACAGCGATTGTCGAGGGGCTCGCGCAAGAAATCGCGCACGGCAACGTGCCGGAAATTCTGCGGGAGAAAAAAGTCATCACGCTCGATCTGGCCCTGATGGTTGCGGGAACGAAATACCGCGGTCAATTCGAGGAGCGGATCAAGGCGGTGATGGACGAGATCCGACGCGCCAAAAACGTGATTCTTTTCATCGACGAGCTGCACACAATTGTTGGAGCGGGCTCTGCCGAGGGTGCAATGGACGCCTCGAACATCATCAAGCCCGCGCTGAGCCGCGGCGAAATGCAGTGCGTGGGTGCGACGACGCTCAACGAGTATAGAAAGTACATTGAGAAAGACGCAGCGCTCGAACGCCGATTCCAACAGGTCAAGGTGGAGGCGCCCAGCGTTGACCAGACAATCCAGATCCTGCGCGGCTTGCGCGGGAAATACGAGGCCCACCACAAGGCCCGCTACACGGACGAGGCGCTCGAGGGCGCGGCCAAACTCTCAGACCGCTACCTCACCGGCCGCTTTCTGCCGGACAAGGCGATTGACGTCATGGACGAAGCGGGATCGCGTGCGAGGATCGCCGCGATGACGCGCCCGCCAAACGTCAAGGAGATCGAGAAGGAAATTGAAGGCATCCGGAGCGAGAAGGAGGGCGCGATCAAAGCGCAGGACTTCGAGAAGGCCGCCGCCCTTCGGGACACCGAGAAGCAGGCCAAGGACAAGCTCGAGAATATTTTGAATCAATGGCGCCAGCAGCGCGAGGAGAAGGAGGTGATCGTCGGGGAAGACGACATCATGCACGTGCTTTCGAAATGGACCGGCGTTCCGCTCAGTCGCATGGAACAGGCCGAGACTGCAAAACTGCTGCGCATGGAAGAGGACCTACGAGGGCGCGTCATCGGTCAGGAGGAAGCCGTGGTGGCGATCTCCAAGGCGCTGCGCCGTTCGAGGGCGGACTTGAAGGATCCGAGACGGCCGATCGGCTCGTTCATTTTCCTCGGTCCAACTGGTGTTGGGAAAACGTTTCTGGCGCAGTCGCTCGCGGAATTCATGTTCGGAGACCGCGATGCGCTCATTCAGATCGACATGTCCGAGTACATGGAAAAATTCACCTCCTCACGGCTGATCGGTTCGCCTCCCGGCTACGTAGGACACGAGGAGGGCGGACAACTCTCGGAGGCGGTGCGTCGGCGTCCATACTCGGTGGTGCTTTTCGATGAGATTGAAAAAGCGCACCCGGATGTGATGCACCTGCTGCTGCAGATTCTTGAGGAAGGAAAGTTGACGGATTCGCTCGGCCGCAAGATTGATTTCCGAAACACGATCATCATCCTGACGTCCAACATCGGGGCTGAGTTGATCAAAAAACAAGGTGTGATGGGATTCGGCGCATCACAACGGGACGAGACCAAGTACGATGTGATGAAGGAAAAGATTCTGGAGGAAGCCAAGCGCGTGTTGAAACCCGAGTTCATCAACCGTTTGGATGATCTGATCGTATTCCATTCGCTGACAAAGACAGAATTGGTGCGAATTGTTGATCTGGAAATTTCCAAAGTGACCGAGCGGATCAGGATAAAGGAGATTACTCTCGAGTTGGACGAAGCGGCGCGGGATTTCCTAGCTGAAAAGGGCCACGACCCAGCTTACGGCGCAAGACCAATGCGCCGTGCGGTTGAGCGCTATCTGGAGGATCCGATGGCGGAGGAAATCCTGCGCGGCAACATCAAGGCGGGAGACACCGCCAAGGTGGTTGCCGAGGATGGCAAACTCGCCTTTAAAGTCACGGAGTCCAGCAAGCCGAAATCAGCGAAAGAGGGCAAAGATTCTAAAGAGTCCAAAGAGGAACCTGCGTCACCCAGCCCGAAAAAATAGCTGCCAGCATTTGGCCCGCTGGGCAGCCAAAGCCGAGCGACGAATCAACCCAAAATAGGATACCCGCGGTCGCCCCTACAAGCGTGGCTTCGGTGGCATCGAGCAACGCGCGTCCCGGCGCGTCGCAGGGAGCTTCTCCATGGGGCTTTGGCGGCGCAGAGGGAGCTTCATCTCGCGCGAAAAAAGAGCCTCGGTGAGGGGGGCACCGCGCGGTCTCTCCCGAAGGCCGTCGCTGGAAATTCTTAAACCCGAGCGCGCATCTGCTCCACGCGAGCAACGATTTCAGCCGGCATCTGCACGAGGTCAGGCCATGCGCGATGATACCCCTCGCCCGGCAGCTTCTTGGTCGCATCAAAGCCCATGTGGGTTCCGAGATTCGCGACACTCGGCGCGTGGTCGAGCGCATCGCTTGGATTGCGCGTCAAAATGCTGTCTCGCCCCGGATCAGTGTTTGCGCACATCCGGAACAGTACCGCACTCGTGTCCTGAACATCGCAATCCGCGTCCACCACAACGATGTACTTGGTGAACATCATCTGCCCCATGCCCCAAAGGCCGTGCATGATCTTGAAAGCCTGCCACGGGTACTGTTTGCGGATGGACACAAACACAAGATTGTGGAAAACGCCCTCTGCCGGCAGGGCAATGTCCACAATCTCCGGAAAATTCATCTGAAACACGGGGAGGAAAATCCGCGCGCTCGCCGTACCCATATAGAAGTCCTCCATCGGCGGTATGCCAACAATCGTGCACGGATAGACTGCCTCCCTGCGATGAGTGATAGCTGTGACATGCAGAACCGGGTAGCGATCCACTGGCGTGTAGAAGCCGGTGTGATCGCCAAACGGCCCCTCTTCACGCATCTCACCCGGATTCACAAAACCTTCGATCACAAAGTCAACATCTGCTGGGACATCGAGCGGCACCGTCAAACAAGGTGCAAGATCCACAGAACGCTTGCGGATGAAGCCTGCGAATAAAATCTCATCCAGTCCGTCTGGCAGTGGCGCCGTCGCGGCGAAAGCGTAGGCCGGGTCCCCTCCGATCGTGACAGCAACAGGCATGGGTTCGCCCTTCTCGTAATACCGCTTTCCATGCCTCGCCCCAACCTTGTGGACCTGCCAGTGCATTCCGGTTGTTTTGTCGTTGAAAATTTGGATCCGGTACATTCCCAGATTGCGGTCACCGGAATCTGGATCTTTTGTATGAACGCAAGGGAGGGTGATGAAACGGCCGCCATCCTGCGGCCAGCACTTGAGAATCGGCATGTCGAGCAGCGTCGGCAGCGACGACAATTGGCCGCCCGCGACTTGCGGATCACCGGGCGAAAACCTATGCACAACCTCCTGACACGGGCCGCCCTTCACGTGATTCGGCTTTGCGTGAAGGAGATCTAACCCCTGCATGGCAAGCTTCCATGCGGAGCGCAAATTGGTGGGCGGTTTTGCTTTGATGATGAGCTGCATTTGCTCCATGAGCTCATCCACACTGCCGAGACCCAAAGCCATGGCCATCCGCTTGCGCGAGCCCATCGTATTCACGGCGAGAGGGAACCGCGAAACCACCCCGTTGACCGTGGGCTGCTCAAACAGGAGCGCCTTGCCCCCGCCCGGAGACTTCATTTCACGATCCGCCCACGCGGTGATTTCCAGTTCTGTGGCAACGGGAAATGGGATACGAACCAGCTCGCCCTCGCGTTCGAGGGCCGCAAGAAATTCCATCGAAGATCGGTAAGCCATCCACAGACACTAACAGGGCGGATGAATCAGGAAAGGGCGATGCACTCCGGGGCGGCCAGCCAAGGGCATCCCCGGGCATCCTGGCTCGGTCCGCGCCAGACAATGCTTGAAGTTTTTATCGCTCTGCTATCGTGCGTCGTCCGCTGCATTCGCGCATTTGTTATGGAAGTCATCATCCAACCCTCGCAGGAAGCCGCCAGCTTGTTGGCGGCAAAAATGATCGCGAGCCTTGTGCGCCGCAAACCCGCGGCAGTGCTCGGACTTGCGACTGGGAGCACCCCGCTCGGGCTTTATCGCGAACTTGCGCGCATGCACCGCGAGGAGGGGCTGGATTTCCAGAGGGCCACCACTTTCAACTTGGACGAATACGTGGGTCTCGCCCCTGGACACCCCGCCTCGTACCATCATTTCATGCGGGAAAACCTATTCAGGCACATCAATGTTGCCCCGGAAAACACTCACATTCCCGACGGCCTTTCTTGCGACATTCCCGCTACCTGCGAGGCCTACGAAGCGTCGATCCGCGCTGCCGGCGGGATTGACCTGCAAATCCTAGGCATTGGCAGCGATGGTCACATTGGCTTCAACGAGCCCGCCTCGTCCCTCGCCTCCCGTACGCGCATCAAAACCCTGACCCCCCGCACGAGGGCGGACAACGCCCCATTCTTCGCGCAGGGCGAGGAAGTGCCCCACCACGTGATCACCATGGGAATCGGCACGATTCTTGAAACCCGCCAGGTGCTTCTGCTCGGATTCGGGCTCAAAAAAGCCGAGGCTCTTGCGGCTGCGATCGAAGGCCCGGTTTCCCCAATGGTCCCCGCTTCCGCCCTGCACTTTCATCCGAGGGCGCACGTGATCTTGGACGAAGCAGCAGCCACCCGACTCGAGCGAACCGACTACTACCGTCACGTGTTTGATAACAAGCCCGTCTGGCAAAAGCAGTAGCACCCCGGATGTCCCCCTCAGTCCGTTGATTCCCGACGGCCCCCATGGAACTTGACCTGCAAGTCACTCCGGAACGGACCATCCTCGACTTGCGGGCCCTCGAGGTGCCGCACCTCCGAGTGCTCGGACGCTACCGTTATCTGCGCGCGCACCCGCCCTTGGCAGACCCCTCGCACCCAGGGATGATGGAGATTTCCTACCTTGCGCGCGGCACCCAAAACTACTGGATGGGTAAAACCTGTTTCCGCATGTCAGGCGGGGATCTTTTTGTCACGTTCCCCGACGAACCGCACAGCACCGGACCAGACCCTGAGCACTGCGGGCTGATGTTCTGGATGATCTTGGAACTGCCCGAGAGTCCGGACAATTTCATGGGGTTGCCCGCCAAACAAGCGCAGGCATACTGGGAA
>JACCED010539584.1_pt1 | contig 11293 bp, 10 predicted proteins | sample 7455021 | NCBI WGS metagenome assembly JACCED01 (sample SAMN15323456, study PRJNA562643) | freshwater metagenome | isolation source: river surface water | place: USA:Blue River Watershed | collected 2017-08-19
GAAGATGCAAGCATTAAATACTTTGAATGGCTTAGTTGTTCCGCTTGATCGAGCGAACGTAGATACTGATGCGATTATTCCTAAACAGTTTTTAAAATCGATTAAACGTAGTGGATTTGGACCAAATGCATTCGATGAATGGCGTTATTTAGATCATGGCGAACCAGTGATGGATAATAGTAAACGACAGTTAAATCCTGATTTTGTCTTGAACAAATCTCGATACCAAGGCGCTTCTGTTTTACTGGCACGTGAGAATTTTGGTTGTGGTTCCAGTCGTGAACATGCGCCATGGGCGCTCGAGGATTACGGCTTTCGTGTGATTATTGCTCCCAGCTTTGCAGACATTTTCTTTAACAACTGCTTTAAGAACGGTATGTTGCCTATCGTCTTAGATGCAGCAATTGTGGATGCTTTGTTTAAGGAATGTGAAGCAACAGAAGGCTATCAATTAAAGATTGCTTTGGAAGAGCAAACAATTACAACACCTAGTGGTCAAGCATTTAAGTTTGATGTGGATGCTTTCCGTAAGCATTGTTTATTAAATGGTTTAGACGACATCGGCTTAACGATGCAGCATCAAGATAAAATCAAAGCTTTTGAAGCGCAGCATCAAAAAGCTCAGCCATGGTTATTTAATTAAAAAATAAGTGAAATTAGGAAAAAGCAGATGAAGATTGCAGTATTGCCAGGTGATGGCATTGGTCCAGAAATTGTCGCGCAGGCTGTTAAAGTATTAAACGCTTTAAACATTGGCTTGGAAATGCAAGAAGCGCCTATTGGCGGTGCTGGCTATGAAGCAGCTGGTGATCCATTGCCTGCAGAAACTTTAAAATTGGCAAAAGAAGCGGATGCTGTTTTATTAGGTGCTGTTGGCGATTGGAAATACGATAGTTTGCCTCGCGATATGCGTCCTGAACGTGGTTTGCTACGTATTCGTAAAGAACTTAATTTGTTTGCCAATTTACGTCCCGCCTTGCTTTATCCAGAACTTGCTTCAGCATCAACATTGAAGCCAGAAGTAGTTGCTGGTTTAGATATTATGATTGTGCGTGAATTAACAGGTGATATTTACTTCGGTCAGCCAAGAGGCATTTCTACCTTACCTAATGGTGAGCGTGAAGGTATCAATACCATGCGTTATTCAGAGTCTGAAATTCGCCGTATTGGTCATGTTGCTTTCAGTATTGCGATGAAACGTAATAAGAAAGTATGTTCAGTTGATAAAGCAAACGTACTTGAGGCGACTGAATTATGGCGTCAAATTATGATTGAAATCTCTAAGGAATACCCAGAGGTTGAATTGAGTCATATGTATGTTGATAACGCTGCAATGCAGTTAATTCGTGCGCCTAAACAGTTTGATGTCATGGTAACAGGCAATATTTTTGGGGATATCTTGTCAGATGAAGCCTCTATGTTGACTGGGTCTATTGGTATGTTGCCATCTGCTTCTTTAGATGAAAACAACAAGGGTATGTATGAGCCAAGCCACGGATCGGCCCCCGATATTGCGAATCAAGATATTGCTAATCCATTAGCCACCATTCTTTCAGCCGCCATGATGCTTCGTTATAGCTTTAATGATGAAGCGAATGCACTACGCATTGAAAATGCTGTGAAGAAAGCCTTGGCTCAAGGTTACCGTACGGCAGACATTTATACCGAAGGTGCTAAGAAAGTTAAATGTAGTGAAATGGGCGATGCAGTTGTTGCAGCCTTATAGGAAAAAAACATGTTAAAAGTTGGTTTTATTGGTTGGCGCGGTATGGTGGGCTCAGTGCTCATGCAACGTATGTTGGAAGAGAACGATTTTTCACGTATCGAACCACAGTTTTTTACTACATCACAAGTAGGTGGTGCTGGCCCTAAAGTGGGTAAAGACACCCCTGCGTTAAAAGATGCCAAAAGCATTGCAGAACTTAAGCATATGGATGTTATTGTCTCTTGCCAAGGCGGCGACTATACAACTGAAGTTTTTCCAAAATTGCGCGCTGAAGGTTGGCAAGGCCATTGGATTGACGCGGCTTCAACCTTGCGAATGGAAAAAGATGCGGTCATTATTCTTGATCCAGTCAACATGCATGTGATTAAAGATGCAATGCATGCGGGTGGTAAAAATTGGGTTGGTGGTAACTGCACAGTTTCATTGATGTTGATGGCGCTTAATGGACTATTTAAGGCCGACTTGGTTGAGTGGGCTACTTCCATGACTTACCAAGCTGCATCAGGTGCTGGCGCACAAAATATGCGTGAGTTGTTGAAACAAATGGGCACAGCTAATCAATCAGTTTCCAGCTTGCTCGCTGATCCTGCCTCAGCAATTCTAGATATCGACCGTGCCGTGGCCGCAATGCTTCGTGATGACACATTCCCAACTGCCCATTTTGGTGCGCCTTTAGCAGGTAGTTTGATTCCTTGGATTGATAAAGATCTAGGTAATGGCCAGAGTAAGGAAGAGTGGAAGGGTGGTGCTGAGACTAATAAGATTTTAGGGTCAGAAGCTAATCCTATTGTGATTGATGGTTTATGTGTTCGTATTGGTGCGATGCGCTGTCACTCACAAGCGCTGACGATCAAGCTTAAAAAAGATGTGCCGTTAGATGAAATCAACGATATGTTAGCTAAGGCTAATCAATGGGCGCAAGTGATTCCCAATGAACGTGATATCACAGTAAAATCTCTGACGCCTGCAGCCGTCACCGGTACTCTCAATACGCCCGTTGGGCGTCTACGTAAAATGGGTATGGGGGGTGAGTATCTGTCAGCCTTTACAGTCGGCGATCAGTTGCTTTGGGGTGCTGCAGAGCCATTAAGACGCATGTTAAATATCTTGGTTGAAGCTTAATTGCTTAAACTTTAAAGTTTCAAAGGACGGTTTTTGTATCAACGTTTAAAACAATGGCTATTGATAGTAAGCATGTTAAGCATGCCATTAGCTCTGCACGCCGCAGAGCTTGGCAAGTTGCATGTGATTTCTGCAATCGGCCAGCCTTTAAACGCTGAAATTGAATTGATGGATATCGCCGAAGGTGAACTAGATACCTTGTTTGGTGTTGTGGCGAGTGATGAAGCTTATGCTGCAATTGGATTGAGTAAGCCTGAGTTCTACAATCAAATTGTTATTCAGACAGCAAAAAACTCAAATGGCTTACCTGTTTTGGTACTGAGTAGCCCACAGTCTATTGATGAGTCTTTTCTAAATATACTCATTCAATTAAATGGATCGCATACTCAGATTGTGCGTGAATATGCCTTATTGCTTGATCATCCTATGCCAACAGAGCAAGAGGTGGCATCACCTTCGGTAGATGTGCCCCAGCCAATTGTTCAATCGCCTGAAAATCAAGATGTGGGCCAAAATCAGTCTTATTACCAAGTCTCTAAGGGTGAGACTTTGGCTAGTATTGCTCAGAAAACAGCTTATCAAGCCGAACTAAATAAAGTCATTTTGGCTTTATTTAACGCTAATCCTCATGCGTTTAATGCCAGAAATATTAATGGATTAAGACAGGGGGCTAAGTTACACATTCCATCAGAAGCTGAAGTGGTCGCAATTGATGCCATGAAGGCTTATCAGTTTGTTGAAAATCAAAATTCAACTTGGGAAACTTATCAAGCAAAGCTTGCTAATTCTGTTGTTGATAAATTAGCAGCTGAGAATGAGCCTCATCAACAATCGAGTGCGGGTAAATTAAACTCAGAAGATAAGGCTGTCGAGAACAAAGCATCCAGTTTGGTCGATGCCGGGAAAGATGTTGTTAGGTTATCTAAAGCTAGCGTTGGTGATCAAGATCAAAGTGTACATGACCGTTTAAATGCACTTCAGGATGAAATAGCAGCGCATGAAAGCAGTATTCAAGAGGCAAATAAAAAGACGCAAGCGCTAGAGAAACAGATATTGGAAATGCAGCATTTATTACTCATTAAGAATCAAACAATTCAGCAGCTACAAAAAAATCCTAGCGCCGCTGCTCTAGTAGAGAGTGATCAGGGTGCTTCATGGAAAACAAAGGTTCGCGAGAAAATAGTTTGGGTGGCATTGTTTTTGTTAGTTTTGGCGGCTACTGCAATTGGCTATTTGAGAATTAAGCAAAAGCATGAACATCAACGTTTGTATCAATCATTAGAAGACTTTAATCGTTTGAATGCCTCTTTGTCAGCTAAGCGAGCGACACCTGAAAAGTCAGTTGTTAGTGAAACAGAAGTGCCTGATGAGACGGTTACTCTTAAGACCTTAGATTTAATTAAAAATATTGATTTCGATTTATCTAAGTCCGCTTCCGTTCAAGAACAGGCTAAAGCTAGTGTCACCGAGCTTAATTTGGCCGATATTAATTTAGATTTCAATCCAAAACCTGCCGAGAAGAAATCTGGACCCAAAAAGGCACCTGCTGCAAAAGTACTTGCTCAAGTTTCACCAAGATCTGATATTGATATGCAGTTGGACTTAGCGGCGACTTACATTGATATGGGTGATAAAAGACGCGCTAGAAAATTATTGCAAGAAGTGATTCAAGAGGGGCTTGAAGAACAGAAAAAGCGTGCGCAAGAAATCCTAACTAGGATTGCTTAATGAGCGTTTTTAATGATCTAGCCGGGCCTGCGTGTCCGGCTTTTTATTAGGTGTGAGTTTTGAGCTTTCATCCAGTTACTAAGATTCTTGGTTTAATGTTGATTGCAATTGGTGTTTATCAATTAAGCCCAATAGAGATTGCCTTATTAGCATCATGTTTGCTTCTAGCAATGCTTTTGCTTAGGGTTAAGCAGTGGTTTCCTATGCTTAAGCGTATGCGCTGGCTGTTTCTTTCTATGTTTTTAATTTATGCATTTAATACACCAGGAGAGTTTGTTAGCGATTGGCCATTGAATGGTTTGGTGGACTGGGCACCTACTTATGAAGGTTTGCAAGCGGGTGGTTTGCAGCTCCTTCGTTTAATGACGATGCTAGCTAGCGTTGCCTTAATGATGGCAAGCACCCCGATTCCTTTGATGATTGAAGGTTTTTACGTTTTATTGAAACCATTGCAATTCGTTGGCTTGCATCCGGAGCGTTTCGCGGCAAGGTTATGTTTAACTTTGCATTACATTGAATTAAATAACTCGCAACAAGACCGTCACTCCGCTTCACATTCAAATTGGCAACAGTTTTTGAATATGGATATTGATAAAATTGATACATTATCGAGCTTGAGGGTGATTGAATTGGAAGAACACCGATTAGGCTACTTTGATTACATAGCGCTCTTTGTGATGTGTGCGTTGTTGATTTGGAAATGGCACGTTTAAAATGAGAATAGCATTAGGGGTTGAATACGACGGCAGTCATTTTTGTGGGTGGCAAACGCAATCCACTGGTTGCGGCGTTCAAGATAGGCTTGAGCGTGCACTCTCGCAATTGGCGCAACATGAAGTCTCAATTGTCGCAGCAGGGCGAACTGACACAGGGGTTCATGCTTTATCTCAAGTGGTTCATTTTGATACCGAAACAGATCGGCCAGATAGCGCTTGGGTGCGAGGGGTTAACGCGCATTTACCACCGTTTGTAAGGGTAGTATGGGCACAGCCAGTTGACGATGAATTTCATGCGAGGTTTTCAGCCCGTGGTCGTCATTATCAGTTCTTATTGTTTAATCATCCTGTAGCACCCGCTGTGATGTCTGGTAAATCTAGTTGGTTTCATTTGCCGTTAGATGTTGAGAAAATGGCAGAGGCTGCTCATTATTTAGAAGGTGAGCATGATTTTAGTGCTTTTCGAGCAGCTGAATGCCAAGCAAAGTCACCTATTAGAAACTTATATCGATCAAAGATAGTCAAGCAAGGTGATTATTTGGTGTTTGATTTTTCGGGGAATGCGTTTTTGCATCATCAAGTGCGCAACATGGTAGGCGCACTAGTTTATGTGGGTAAGGGTAGTTATGCTCCTGATTTCATTAAAACCTTGCTGGCATCTAAAGATAGAACAAAATCACCACCGACATTTTCGCCTGATGGCTTGTATTTGACCGGTGTTGATTATGAAGAATGTTGGGGCTTGCCGCCAACTAGACGGTATTTGAATTTTTTGGCTTAAATAAACAAAAACGTAACTAAGCTGTGACAGTTTAAGGGCTTTCGGTTACGCTATTGTCTTTAAATGGATGGCTTGTTTGTGCGTACACGAGTAAAAATTTGCGGGATAACCCGAGTGGAAGATGCGCTAATTGCGGTTGGTCATGGCGCTGATGCAATTGGTTTAGTGTTTTATCCGCCAAGTCCGCGTTATGTTACGCCGGCACTGGCTGCTGAAATTGTGAATGCGCTACCAGCTTTTGTCACAGTGGTTGCACTTTTTGTAGATGCGAGTCGGGCCGATATTGAAGCTGTATTGTCTCAGGTTGATATTGATTTAATCCAGTTTCATGGCCAAGAGACTGCAGATGAATGTCGTCAATACGGTAAGTCATACATGAAGGCAATTCGCGTCAAAAGTGACACAAATTTGGTACAATACGCGACTGAGTATTCAGATGCTAAAGCCTTGCTATTAGACACTTATGCAGATGGTGTACCGGGTGGAACAGGGCAAGTGTTTGATTGGGCGCTCATTCCTAAAAATCTTAGCAAGCCTGTTGTATTGGCAGGTGGCTTGGATGCAGAAAATGTAGAACAGGCGATTCGCCAGGTTAAGCCATACGCTGTAGATGTTAGTGGTGGAGTCGAGTTTAAAAAAGGGATTAAAGATGCAGCTAAAATAGCTGCATTCATGCGAGGAGTAAGTAATGCAATTGTATGATATGCCAGATGAACGTGGTCACTTTGGTCCTTACGGCGGTATTTTTGTCGCCGAGACTTTGGTTGAGGCGCTTGAAGAATTACGTGTCATGTATGAAAAATATCGTCATGATGAAGAATTTTTGGCTGAGTTCGCTCACGATCTTAAACATTTCGTTGGTCGTCCAAGCCCAATCTATCATGCAAAGCGCTGGTCAGATAAAGTGGGTGGTGCTCAGATCTACTTAAAACGTGAAGACCTCAATCATACAGGCGCTCACAAGGTGAATAACACCGTTGGTCAAGCGCTATTAGCTAAACGCATGGGTAAGCCTCGCGTGATTGCTGAAACCGGCGCTGGTCAACATGGCGTTGCGACAGCAACTATTGCAGCACGTTTGGGTCTTGAATGTGTGGTTTACATGGGTTCTGAAGACGTTAAGCGTCAAGCACCTAACGTTTATCGCATGAAGTTATTAGGTGCAACGGTTGTGCCTGTGGAAAGTGGTTCTAAAACGCTTAAAGATGCGCTTAATGAAGCTATGCGTGATTGGGTCACCAACATTGAAAATACTTTCTACATTATTGGTACAGTTGCTGGTCCGCACCCATATCCAATGATGGTGCGTGATTTCCAAGCGGTGATTGGCGTTGAAGCTAAAATCCAAATGAAAGAAATCGTCGGTCGTCAGCCAGATGCAGTGATTGCATGTGTGGGTGGTGGTTCGAATGCCATGGGTATTTTTTATCCATACATCAACGAAGAAAATGTACGTTTGATTGGTGTTGAAGCTGCAGGGCATGGCTTGGAGACTGGTAAGCACGCTGCGCCGTTGACAGCCAATAGCGCGGTTGGTGTATTGCACGGCAACCGTACTTATTTAATGCAAGATGAAGACGGTCAAATTATCGAAACACATTCGATTTCTGCAGGTTTGGATTATCCTGGTGTCGGTCCTGAACATGCTTGGTTGAAAGATACTAAACGTGCTGAATATGTCGCCATTACTGATGATGAAGCCATGGCTGCTTTCCATGGACTTTGTCTCACAGAAGGCATTATCCCTGCTTTAGAATCAAGCCACGCTTTGGCTTATGCTGAAAAGCTTGCAAAAACAATGAGTAAGGATCAAATCTTACTGGTTAACCTCTCAGGTCGCGGTGATAAAGATATGAATACCGTTGCTCAACTTTCTGGAATTACGCTCTAATTTATGTCACGCATTCAAACAACTTTTGCAAATCTCAAACAATCAGGCAAAAAAGCCTTAATCCCATTTATTACGGCGGGTGATCCTCATCCTGATAAGACCGTTGAAATGCTACATGCACTTGTTAAAGCGGGTGCTGATTTAATTGAGTTGGGTGTGCCATTCTCAGATCCAATGGCAGATGGCCCGGTGATTCAGCGTGCAAGTGAGCGTGCTTTGGTTCATAAAGTCGGCTTGCGTAAGGTATTAGCATTGGTAAAAGAGTTTCGTCAGCAAGATCCTAAAACACCGATTGTATTAATGGGCTACGCAAATCCAATTGAAGCAATGGGCGTTGAAAAGTTCGCTGATGCGGCTAAAGACGCTGGCATTGATGGTGTATTGACTGTGGATTATCCACCTGAGGAATCGATTGAATTTAACGCAATGTTAAAAGCACGTGACATTGATCCTGTTTTCTTGTTATCACCAACAACAGAAGCATCTCGTGTAGATGTGATTGTTAATCAAGCGAGTGGTTTTGTTTATTATGTTTCACTTAAGGGTGTGACAGGCTCAAAGAATCTAGATATTGATGAAGTGGCTAATCGTGTTGCAGAGATTCGCACACTTACTACATTGCCTATTGGTGTTGGTTTTGGTGTGCGTGATGCTGCAACTGCTAAAGCCGTTGCAAAAATTGCTGATGCGGTTGTTGTTGGGAGTCGCATGGTGCAAGCTGTCGAAGGCTCTACGCCTGATAACGTAATCGCAAATTTAGCCGCACTGACTGCAGAATTACGTCAAGCAATCGATAGTCATTAATTCTGATATTTTCAGAAAAATAAGGAATATATTATGAGTTGGTTAAAAAAGATTCTTCCACCAAAAATCAAACGAGTCATTGGGCCAAGTAAGAAAAATGTGCCTGAGGGCTTGTGGAGTAAATGTCCTAAATGTGATTCAGTGCTTTATCGTACAGATTTAGAAGCAAACGCTGAGGTTTGTCCTAAGTGTGAATATCACAACCGTATTTCAGCAAGAGAAAGATTAGATTTTCTTTTGGATGAAAAAGGTCGAAAGGAAATTGGTGCTGACGTTCAGCCAGTTGACCCATTGAAGTTTAAAGATACCAAAAAATACGCTGATCGTATTAAGGCTTCACAAAAAGAAGTCGGTGAAACTGATGCGCTTATCGTGATGAAAGGTAGCATTAAAACTGTTCCAGTAGTTGCTGCATCTTTTGAATTTAAATTCATGGGCGGTTCGATGGGTTCTGTTGTTGGCGAGCGTTTTGTTCGCGGAGTTCAAGAAGCCATTAAGACTAAATCTGCTTTTATTTGTATCTCTGCAAGCGGCGGTGCACGTATGCAAGAAGGTCTTTTCTCCCTTATGCAAATGGCAAAAACAAGTGCTGCATTGACTAAGTTAAGTGAAGCTGGCTTGCCATATATTTCTGTATTAACTGATCCAACCATGGGTGGTGTATCAGCAAGTTTTGCGATGTTGGGTGACATTATTGTGGCCGAACCTCAAGCGTTGATTGGTTTTGCCGGCCCACGCGTCATTGAGCAAACAGTGCGTGAAACTTTGCCTGATGGTTTCCAACGTGCTGAGTTCTTAGTTGATCATGGTGCTGTTGATATCATTATCGACAGACGCCAAATGCGCGATAAATTATCAGTATTGATTGCAGGTTTAATGAAACTGCCTGTTGCTGCATAACTGTGATGGGCGTAAGCCCATCACCTATTACTTTTAGTCATTCTTCATTTACACAGGGTTTTACTTCTACACGTGTCCCCAATTGAGCAAATGCCAACCAACCTCGCGGCTTGGCTAGATTATATTGAGGCTTTACACCCTAAGTCTATTGCTATGGGTTTGGATCGTGTGAATGAAGTAAAGCAACGATTAAATCTAAACCCTGAGTTTCCTATTCTGATTGTTGCTGGAACCAATGGTAAAGGTTCGACTTGTGCCATGCTTGAGCATATTTATCATGCCGCTGGTTATCGCGTCGGTACTTATTCCTCTCCGCATTTATTAAGATATAACGAGCGTGTTCGCTTAAATTCTCAAGAAGTCAGTGATGAGGATTTAGCGGCGGCTTTTGTTGCTGTTGAGCATGCGCGTCAAGATACTGAACTGACCTATTTTGAGTATGGCACCTTAGCCGCAGTTTGGCATTTCATGCAAAAACAAGTAGATGTCGCAATATTGGAAGTGGGTTTAGGCGGCCGTTTAGATGCCGTTAACGTATTTGAGCCGAATTGCACTGTAGTGACCAGTATAGACCTCGATCATATGGAATTTCTTGGGAATACACGTGAATGTATTGGGGCAGAAAAAGCGGGTATTTTTAGGGCGGGCATTCCTGCGATATGTGGAGATGAAAATCCCCCGCATTCCATTGTTGAATATGCGAATAAGATAGGTGCTCCACTTAAGCTGATCGGTCAAGATTTTAAAGTTGAACCTGATGCCTCATTATGGACATACCGTTCGGATCAGCTTTCGATTGAACATATGCCAATGCCAGCTTTAATTGGGGATTTCCAACTCAACAATGCGGCTTGCGTCTTAACTGCTATTCAATCACTACAGGACTTATTGCCTGTGCAAATCAAAGCGATTGAAACAGGTTTAAAAACAGTCAAGCTGGCTGGTCGTTTTCAATCATGGTCTAAAAACCCAGACATTATTTTGGATGTCGCGCATAACCCTCATGCAGCAAAATCGTTAGCAATTAATCTTAAACAGACACGTCAGCAAGGTAAAACTATTGCAGTATTTGCCATGTTGGCTGATAAAGATATTACAGGGGTGATACAAGCCCTCTCTGGAGAGATTGATGCGTGGTATGTCGCCACGATTGATAATGTGAGGGGTGCAAGTGCGCCAAGCCTTTCTAAAATCATTATTGATACGCTACCGAGTGCAGAAGTAAAAATATTTAATCAAGTCGTCGATGCCTTTCATCAAGCCTGTATTGATGCCAATGAAAATGATAGAATTATCACATTAGGGTCATTCTTCACGGTGGCTGAAGTCATGCAAGATTTGCAAACTAAAAAATAAAATAGGGTGATAAACAATGGCGCAAGATAAGTTGCAATCACAAGACGAGCAAGAGATTCAGTTCAAAAAACGTGCAAGAAGACGTTTGGTTGGATCAGTCGCCTTAGTTTTATTCATGATTGTTGCGCTACCCATGGTACTTGAAGATCGAAGTGCTCAAACACCCAAAGCGCCTGTTGCTATTTCCATTCCAAGCCAAGATGGTGAAGCATTTGTACCAAAAGCAGAGCCAGTAGCGCCTCCGCCTGAGGTGCAAGTTCAGCCTGAGC
>JACCED012266570.1_pt1 | contig 11290 bp, 15 predicted proteins | sample 7455021 | NCBI WGS metagenome assembly JACCED01 (sample SAMN15323456, study PRJNA562643) | freshwater metagenome | isolation source: river surface water | place: USA:Blue River Watershed | collected 2017-08-19
GCATCATGGCGATCAAGGGATTGACGCCGGAAAGCATGGGGCAGGAGGTTTTCGAGAAACGCCGCTCACAATATGCCAATGGTATGGGGGGCGTGCCGATTGTCGGCGATCCCGAACATGTCGCCAATGAGCTGGCGCGTTTGAATGAGTCCGGGCTGCGCGGCATCGCAATTTCGATGGTCAATTATGCCGATGAACTTCCCTATTTCGCGCAGGAAGTCCTGCCGCGTCTCGAAGCCAAGGGCATTCGTGCGCCTGTGAGGTTTTGATCCGGCTGACAGGCTGACGGCTTTGGGCTAGGCTCTCCTCAACAAAAGGGGAGGATGCCATGCGAGGCTTGGTCGCAGCCGCTTTCATTGCGTTGATGGGGACTGCTCATGCGCAAGAAGATGTCGCGGCTTTTTACAAGGACAAGCAGATCAAGCTGATGGTGGGGGCGGGGGCGGGCTCCGGCTATGACATCGGCGCGCGTATTCTTGCCCGCTATATGGGGAAATACATTCCCGGTCACCCCACCTTCGTCGTGCAAAATCAGGTTGGCGCAGCCAGCATGATCATGACCAACACGGTTTACAACACTGCACCGCGCGACGGCACAGTGATGGGCGCTGCGATCAATGGTATGCCGACGGGTCCTTTGCTGGAGCCTGATGCGGCGCGCTTTGACCCCAACAAGATCATCTGGCTTGGTTCCGTCAACCGCGAAGTGCAGGTGAATTATGTCTGGCATAAGTCACCTGTCTTGAAGCTGGCCGATCTCTTCAACACGGAGATGGTCGTGGGTGCGACATCACCCGGCACATCGCAAGTTGATTTTCCCCTCGTGGCGCGTGCTGTGCTTGGCCTCAAATATAAGGTCATCAGCGGCTATGAAGGCACAGCGCAAATCCACAAGGCGATGGAAGCTGGCGAAGTACATGGTGTGGGCTCAACCGCCTATGCAAGCCTGCGTGCGATCAATCAGAATTGGCTTGATGATGGGCGTGTGAAGGTGGTGGCGCAATGGGGCATGAAGAAACATCCCGAATTGCCCGATGTGCCCGCCATTCTTGATCTTGCAAAATCAGATGCCGATCGGGCCGCGTTAGAGCTCATCGTGGCGCGGCTTGAATATGGCAGGCCCTATTTCCTGCCACCCGATGTTCCGCCCGCACGCGTTGCGGCTTTGCGCAAGGCTTTTGAGATGACGATGAAAGATCCGGGCTTTGTGGCCGAGTCGCAAAAGCTCAATCTGGAGATTGATCCGATGACGGGTGATGAGGTGGCCGCGCTCGTGCGCAAGGTGAATGCAACATCCCCCGCGGTGGTGTCGCGGGTGAAAGAGGCTTTGCGTTCCCGCTAAAGGAAAGGGCGGGTTCGTGCCCGCCCTTGTCGTCAGAACCGCAACAGGTTCGCCATGGCATTGGCGAGGAAGGACGACTCGCGCCCTGCGGCGGGTGTGGTGCGTGACACGAAGTCAAAGACCTGCCCATCTTGCAGGCCGTAATTGGCGACCCGCTCGACTTTTTTGTTCTTGTCGAAATAGACCGCGAAGATGCGGCGGTCCACGATCTGGGGCTGCATGAAGGCCACGGGGCGATAGGACTTCTGGGAAATATAATACCAGACCGAGCCGCCAACGGTTGAGGTGGTGGAGGGCGTGCCAAGCACCACGAGGACTTGTTCGGCCGAAGAACCGGTGCGCACCTGCTCCAGCAGTCGCTCATCAGCCACATAGCCCGTCTGAATTTCGCCGTCGTAACCAAGGCAGCCTGCGAGCGGCAGGCTGAGCAGGGCAGCAAAGGCTATTTTTACGAGAGCGTTGCCTGACGTTTTGGTCATTCCGAACTCCGCCTTGGGCCAAACGCCCAGAGAAACCGCTCCTCAACGAGGATTTTGCTTGCAACCGGCTTGGCCGATGCCTAACCCCCGTCCCATGGATTTGCAAGGGTAGGCCCTTCACGCCTGCTCAGGAGAGTAAGGATGATCTTCTCCCTGTTCCGACGCTCCGGCAATAGTGCTGTGATCGGACGACTTCACGGCGACATAATGGCAGCGGTTCGCCAACCGGTGATCTATGCCCAATGGAATGTGCCTGACACATTCGAGGGCCGTTTCGAGATTTTGTCGCTCATGGCAACGCTTGTGGTGCGTCGTCTGGCGCAGCTGCCTGATCCGGCAGCGGAAATTTCACAGGACCTGACTGACCGCATTTTCAGTGAGGTTGATGCTGCCATGCGGGAAATGGGGGTGGGCGACCTGACAGTCCCCAAGCGCATCAAAAAGCTGGCAGCTGGCTTTCTGGGGCGCCGACAGGCCTATGATGCAGCCCTGAACGCGCTGAGTGAGGTGCAGCTGGCCGAAGCCTTGTCGCGCAATGTTTATGGTCGGGAGCCATCCGAGGGCGCGCAACAGGCTCTCCCGCTTGCCCGTTATGTTTTCCAGGTTGATCAGGCATTGTCGGTTCTGGGGCTCGAAAGCTTTACCCAGGGGCCGCTGAAGCTGCCTGAGCCCCAAGCGGAGGACCGCCGATGAGCGCGCATCCCTTTTCCCGCCCCTTCGAAGTGGCGCAGGCCGAGGGCGAGCCGCGCAGCCTTTCCATTGAGGCCACAGAGGCAGAGCGGGCCGCACGGGCGGCCGCCATGGAGCTGCCGGCAATTGCGAGCCTGAGGGCGGAGCTGACCGTCTCCGAGGCCGGCAGGGGCCGCTTTAACGTGACGGGCGAGGTGCGGGCCAAGCTCACCCAGACCTGCGTGGTCACGCTGGAGCCCTTCGAAAGCGAGCTGAAGGAGCCGGTCGAGATCGGCTTTGCGCCGCCGGAAGAGGTGGAGCGGGCCGAAAATGCCTATGCCGCCCGCCGTGAGGATGACCCCACCGGCCTCGAAATGCCTGAGCCCCCCGATGCCATTGAAAATGGTCGCATCGACCTCGGATGGGTGGCGGCGGAATTTCTCGCTCTGGCGCTGGATCCTTATCCACGCAAGCCGGGTGTGGAATTCGAAAGCCCCCAACCGGAGGCTGAGCCTGATGAAAAAGCCTCACCTTTTGCGGCACTTGCCAAGCTCAAGGAAAAACCATAGCGCCAACTTGGGCGGGCATAACGCTGTCGTTGCATTTGCGTTCAGCGCCCAAAACGCTATTGTCCGCCACCCTTGAAGCGGCCGGGGGAAGGCCGCGACTGGAGTTTTTTCGCTGATGAAGCCGAAGGTCCGGATTGCCCTTGACGCCATGGGTGGCGACCATGGGCCATCCGTTGTCATCCCCGGAGCTGCGCGCGCTCTTGCCGCCCGCCCGGATATCGAATTCCTGATGTTTGGTGACGAAGCCATCATCAAGCCCTTGCTGGCACAGCATGGGCCGCTTGCGGCTGCCACCACCCTTGTTCACACGGATGTCTTTGTGAAGATGGGTGACAAGCCGAGTCAGGCTTTGCGTCAGGGTCGTCGCAACTCGTCCATGTGGCTGGCGCTGGAAGCGGTGAAGAAGGGCGATGCCGATGTCGCGGTGTCAGCCGGAAACACCGGCGCGCTGATGGCCATGTCGAAATTCTGCCTGCGCACCATGGCGCAAATTGATCGTCCGGCCATTGCAGGTATTTGGCCAACCTTGCGCGGCGACTCCATCGTGCTCGATGTGGGCGCCAGCATTGGCGCTGACTCGCAGCACTATGTTGACCTCGCCGTCATGGGTGCAGCTATGGCGAGCATCGTTTTTGGTGTGTCCAAACCAACTGTCGGTCTGCTCAATGTTGGTGTTGAAGAGATCAAGGGCATTGAAGAAGTCAAAGCAGCCGGTCGCATGTTGCGCGAAGCTGAGCTGCCGAACCTCACTTATCATGGCTTTGTCGAAGGTGATGACATCGGGCAGGGGACTGTCGATGTTGTCGTGACGGAAGGCTTCACGGGCAATATTGCGCTGAAGACTGCGGAAGGCACGGCGCGTCAGCTTGCCACAGTGCTCAAAAGCGCAATTCAGTCGAGTTTGCTATCGCGTATCGGTTATATCTTCGCCAAGAGTGCGTTTGATGCGCTCAAGGCCAAGATGGATCCGCGCCGCGCAAATGGTGGCGTGTTTCTGGGGCTTGAGGGCATCGTCATCAAGAGCCATGGCGGTACGGATGCTGTCGGTTATGCCGGTGCCATTGATATCGGCTATAAGATGGTGAAGCAGGATCTCCTCGCGCGCATTCGCGAATCGCTCACAGCGTGGCAAGATAGCCGCACGGCAATGGCAGCCTCTGCAGCTGCAGCCCGTGTAGAGACGGAAACGGATTAAAGATCGTGGCGCAAGCGACCAAACTTCGTTCCGTCGTGATGGGCGTTGGCTCTTACCTGCCTGCGCGTCGTGTCACCAATGCTGACATGGAAAAGATGGTCGATACGACCGATGACTGGATCGTGCAGCGCACCGGCATTCGTGCGCGCCATCTGGCTGCGGAAGGCGAGACGACCTCCATGCTCGCGACCAAGGCGGCACAAGCGGCTTTGAAGAATGCAGGCCTTGAGGCTGCTGACATAGATCTCATCATCGTTGCAACTGCAACGCCTGATTATACTTTTCCTTCCACCGCCACGCAGGTGCAAGCCGCACTTGGCATCACGCATGGGGCAGCCTTTGATGTTGCCGCTGTCTGTTCGGGCTTTGTCTATGGCGTGACAGTTGCAGACAAGTTTCTCATCTCCGGTTCGCATAAACGTGCATTGGTGATTGGCGCTGAAACTTTTTCGCGCATCCTCGACTGGAAAGATCGCACCACCTGCGTGCTGTTTGGCGATGGTGCGGGGGCGATGATTTTGGAAGCGCGCGAGGGTGAGGGCACGATCAAGGATCGGGGCGTTCTCACCACACATCTGCGTTCGGATGGCCGTCACCGGGAAAAGCTTTATGTCGATGGCGGGCCGTCAACAACTGGCACGGCAGGCCATCTGCGCATGGCCGGTCGCGAAGTTTTTCGCCATGCGGTGTCGATGGTCACGGATGTGATGGTGGATGCTTTCGCAGCCACCCATACGACCGCCGCTGATCTTGATTGGTTCGTGCCCCATCAGGCAAATGAACGCATCATTGATGCTTCAGCCGACAAGCTTGGAATCGATCCGGCCAAGATCGTCAAAACGGTCTCCATGCATGGGAATACGTCTGCGGCTTCCATTCCGCTGGCTTTGGCCACGGCAGTGGGGGATGGGCGTATCAAGAAGGGCCAGCTCGTCATGATCGAGGCCATGGGCGGTGGCTTTACCTGGGGCTCGGCCCTGATTAGATGGTAAATACTGCCCTTGCGTGAGGAGCTGGCTTGGTCTAATCCTCTATGGTCAAGTTAACTAAGCGATTTTGTATTCCCCGCTTATGAGCCAATTGATTATTTGAGGTCGAGCGAGCCATGACAAAAACTGAAACTGCCGCCAAAGCAAACCGCACCATCACCCGCGCCGATCTGTCGGAAGCGGTTTATCAGAAGGTGGGTCTCTCACGCGCCGAGTCAGCCGAACTCGTCGAAACATTTTTGCGCGAAATCTCTGAGACGATCACCAAGGGCGAGACGGTGAAACTTTCATCTTTCGGCTCCTTCGTGGTACGCTCAAAAGGTGAGCGCATCGGCCGCAACCCGAAGACCGGTGTTGAAGTGCCGATCACGCCGCGCCGGGTGATGGTGTTTAAACCATCGAACATTCTCAAAGCACGTATCAACGGGCAGGAAGATCCTGCTGAAGACTAAGAGGGACCATGGACAAGAGCGCCGACGCCTTCCGCACGATCAGCGAAGCCGCCGAGGAGCTTGATGTTCCCCAACATGTCTTGCGCTTCTGGGAGACGCGTTTCTCCCAGATCAAGCCTATGAAACGTGGCGGGGGTCGCCGTTACTACCGTCCCGAAGACATGGAGCTTCTGCGCGCCATTCGTCACCTGCTTTATGGTGAGGGCTATACTATTCGTGGCGTCCAGCGCCTGCTGAAAGAGCGTGGCCTCAAAATGGTGATTGCCATGCGCGCTGGTGGCAGCGTGCCCGCAACTCCGGCTGCCGCAACACTCCCCGCGAGCCACGAATCAATCTCGCTCGCCGCCGATATCGACGAGCCCCTCGATGATCAGGCCCCAGCAATTCACATGGAGCGCGACGAGTTGCGCGCAGTGCCCCCACGCCCCATGGCATCTGCGCCGCAAGCGCAGCCGGAGCAGGCCACGTTGCTTGATGTTGAGCCTCTTTTGCGCGCCCTCCTGGCTGATATCAGTGAAGCCCAGCGCCTTTTGCGCGCCGCACGGATGAGCTGAGATCTTCTTTCGTAAAAACAGCCTTCGACCGTTGCGCTGCAAGGAACCCTTCTCTATAAGGGCGCCCAGTCGGAGTGTAGCGCAGCCCGGTTAGCGCACTAGTCTGGGGGACTAGGGGTCGTGGGTTCGAATCCCGCCACTCCGACCATTAAAAACCCTTAGTTTTCCGGGGCTTACAGCGGAAAATTGAAAAAGGCCTTCACCCTCCGGTGAGGGCCTTTTTTCTCATATTTTGGCAGATTTGTAGGTACAAGTGTAGGAACATCCGTAGGAACATCGTGACCCCTAGCGCTTGAGACTAGGAGCCAAGCTGGGGCGTTCCTACGCCGGCTGTAGGAACAGCCCGAACAGCCAAGCCTTCAAAGCACGGAAAACGTTGCTAGTTTGCGGCAATAACGCAAATCGCTTATCTTCAGCACAAATTCGCTGGAGAAGCAGATGGCGAAGACCCCCGCATGGCAGAGAGCAGAAGGCAAGAACCCCAAGGGCGGCTTGAACGCCAAAGGGCGCGCGTCTGCCAAGGCCGAGGGCATGAACCTGAAGCCGCCAGTCAAGGCGGGTGACAATCCTCGTCGTGCCAGCTTCCTCGCCCGGATGGGCAACATGCCGGGGCCTGAGCGCAAACCCAATGGCGAGCCGACCCGCCTTCTCCTGAGCCTCCAAGCATGGGGCGCGAGCAGCATGGCCGACGCCAAGGCGAAGGCCAAGGCGATCTCGGCGCGCAATAAGGGGAAGGCGAAATGAAGAAGCCCGTCTGGAAAACCGCCGACCCCACCAAGGGCGACAAGAAACTCTCCCCAGCCAAGAAGGCAGCGGCCAAGGCAGCCGCGAAGAAGGCGGGGCGTCCCTATCCCAATCTGATCGACAACATGGCAGCCGCCCAGAAAATATAATGACCCACAAAACCAAAAGAGCAGCCGCAGGATCGCGCCAAGAAGGGACTACGCGCCACCGTTGGCGAATGAAATCAGCTTCGCTGCCACGTCAGGAGACACCTCCTGCACGATCACCACGCGAACCTTGCCGGGTTCAACAAGGTCCATCTTGAACGTGCCCACAGGCGGCAAGCCTGCGTCCTGCGTGATTGATGGCTCAACTTTTCGACCGCGCAGGCCGAGCCCTGTTGCGATCTCTTCAAGGGAAATATTCAACATGACAGATAGTGTCACCGCACGGGACAATGGCGGATCTGTTCCTTCCTCGCCGGAGATGAAGCGCGAGACGCTCGGCTCTGCAACGCCCCAAGCGCGCGCCAGATCACGCTGTGAGTATCCTTTCGCTTTGAGCCCTTCGCGCACCCAACTGTTGCGATCGTTTCTGCGTGTCGGGCTCATGAGTTCCATCTCCATAAAGGTTTGGCGCTTGTACCTTGAATCCGACTACTATCCATTTATGCAAAATTTCTCGGCTTTATGAGGTCGAGGTCGAAGCAGCCGCACCAGCCATACTCGCTTCGCAATTGCGGGATGGACAGTCTCTCTCATTCGGACTTGAGGGCTGCGGTTTGGCAGTATCCGATGTGGAACCCAATATCGGCCGGTCGCTGATCCTGTCAATAAAGTGCTGTATCTTCGGGTGTGGATTGTTCAATCACCTGTGCGTATTTTTCTGAGTATCACAGGCAGTATTGGTACGGAGCTAAAATAGTAATTTTAAAACTCTGCTTCATAGAACGACCGGGAGCTTGTTGATCGATTTTGTGGTGTCGCGCTGGGCTTGCTGTGGCAGATATGATCGCTCGCGCGTATTGGCACTTGATGCTGAAATTACGCGTGAGAAGGCAAAGCGGTTGGCCTTGATGGATGGGCTTGATGCCTTGACGCTCCGCGCTTCCTTCGGAGGAGGCTTTGGTCTCTGATCATGCCATATATCGGGTCGAGGCGCTGGCGGATGATGGTGCTCTACTTCCTGCCTCTCGTGCGGCAGGAACCATGTTGATCCGGTCTGAGGCCCAATCGCTCATCAGTCGCGTGGCTCTGTGGCTGACGGGCCTGTTTCGTCGCGAAGCGCGAGTCGGGTGAGGCAAAAGCCTCGCTATTGGCTCTGCTTCAGGCGCGCAGGCTGTCTTTATCGGGGCGGCTGATCGGGCAGGTCCATGATGGGGGCATTTCAATTCCCTTCATGCCTACCCATATTGCATCCGTAGCCGCCCGGAAGGGAGAGCCCGGATGTATGACATGATGCATGGCGGTATGTTCGGCATGGGTATTGTCGGCATACTTCTCCTGATCCTCCTCGTGCTGGCCATTGCGGCTCTGCTGAAATATCTTTTTGGGAGTTCCAGATGATCAATCGACGTGGACTATTGGTGGCCGCAGCGGGACTGTTTACCGGTCCCGGTTTCGCAGCCACATTGCCACCGATGATCGTTCATAGGTATCCGAGTTGCGGGTGCTGCGGCGCGTGGGTAGATATCATGCGTGCGGCTGGCTTTGCAGTCACTGTCAAAGAGCACGGTCAGATGGATCGTGTGAAACAGTCTCTTGGCGTTCCGTCCGAACTTCAGTCGTGTCACACCGCGGAGATTGCGGGATTTGTTATTGAAGGACACGTGCCGCCTGCGGAGGTGAAGCGGCTTTTGGCCGAAGCACCAAAGGGCAGGGGACTTACCGTGCCCGGTATGCCCATAGGCTCGCCGGGGATGGAAGTAGCCGGAGCCAAGCCAGACACCTATTCCGTATTGCTCTTCGGTTCAGATGCGCCGTCGATCTTTGCCCGATATACGGGTTCTTCGCGCTTGTGAATCTTGCAATTGAATTGTTGTGCCACACGCTCTTGCCTGCGGTTTGCGGCTTTCAATTCATTTCATCAATACGGTCAGCAAGCTCGTCGCGTACTTTGACGAGAGGAGGGAGCAGGCGTTTAATGGCTTCGTCCCCACTCATGGCTGAAACGGCGAAGGTGATGCCAAGAGCGCCCAAGGGGCCGATCCGTCCGCGCAAGGCCACAGCGATTGTATTGGTATGAGCGAAGAAGCCCGGCGGTCGCAGAGCAAATCCTGACTTGCGGACGGACTCAATGCGGCTTGCGACATATTTGGGTTCATGCGAGAGCGCATCCATCGGGTCATCAGACCGACGCAAGGTTGTAAGAACGCCTTCGACGCCAGCATCATCAAGTGAAGCGAGATAAGCAAGACCAAGTGAAGTGTGAAGAACAGGAAGCCGAAGCCCTACTTTTGCGCCGTCAAAGTCCCACGGGCTCGTGCGTCGCGTTGTGTCGCGCAACAACATGCGTCCGAATTCATAGGTCGCGAAATCAGTTGGCCAAACGAGTTCTTGTTGCAGCTTTTCTAGATGGGGCTCAACAAGCTCTGTCAGCCAATCCTGATCTCGATATCCGATGCTGAGTTGTAGAACGAGACTTGTGAGCCGGTAGGATGCCCCATGTGCTTCGCGTCGCACATATCCGTCCTTCTCAAGTGTTTCCAGAATTCGGTAGAGTGCAGGCCGCGAAATCTTGCTCAGGCGGCTGATCTCCAGAACTGAAGCGTGACCTTTGCGGTTCAGCACGCGCAGCACTTCTAGCGTGCGCGACACGGCCCGCAAGGATCCACTGTCTTTTTCCTCCAAGGTGCCTCCCCTGTCCGCTATGCGGACATTCGCTCATCACCTGCTCGCCTGTTTCACGGTCTTGGCCAATATTCAAGACAGGATTGCCATAAAGAGCAACCGTGCAAAATAAGGGAGAGGCCCTTGGACGTGCTCAATGCGACTGCATTTCGTCCCATAGCTGCGCTTTTGAAGCGAAGCTGCTTGTTGGCTTCAAGCATTTGCTGCGGGGTTCTGGCGCTTGGGTCGGCCACTGCACAGACGCAGCCACCTGTTTCCTTTGCGGGCAAGCAATTGAGTGTCGCGCTGGGCTATGGCACCGGCGGCACCTATTATGCTTATGCCAAATTCATCGCTGACCATCTCGGCCAACATGTCGAAGGTAAGCCGAATGTGTTGGTGCAGTCGATGCCCGGCGCGGGTGGGATGCGAATGCTCAATGCTGCTGCCAAGCTCATGGCATCAGATGGCACGCAGCTCTTTGTGCCCCCCGACACAATGGTCATAAGCCAGACCATCTCCAAAGATGGTGGGCAATTTGATGCCAGAAAATTTCACTATCTTGCGACGATCAATCAGCAGAACAATGTTTTTGTGACGCGCCGTGATGTTGCGACCAAGCTGGATGATCTGAAGATCCGCGAGATCGTCGTTGGTCATTCCGGCATAGGTTCAGCCGGGCACATCATTCCGTCTGTTGCGAAAGACATACTCGGACTCAAGCTGAAGATGATTGCCGGCTATGAAGGGTCTCGCGACGGAATTCTGGCGCTTGAACGAGGTGAAATTGATGGCGCCATTTATGGATGGGAGACTTGGGAGCAAGCTGTCCCCCATTGGTTCAAGGGCGAGAATTCTTTTGCTGTCGCGATCTTCCAGACAGGTCCAAAGCGAGAGAAATCCTTGCCGGATGTTCCGCTTCTGCGTGACATGGCCACCGGGGATGACCGCGCATTGGTTGAGTTGACCGACACGCAAGTGGTGATTGGCCGTAGTCTCGCGCTGCCGCCGAATGTTCCCAAGGCACTTGTGGCGCAGTTCCGCGGAAGTGTTGATCGGATGGTGAACGATCCTGCTTTCAAAGAGGATGCTATCCGTCGCAAACTCATTCTCAACCCTCTCACGGGTGAAGAGCTGCAGGGAGCCATTGAAAGAGCCATCAATGCGCCATCGCCTGAACTGATCCTGCGCGCCAAGAAACTGCTTCAGTGAACAAGAGAGGATATTGTCATGGACGATCTGAGTTCAAAACCAGCTTATCAATATCTCACCGTCAAGAAATGCAGCCCAAATGTTGGTGCTGAGATAGGCAATATTGATCTCACCCGGCCGCTTAATGATGGTGAAATTGCAGAGCTGAAGCGCGCATTCACAGAGCATGGTGTCCTCTTCTTCCGCAATCAGAAAATCAGCTTTGATGATCACGCCCGTCTTGGCGAGTATTTCGGGCCGCTCGGATCCCATGTGGGTAAGAAGACAAATAGCCAGCC
>JACCED011894769.1_pt1 | contig 11289 bp, 10 predicted proteins | sample 7455021 | NCBI WGS metagenome assembly JACCED01 (sample SAMN15323456, study PRJNA562643) | freshwater metagenome | isolation source: river surface water | place: USA:Blue River Watershed | collected 2017-08-19
GTTATTTGTCCTTTCAGGTTTTCGGGTCACACAGTGCGATCACCCGAAATGGATCACAAAGCGTGTCGAGTGGGGTGAGTCTGCCGATTATTGATAGAGAAATCAATAATCTTGATGTTCGTTATACGGACTCTCGGTTAGTTTTCAGATGTAACGAAAACTTTATAAAGCTCAAGAACTCATCAGTAAATGAAGCAAAATCAGTTTGCTATCAAGTCTGTTGTGAACTCATTGATCTTCCTACCACCGTTTTCTTCGACGACGATGATGTCCTCTACGCGAACACCTACACGCCCTGGCCAGAAGACCGAAGGTTCGATGGTGAATGTCATTCCGACTTCCAAAGGAGTGTCATCTTCCTCAGAGATGTATGGGTATTCGTGTACATCGAGTCCAATGCAGTGTCCGGTGCGATGACGGAACCAATCTCCATAGCCACCTTCGACGATTACATCGCGGGTTGCCTTATGCACCTCCGATGCCAAAGCTCCAGGCCTTGTTGCTGCGATTCCTGCAGCTTGTGCATCCATAACCAACTTATAGACTTTCTCATACTCAGCATTGGGATCACCGACATGGATGGTTCTTCCGAAGTCAGCGCAGTAACCATCGATCACTGAACCAAAATCGAATGAGACTCCCATGCCAGCTTCAATGGGATTGCTTGTTCGGCGATCCGATGCGTCGCGCTTATTCTTCGGTCCCATCGACCAGACGGCAGTGTCAAAGGATTCGGTCTTGGAACCAAGGTTGTTCATCTGGAAATTGATTTCGCTCTTGAGGTCGAGCTCTGCCGTTCCAGCAAGTACCCGCCCTTTGACGTTATCGAGTACGCCATCAACGAGATGGCAAGCCTTCGTCATCAAAGCAATCTCTTCCGGGCTCTTAATTCGACGAAGCTTGTTAACGACTTCTTCTGCATTGACGATTTCTGCATCAGGGAAGACTTTGATCAGATTGATCATCGTCTCACTCCAGGTTCGAGCGGAGACAGCAATTCGCTTCACAGGTCCAAACTTCTTTGCCACCTGAGAGAACTTTGCATACGCATCATCTAATTCAGAGACAGTCGTCGTGTTTGTATCGACACCATTGGGTGAATCAAATTCGACGATCATTCTCGGCAATACGAAATGGGGTTCGAAGTTCGGATGCAAGAAGGCGCCAGCTACCCAGTGGTGGGTATAGGCGACGTTTCCGAAGGTCACCACTCGTCGCTCAGTACCGGTTAGATAGTCGAGATCAGCAGAATGCTTCGGTAGGAAGATCAAGTCAATACCTCGATCTTGCATCAAGGCATAAAGCTTCTGTCTACGCTCTTTGTAATCAAACATTCTGCTGACCTCTCTCGTAAATTGTTTCTATTGCAGATCTGCTATTCGGCTAGTGGCAATTCATCTTCGTGGTTGTGAACCAGCTGCCATCCCTGGTCGAACTTTTTCCAGACACCGGTATTGCGCACTTCACGGGTCGGCGAAGCATTGTTTACATAAACCACCTTGAGGTAATGACGCGCAACAGCCATATCGCCGTAGATGGTAATCACTGGATCAGTTGCATCGATTCGCTCTACCTGAGGAGCGCTTGGATCTTGCGGGCGGCGAGCTCGAATCTCATTCAGTCCTTTGAGGCCGAATGCAAGATCGCGTTCACTTGAGTCCCAAACTGTGCAATCTTCATGGATGAATTGATCAATCTTCGGACGGTTCTTCTCGATGAAGCCTTCGTACATCGTCAAGACACCGTTCCAGATATAGCGCTGATCGTCGTTCATTACTTATTCCCTTTCGCTTCTGACCCTGCACGCGACTTACGTTCTTCGATCGCGACCAGATCGCTGACATCGCCGAGATATTCCAGACGCTGCAACGAGATCGGCACGTTCCCGTTGAGCCATAGGTAATCATGGAATTCCTGGATCTTGAATCCATCTCTGAGCTTCTCGATCGCATCGGAATAGAACTTGATGATCTGGGTCTTCCCGATCTGATACGTCAATGCTTGGCCAGGACTTGATGCAAAGAAGACCGCCTCGTCATAAGCCGTGCCATGGTCCATCGGCACCTTCTTCTCGAGGTAGGCCGTTGCAGTTGGGATATCAATCTCACCAATCGCAAGATTGACGTCGACAATCACGCGCATGGCTCGCAACTTCATGAAGTTGTACATCAAGGTCTGTGAATGTGGCGCATCATCAAAAAGGCCCGCCGCAAGCATCAACTCCTCGTTATAAAAAGCGATGCCTTCATTGCTGCCCGAGTCGTAATAATGGCGACGTAGCGGACGCGGATGGCGCCACGAGAGTGCTAGTTGCTGATAATGCGCACCTTCATGGACGATGCCAGCGCGAGTATCACGAGCATTAGCAATATAGAAGTATGGGAGATCCTTATGAGGATTTGGAACATAGGAATATCCATCTTCATCGACGCGAGATGGACCTGTGAGGTCATCAGTTACACCCAGCCAACGGATTGGAAGAAGGTAGGCAGGAATCGGAGCATTCAGATAGTGCTTCAAAGTCTCTGGCTGAGAAAGTATTCCTTCTCTTACATAGAAGTCACGGACACTTGCTTCTGCCCGCCTCTCATTGGCAACTTGTTCCTCTGCGGTAGCAGGTATGGCGGTGACAGGCTTATCGCGATGCTTGTTTCGCGAGAGTGATTCAAGAGTGACAGCGCGTTCCCATTCGATGAAGCCAACTGCGCGCATTTCTTCCGGGGTATAAGGGACCAACGCAATATTGTCGAAGAACCACTGATACATCTCGCGCCCGATGGCTCGAATCGGCGCCATAGATTCCTTCGTGGCGCTGAGCCATTCCCGATAAGCGACGAAACTTGCAATGGCCACTTCGCTACGTTCTTGCAGCTCCTTACCCAAGGTATCTGAGGCGAGCGGCAAGAGATGAGTGATCACTTCGCGTACTTGGGATTCGATATTCGCCAATAGTTCGATAGCAACTTCTGCATACGCTTTGATGGCATAGCCTTCAAGGTTCGCTCGTCCCGCTTCGAGGATGCGAGGGGTCTCGGCAAGCACAAGCGATACTTCTTGAAGTGTCTCTTCTTTGATCTGCGGTGGCAGAAGGTGATCAAAAAGAACACCGATACTTTGATCGATATAGAAACGTGGCTGCTCCTGCCAGATCTTCAAGTGATCGAGTTCCCAGAGCGCTCGATGGATAGCGCTACCAATCAACCGGTATTCAACATAACTTTCGACATCGACTTTAAGTGAAGTTGGGGTTCCGGCATCAATCCCGTTGAAGCGGACCAGGAAATCACTGACGTCTTTCCGATATCGAGCGACGTCATCTTTCGACCACTGCGGAGTCCATCCTCGTGGTCGTTCGATGCGCGGAATATCGTCGTGCGAGCGTGGTTGTTGAATTCTTCGCCAGTTCCAAAAGTCTTGACCTAACTTTGCAATCTCGTTACTCAGTGACATTCTCTACAACTTTCTTGATCAATCAATCTGCTGGCCCGATTCAGAGCATCACTCTATCTAGCAACTGATGCGTAGTGATAGAGGCTTCCTCGTTCATATTGTTTGATCCGTAATGCTTGATTCGTATTGCGAACAGAGAGAATTACCAGCCGAGATTCAGTTTCGGTCTTCCATTGAGATATTGGTTGGGCCACTTGATAGAAATTTCATCGGCTGGGATCTCTTCACGTAACTCGATTGCAGCGTTAAGGGCCCAGTTCGGATTACGAAGTAGCTCGCGACCCAACATCACCGCATCCGCCTGACCGTTGACGATGATCTGATTTGCAGCTTTCGCATCAGTGAGTAATCCCACCGCGACCGTTGGAACACCGCTGACATCTCGAATTTCTTTGGCGAAAGGAACCTGATAGCCAGGTGCCAAGGGATAGGTGATCTCAGTCTTGATTCCCCCGGAAGAGGCATCGATCAAATCAACTCCGAGCGGGAAGAGCTCCTTAGCAAGCCTTGCGCTATCTCCTACGCGCCATCCACCTTCGATCCAATCATCTGCAGAGAGACGGAGAAAGAGCGGATGGGTCTGGGGCCAAACACTGCGAATCGATGCCACTACTTCGCGAAGGAAGCGGGTTCGATTTTCAAAACTGCCGCCGTACTCATCACTTCGCTTATTCGTTATCGGAGAAAGGAAGGAATGTATGAGGTATCCATGTGCGCCATGGATTTCGACGACATCAAAACCCGCATCAAGGGCGTGGGAGGCCGCGTTGCGATAATCGACGATGATCTTCTTGATTTCATCGATTTCAAGGGCTTCTGGTTGTGGCAGCTTTCCAAAAGCGATATCCGAGGGGGCCTTTGCGATCCAGCCACCTTCAGATGGAGCAACGTAGCCCTGACCCTGCCATGGTGCGGTCGTCGACCCCTTTTGTCCGGCATGCCAAAGTTGAATACCGATCTTTGATCCTTGAGAGTGGACGAAATCCGTGATGCGTCGCCACGCTTTCGCGTGATCGGAATTCCAGATGCCAGTATCCATCAAAGTCGAGCGCGCTTCGGGTGAGATTCCACTCGCCTCGGTCATCAAGAATCCAACTCTGCGAATTGCGTACTGAGAAAGGTGGGCGAGGTGCCAATCATTGGGCATGCCGTCAATAGCGGAGTACATGCACATGGGCGAAAGCCAAATTCGATTAGGAATGAGAAGGTCGCGAATCTTCAATGGCGTGAAGAGATGCGGCATGTCGTTACTATACAAGCAGATAATTGCCCAGCCTTCAGGGTCAATTCTTTTCGGTATCTAGATCAAGGAGAGCAAGAACCATGTCAATCGATAACAAAGACTTGAAAGCAGTTGGTGCGCATGTCGTATCTGCCGCAGATGAACTTGCGAAAGTCCTTGCTTCTACGACCTCTTTGGATTGGGAATCGCAGACTCCTGATCTTGCTTGGACCCAGACCCAAACCGCGATTCACACGATGCGCGCATGTCTTGAATACTCCTATCAAGTCGTCGGTAAGAAGTTGGATACTTACCAGCCAGTGCTCTTTGAGCGAAAAGAAAGTGCAACGCCAACTGATTATCTGTTGATGATCCCAACAGCTGCGAGAGTGCTCTCTCGAGTCGTTGCGACTGCAGAGCCTGGCGATCGAGCATGGCATGCGTATGGGGAATCTGACCCGATTGGATTTGCCGCGATGGGAGTTGTGGAGGTAAGTGTTCACACTTATGACCTCGCTAAAGGTTTCGGCATGGATTTCACGCCACTCGAAGCACCAAGTGAGTTCGCTATCACTCGACTCTTTGCGGATACCGTAGAAACAAATGACCAATTCGCGAAAGAGAGTTGGGGTAAGAAATTGCTTTGGTACGCCGGTCGAATCGAGCTTGCTGGCCTTGCTCGCCGCGAAGGTTGGAAGTGGAACGGCCTCGTTCGTTAGTTCGAACGAATACTTCTCCATAATCTTCCGCCAACAAGGAAGAAGAAAATCGACACGACAAGAAGCGGGAAGATCATCCCTGCAAAGTCATTCGGAGTTGCATCTTCGATTCCATAACCGAGGATCGGCGGGAAGAGAAAACCGCCACCCATCACGGCGAGCATAAGAAGTGTCGTTCCTCCAGGGAAATCCGGAGTGCGTTTTGCCACCCAACTCGAAGTGTTTGGAAATATCGGGCCAAGGAATAGTCCCGCGATGATGAGGGCCACCAATGGAAAAGATTCACTCCCCCACGCCAGGGCCAACGGAACCGAAGTTCCTGAGATCATCACAAGAGCGATGGATTCTGCAGAGACTTTCGTTGAAAGCCAAACACCAAGGAATCTCCCTGCAGTGAAGAGGAGATAAAAGACCGAACTAAAGAGAGTTCCTTGTTCCAGGGTCAATCCAGTGTTGACAGCGACCGTTGGGATCCATGCACCAATCGAGTTTTCAAGTCCTGAATAGAAGACGACACCTAGGATGACCAAGATCAAAGGAATCGGTTTATGACTGCTCTTGCTTCCACTCTCGCGTTTTGTAAATCTCCAATGAGCATCAGGAAATCGCCACGATGTCAGAAGCGCACCGATCACCGAGATGCAAACAATCCAAGGGATCCGATCCGCGCCGAAGATTGAGATCATCAATGGTCCGGCGAGTGCACCGACTCCAGTCGCCGCAGAGACGACATTCATTCGAAAATGTGACGCATTCGCTGAGCGGGTAATAAGTAGCAGGAATGCGATTCCGGTACCGCCATAACCGAATCCACCGATAGCTGCGAAAAGGGCCATCACAATCTGATTGGGGCTGAGGAAGATGCCGATGAATCCAGTCAAAGTCAGGATGATGCCGTTGCGGACGAACCAGTGCAGATCATGTGACTTGCTCATCGCCTGAACCGTCAAAGTCCCGACAAGAGTGTGGAAGAGGTAGATCCCGTAGATGACGCCCATGGTCGAAAGTGGGACATCAATCTCTTTTGCAAGCCAAGGAACGATCGCTCCCCAGCAGGTGCTGGTGAATCCCATCATCGCGAAGGATGCTGTGACTTTACCGAAGCCAGATTTCGTCAATTCCTTCGCGGTACTCATAAACCGCACCATAACAAAGAATGTGCTCGCTCAAGCTAGAACCACGTTGCGAGTATTAGATGACGAAAGTTCCTACGAAATCCTTCTCAGTTCTCGCTGCAACATCACTTGTTACCAGCGCGTTCGCTCCGATCTTTGCGCCATCACCCACTGTTACCGCACCAAGGACGCGCGCCCCAGATCCGATGATCACTCGACTGCCGATCGTCGGATGGCGCTTACCTCGATCTTGAGATCTCGCCCCCAACGTGACATCGTGATAGAGCATCACATCATCACCGACGATTGCAGTCTCTCCGATGACGACTCCCATGCCGTGATCGATAAAGAAACGTCTCCCAATCTTTGCTCCGGGGTGAATCTCGATTCCGGTTTGGCGCCTGATGTGGTTCGAATAGATCCGCGCAATCAGATGAAGCTTGTGGTTCCAGAGCCAATGTGAGACTCGATGTCCCCAGATTGCATGAAGGCCTGGATAGGTAAGAAAGACTTCGAGGCGATTGCGAGCTGCGGGATCGCGCTCCATCGCATTATCGATGTCTTCAAGGATCCGACCGATGATCGGAATCTTCTTCATCATTGATCCATCAGATCCTTGTAAAGAATCGTCGAGAGATAACGCTCGCCGAAGGATGGGATGATCACAACGATGGTCTTGCCATTCATCTCCGGACGCTTGGCGACTTGAGTAGCAGCCCAAAGCGCCGCTCCCGCTGAGATTCCAGCAAGGATTCCCTCTTCTGCTGCTGCTCGACGAGCATAAGCAACGGCATCGTCTGCTTCGACATCGATCACTTCATCGTAGATCTTGGTATCAAGAATTGGTGGAACGAAGTTGGGGCCGATTCCTTGGATTGGGTGGCCGCTTGGTTTGCCCCCATTGAGAATCGGTGATGCGGCAGGCTCTACAGCGAAGACCTTGATGGAGGGTTTGCGCTCTTTGAGAACTTGGCCGATGCCAGTGATGGTGCCGCCAGTTCCAATTCCAGCGACGATCGCATCGACAGTTCCATCAGTATCGCGCCAAATCTCTTCAGCAGTCGTCTTGCGGTGGATCTCAGGATTCGCTTCGTTCTCGAATTGGCGGACCAAGACTGCGCCTTCACGTCCCAACTCCTCAGCCTTTGCAATGGCGCCTTTCATACCTTCTGCAGCGGGAGTAAGAACAAGCTCTGCGCCGAATGCGCGCAAGAGTGCTCGACGTTCTTTCGACATCGAATCAGGCATAGTGAGGATGGTCTTATAGCCACGTGCGGCGCCAACCATGGCGAGCGCAATTCCAGTATTTCCTGATGTGGCTTCGACGATCGTGCCACCGGGTTTCAGTTGACCACTCTTCTCTGCTGCATCAACCATGGCAATTCCGATGCGATCCTTCACAGTGCTGGTTGGGTTGTAGAACTCCAACTTCGCAAGGACTGTCGCGCCGGAACCTTCAGTCATTCGATTGAGGCGAACGAGTGGGGTGTTACCAAAAATCTCTGTGATGTCGTTATAGATCTTCATTTCTATCTCTCCTTCAATTCCTTAAAGATTTTCTTGTTTGATGAAAAGTGGACAGGCAGCAAAACCTGGCTAACGCTGAGCCGAATGATTCAGAGGATTAACAGCAGCTGTCGGTGCCGACGCGACCGAAGTCGATGATGCGACGTCGCGTGAAGTACCAATTCGGCAGCGAATTCATGCCCGTATTCTCCCGAGAGAGAAGACTTTGCGCTACTCGCAAACCCTTTGCAACAAAATCCAAAGGACCGCTAGATCTGCTCTCGCCAGAGTGAAGTGAGCGGCAGTCGACGGTCCTTTCCGAAGGCGAGATGTGAGACTTTTGTCCCTGGCGGATATTGCCGTCTCTTGTATTCGGCGCGATCGACCATGGTGATGACGCGCTGCGCCAATTCCTTCGCGAATCCCGCCTTGATGATCGCATCTATCGAGCCGTTCTCTTCTATATAGATAGTAAGTATCTGATCCAAGATCGGATACTCAGGCAGTGAATCACTGTCCTTTTGATCGGGTCGCAATTCGGCGCTCGGTTCTTTCGTAATCGAATTGACCGGAATTGGGGGCAACTGACCCTGTTCTTGCGCAAAGTCATTTCGCCACTTGGCCAGCTTCCACACATCGCTCTTGAAAATGTCTTTGATCGGGGCAAATCCGCCGACGGCATCTCCATAGAGAGTCGAGTATCCGACAGCTAATTCAGACTTATTTCCAGTAGCCAACACCAAATGACCGCGTTGATTGGAGATACCCATCAAGGTGGTCCCTCGAACTCGCGCTTGGACATTCTCTTCAGCGAGCCCAGTGAGCTCGGTGGCAGCGAGAAAGGCATCGACCATCGGCTGGATGGGAACTACTTCATAGTTAAGGGCGATGTTGATTGCGAGTTCCTTCGCATCTTCGAGTGAATGTTGCGAGGAGTACTTACTTGGCATTGATACGCCGTAGACATTCTCTGCTCCGATTGCATCCGCAGCAAGCGCTGCAACGAGGGCAGAGTCGATGCCGCCTGAAAGTCCGAGCAGTACTGAAGAGAAACCATTCTTGATGACGTAATCCTGTAAACCGATCACGAGAGCGGACCAGACTTCAGCCTCATCCGAAAGTTGCCCTGCAATTCCAGGAACCAACTTTTCATATGATGGAAGTGGTCCATCGGTTATCACAAGGTCGGGTGATGAAGAGGAGGCCCGAAGGTCGAGATCTACCACCATCAATCCCTCTTCGAATTGCGGCGCACGAGCGATAACTCGTCCCGCGGCATCGACCACGATGGAATCACCATCGAAGACAAGATCGTCTTGCCCACCGATCATGTTGACGTAACAAAGTGGCGAACCAATCTGCAGTGCGCGTCTTCGTACCAAGTCAAGGCGCTGGTCGTCTTTATTGCGTTCGTAAGGAGAGCCATTGATGACAGCGAGGAGACCGGGTGTTCTCTGGGCCAACTCTGACATCGCCTCACCCTCTTGCCAGATGTCTTCACAGATGGCAATCGCGACATCAACACCGCAATGGCGAAAGATCAGCGTCTCTCTCCCAGGTTCGAAATTTCGATACTCATCGAAAACTCCATAGTTTGGAAGGTGCCTCTTGGTGTAGCGAGCCTTCACCTCTCCTCTATGAAGAACTGCTGCACAGTTGCGAGCTAACTTCCCGGTGCCTTGATCGAGGTAGCCGACGACGATTGCCATCTCCCCCAAACCTTCGCGTTGCAGGGAGAGAGCGAGACCTTCCACTGCTGCGCTCGATGCTCGTTGCAGTGAAGATCGAAGACTGAGATCTTCTACTGGATAACCGGTGATCACCATTTCGGGAAAGAGAAGAAGGTGAGCCCGTTGCGCTTGCGCTTTTCGCGCATGTTCGAATACGAGATCGATGTTGAATTGGATGTCGCCCAATCGAGGGTTGATTTGCGCTAGCGCTACCCGCATCTGGGTTATCGCGGTACTTTCCGATCGAGATGCAGAGTTAGATTCGGACACAGATTCAAGAGTACTATCTCGACCGAATTCACTAGAGTTCTCATTAGTTACACCCGGAGACCATTCCAATGGCTTCGAGGACAGGGAGTCTTATGAGTAATTACCCGACCAATCGCCGTGTCACGATCCATGATCTAGCGACGTGGAAGAGTGAAGGCAAGAAGTTCGCCGCACTCACGGCATACGACGCACTCACAGCAAAGATCTTCGATGAGGCAGAAATCCCGCTTCTGTTGGTGGGGGATTCAGCGGGCAATAACTTCCTTGGTTCGATCGACACGATTCCAGTGACCATGGATGAGATGATTCCGTTGGCCAGAGCGGTAGTTCGAGGTTCGACCCGTTCCATGGTCATCGCAGATATGCCTTTTGGCTCCTATGAGCGATCTGATGATCTGGCCCTTGAGAATGCCATCCGTTTCATGAAAGAAGCCGGCGTCAATGGGATCAAGTTGGAAGGCGGGGTTCGCGTCGCTTCCCAAGTTCGAGCTCTCGTCACTGCAGGAATCCCAGTGATGGGACATATTGGACTAACACCACAATCCGTCAATGCCCTTGGCGGTTATCGGGTGCAAGGTAGGGGTGATGCGGCACAAAAAGTGATCGATGATGCACTGGCTCTTCAAAATGAAGGTGTCTTTGCCGTCGTGCTTGAGATGGTTCCGGCTGAATTAGCCGCTGAGATCACATCTCTCTTGACCATACCAACGATCGGAATCGGTGCGGGCGCGAAGTGCGATGGTCAGATTCTGGTCTGGAGTGACCTCTTAGGCCTCAATGCAAAATCCCCTAAATTTGCCCCGAAATACCTTGATTTACGGAGCGAAATGAACGCCGCCGTCACAAAGTGGCGTGATGATGTTTCTTCGGGAAGATTCCCTGGCGCGGAGCATTCCTTCCACTGATCGCTTTAGAACGGGTCAAAATCGGGATCTTGAGTCCGATTTTGGGTCGATTTTGGAAAATTTTTTAAATTTTTTTTTCGCGTCTTTTTTCCCTTTTTTGGTGACAAAGTCGACTTTCAAAATACACCAAAAAACGTTGATAAATAAGGGTTTTTTGCAATTTCGTCACTGAGAACATATCTGCTGCCAAAATCGTGGATGCGACACGCCATCGAGTAAATCTCAAAATATGCTAGAAAAATTCGGCGTGAACTGCCACGCTTTGCCCTGAACAGGTCCGGTGACGGATCGGACCATTCTGATAGGAGAACCACGTGGCTGCAAAGCGTCGTAAGAAGGCTGTTGCTAAGGCTGCAGCGCCTAAGCGTCGTA
>JACCED010067959.1_pt1 | contig 11288 bp, 8 predicted proteins | sample 7455021 | NCBI WGS metagenome assembly JACCED01 (sample SAMN15323456, study PRJNA562643) | freshwater metagenome | isolation source: river surface water | place: USA:Blue River Watershed | collected 2017-08-19
CTCTACGATTATGCAAACCCTGCACGAACTTCCCATCAGAGAAAGACCAGTTAGGAGTAGTACCGTCATATTGGTAAGCAATGAGTCTACAACCTAGAGTATAATCCTTTTTATTCCATTGCTTCATAGCTCCAGATGTGCAAGTCTTACCTACACCAAAGTTCCAAGCGTGAGATGTAGCAGCATCAAAGACACTCTGAGGAGGGAGGACTTTAAAGCACTGTGCTAAAGAGTCTTGTATTTTTGCTACTGCTTGTTCTTCTTGCTGGTTGCACATTTCTTGTGTCCACTTCTCCCCTACGACTACAGGAATTGTAGCTACGTGCTTCGTAATACCGTTGCACACAGTAGGCAGCCCTTGGGCAAGTTTATCTGCATAGACTACTAGGTGAGCATCAGGAGAACCTTTGGCTGGCTCCCACCGATCTAGTAGACCCTTCCCGCCTACAACCGCTGCACTGGCTAGAATCAACGATCCTGCCAAGTGCGGAAAGTATTTTGTTCTAGCCACAACATCTCCTCAAATCAACCCTACAGTTTTAGCAATGAAACTAACAGCAGCTACAGCAGCCATCCAAAGAGCTTTGTAAGCTAACCCTACGATTCTCTTAGTTTCTGGCTGTTCCTTTTCAAGAGCATCTAACCTTTTTTCTTGAAGGGCCTGTTCTTTCTTAATTTCTTCATAATGACTATAAAGATTCATTTGTTTTTCTTCAAGCCTGATTAAGCTTTTGATTGCTTCGGACATTTCTTTGTAACTCTCCCGCATATCGTTACGCAAGTCAGTTACATCCACGTGCAATGAACTGATACGCTCGGCAATTACTTGAATGGTAGCATCTTCTTTATTCTCCCGCATAAATCCTCTATTTCTTCTTCCTTTTGTATGAAAACCCAATTCCTACAACCATAGCTCTCGTTAGTTCGGGGTCATTACCCATAGCGTTACCAATCTTGTACCCAAATCGAGTACGCTGTACTTTATTTCCTAAGTCTTTTAAGTGGTATACTTCGTAATACGGCCCGCAATTTCTAATCAACGTACCCATTACTTGCTTACCGTCTTGCATTTCCCCTACTTGTGAATCTCCAATCATTCGATGAGAGGCACGGAGTTCAGGGGTCATTTCAAATCCTTCTAGATACGAAGCGTTGCTTGCTCTATTACGAAACCCCAACCAAACATACCTAGCCCAGAAACTTCTAGGGTGATGCCCCTGAGCGTAGTAAGCCAAAGAACGAACTTCTGGTGTATCCTCTAGTGGCACTGGTTTGCGGCTACCGTCAGAATTCCACTCTAAAGCTCTATCTCCGTTGAGACTTACTTCGTTATCCCATTTACGGAATAACTTAGGAAGTTCCTCTGCCTCCCACTTCACAAAAGGAAGTACAGCAAGCATTACATAAGGGGATGTCACATCGTAGAATGTAACCTTACGGCACTTTCTCTTCGCTTCATCAAAACAAGCCTTTGCTGCATTCTTTTCTTCCTCTGTCAAAGGACTCTTATCAATGCACTCATAGGGTATTTTACTATTCAGCGAAATAGTGGTAAGAGAGTAGATTACAATAGCAGGAAGAAAAAACAAGAATAAAAGTACTGATAGTATTATCGTTAACATTTCCACACCTTCATAGCTTTTAAATCCCTTACATCATTTTGCATGGTATTAATCCGTTCTGCAATAACTTGGATAGTAACTTCGTTCTTGTATTTCTCTTCTTGCATATTATTTTATTTGATTCTAACTTACTGTCTGTGATACAGTAAGTTAGTTAGTTTTACGAATTACCAATTAGGAGTGAACACCTGCGGCTTGTAGGTACTTGAACAAGTTCACAGTGCGATCCCACCCGCTTGAATGAACAAGGCGTCAAGCTGCTCGTCTGTCATGCCCAGCCCATTAACAACGGCACTGAGAAACGGGCTGCTGCGCTCCCATGTCAGGGTGTCGTTGAGCGCCACTTCTGCAAGCGCACGCTGTATCGGGTCTTGGATGGCGGCAACGTAGTCCAGCACTGCACCCCACAAGCCCTGCATGATTAGGGCCGCTTTACCTTGGGCGCGGGTGATCTGTTGCGGAACGGGGATTGGCTGAGGCTCAGGCGGCACGTAGGTAGCCTCTACTTCTGCAATTAGCGCCTCGTACTGAGCAGCGTCTGCGCCAAGATCAGCGCGGAGCATATCCATCTGTGCATTGCTGTACGCTTGGCACTTGAGCACTGTTTCGATGACTTCACCGGGCCGTGTGTGCGCCTCCACAGCAGGCTGTACTTCATTCCCATCTTTGTCGTAGAGAGCGGGAGATGCTGGCACCTCAACATCAGGTAGTTGGTCGTAGCGCACCCATGTGGCTTCAAGGGCTGGGGCATTTTCGTAGCGGATCAGTTGTTTGAGGGTCACGATGTGGCTCCTTTGATGATGGCGAAGTTAATGACAAACGCTTCAGAAAGTGAGCCGCCAGTCATGTTCGTTACCCTGATATGACACCCGCCGTTAAAGATGGTCTGCATATCGACGCGGTAAGCGTTGTTGTTGAATGGGGTGACGATCACGTTATCCAGCCCGTTGATTAGCGTGTTGTTGAGCTGAAAAGCAATAGCAGCCCCCGCTGCCAAAGTCGCGTTATTCATCGTGACCTGACCGGTCGGCTTATTCAACGTCACCGATGTGGACTTGCTCGTAGCTTGCGTCACAATCCCGCCTGCGCCTGCCCCGTAGCCGAGGCCAGCGGGGCTGGTGACTAGGACGTTGCCGCTGCTGTCAATGCGTAGACGCTCTGCGTTGTTCGTCCAAAACGTCAGAGGCAAAACCCCCCCAGTCCCTTGCGCCTGCGACTCGATAGATGCGGATGTTTGACTGATGCCCATTAAAAGGCGAGAGAAGTTGCTTGTGTCGCTGCTATTCAGAGCGCCGAAGAAACCTCCAGGGCCAGAACCGTTCGGCAGCGCCTGTACCACAGTGTTTGCATTTGACGTACTCGTCTGGAACATCACCCGGTTGTTAACCGCCACATTACTGAAATCGCCAGTAATACGCCGACCAGTGCCAGTGAAGTTGATGTTCCCGGCAACATCTCCACCCGTCTTGTCGAACTTGGCGCTCACCTGAGCCTGCAACTTCCCAATAGCAGCGAGCACGGTATCAGTCGCAGCCACTACAGCGTTTGTCGCAGTGCTCAGTCCGGTAAGGGTTGCCGCGCGAACATCGGTGAAGAAGTCTGCCCAGCTCTTGTCGCCTCGGTAGTATTGTGTTGCGGTACCTGCTGCAATGGTGGGCTCTTTTCCATCCAGAGCAGCTTGAAGTCCCGTCACATCAGCAACCGCGTGGGTGTGCGTTGTGTTGGCTTTTCCATCCAGAGCAGTTTGGGTGGCAGTGCTAACTGGTTTGTCAACATCGCTTGTGTTGTCCACATTGCTCAGCCCCACATCGCCCTTGGTAAGAACTACCTCCCCCACCCGACCGGCAACAGAAGTAACCGCATCCGTAGAGTCGATCTTATCCCAGTCGGTGCCGTTATAAATGATGCTATCGCCTACACTGTATTCTACTCCGCCCAAAGTCCCGGCTGCGCTGATCTTGTAGTAGTCACCAAGCGACGGGGTGGCGGGGTATGCCCCCGAAGCAGCCGAGTGCGATCCGCGATAGATAAGACCACCGGTTACTGTGGTCTGAGCCCTATCTGCCCAATGTTTAGCAGAATACTTGCCAGTCTCAACCTCTACTCCGGGCGCAGCATCAGCCCACTGCTGTGCCTTTACACTAGCAGAGGTAGCAGCCGTAGAGGCGTCTTGTGCTGCTGCAACAGTTCCATCTAATATTGCCTCAAAGTTATTAAGTTCTCTCCGAATATCCGGGCCGGGTTGCCCGTCATAAAATCTCTGTGTTGCCATACTTAAAATCCTTCAATCTGAAATGTTGTATTGTGTAGGTTAAAAGACGAGAAGGACATAGACCCTGCTTGAGAGGGTTTACCATAAATACTATAGTCCCTTTCTAATACAGGATCATCATGCTCGGCTAGTAAAGAGATAAATAAAAACTTACCTACACCTCTTGATATTAGCTGTCTAACCCGCTCTCTATCTGTGTTATCAATCCAACCTAGATCAAATTGCAGGGTACTATTACGTGGCCCCCAGTCTGATTTAATATCTCCGCTGGCTGTGCGGGTGTTTTGTGTGAGGTCATTAACCCCAATAGAAGCACCATAACTCGCCCCGTACTTAGGGGCATGATAACCTCCTGTGATAATCCTAGACATATCAATAAAAGTATTATCAGGGTTCGTAACATCAATAACGACACTACGACACGCTACTTGTTCAGGGAGGTAGCAAGCTGTAATAGGGGCTACACCGTCTGTAAAGGCATTTACATTCAATGCCTGAGAGAAGTCCCAGTTCTCTAATATCGTCCCAGGTGCTGCCCATTTCACCCCGGAATCAGCTAGAATCTGAGTTCCTGCTTCATCTAGGTACGCCCTTACTCGGATGGTACTGGATGGGCCAAGATTACTTGCAGGTATTACCACAGCACCAACTGTTTCCAGCTTAGGCCATATTAGTGTAATAGTAGCAGACGAGGCAAGCACTCTGCAGACTTCACCCTTGGTGTCTGTTTTGAGTTTGCCGCTACCCATACCAGCAGCAGTATTGGCTACAGTAATAGTAGCACGATCTGCTGCGTTGTCGGTGATTATTCTAATTTGAGTCATTTTTGTTTGTTACCATGTGATATCTTCAACCTCTTGTACGGTAGTAGCAGCGTCAATCTGAGCCCTAAGAGCACTGGCGTGATTAAAAGTTGCTGCTACAGCTTGCACCTTAGCCAGTTCAATCCCTACAAAGTCTTGAGCAGTAAGAGTTACGTTTGTATTATTAGCCAAAGTAAACTCAGCTTCAAAAGGTTGACCTGCTGCGATAGAACTCTTACTCACTGAAATATAGGCAGTAAGTCTGCGTTGTGCGTCCAAGTCTCCGTCGAACTCCATATTGTTGTATGTGAAAGTAGCAAACTCTGCTACATCGCGTTGGCGTTTGATTTCTTTCCACTTGGCTGACTTGTGATCGTCTAAGGTGCGGGGGTCAACCCACTGTTTTGTGGTGTAGTCGAAGATGTGGTGCGCAGAAGGGGGTGGTGGCTTCAAGATGAATACCTCGCCGTCCCAGTAACTCGGCGCGTTGGGAGGAAGTACCCCTATCAAGCGCAGACACCCTTGTGGCGGCTCAGGCAATACCACAGCTTTTCCATGGCGCACGACTTCGCCATCTGAGGTAACTATGGTGTATTCTCTAATTTCGGTCATTATCGTTTTCTCACAAATGCGATGAGTGTTGTCTCGACGCTGGGATTGCCGCCTGGGAAATACAAAGAACAGGACAACGTGTTTGCGCCTGGGTACAACGTCACACGCGACGACCTAGTTAAGGATGGGATAGGGAATGTGGAGTACCCATCATCACTATACGGGGTGACAATAGAAAACAACGGCCATGACACCCCCCCAGTAATTTCATATCTTGGCTCATCGCTGCCTGTGGCCCAATAAGTAGCCGACTTGAGCCCCTGCCACGAACCCAGCAACTGCGCCTCCCATACCTCTCCTGCTGGCACATTCACAACAATTGTCGCAGACCTGTTGCCCGTGTCTGTGTACATGGTGCTGACGGCATTGCCTGCGATATTTATTGTATCTACAGCATTGATAGCATTCGCAGTCAACGAACCACTAAAACTCCCTGTAGCAGCACTCAACGAACCACTAAAAGTAGCATTCCCTCCAACAACACTAAATCCCGGAGCATAGATATTACCATCTGATGTAACCTGAAAATATTTCCCGTCATTTGCATTGCCCAATAGCAAGCCATAGGGGCCTAAGTGAAACCCATTCTGTCCCGAGGCGGGCCATGCGTAGCCGCTGTACCCGCCAGTATTTAGGCCGTTAGCGTTAATTCTAACTCCACCGATAGTGCCGGTATTAGTCTGGATATTAGTACCGCTAAAAGTACCTCCTGTAAAAGTCTCACCGGCAAAACTTCCACTCTTAATCTGTGTGGCTATGATCTGACCAGCATAGACAACCCCAGCAGCTAGTTGACCTGCTCCAATCTGGTTAGCAGCAAGGCCATTGACGTAGGCAAGTGCACCAAGGTTATTGACCTGAGTTGTGGCGTCCAAAGCACCCGTAACCTGTGTATTCAGGTTTACAGTGTTCAATAGTGCTAATGCACCCAAACCCGTTACATTACCAGAATTAAGTTGACCCGCTACTTGTGTCTGCAAGTTCACATAATCCTGTGCCGCTAGTGACCCCAGTTTAGTGAGAGTGTATTTACCGTCGTAATTAATACCATCTACAGTAACTCTTGCACGGATAACGGCACTTGCTGTAGTCATACTTGTGTTGTTGATAACGCAGGTATTACCACTTGGAGATAAGGTTAGCGCACCTGTGACAACAGACCAAACAACCGTACCAGTTAGCCCACCCTTTAACTCTGCGGTTAGCGTAATAGAGGTAGGGTTGTTTACTCCAGCAAAAGTACTAGACGTAGCTGTAATGTCTACTCTACGACCCGCATTAGCCAGCGCAGAATCTAACCCTTCAATACTACTGATAGGGATAGGAATAGGTACAAGTCGAGGAGATGTAGCTTGAAGCAACAAATCCCTCGTATTAACAATTGCACTCATATAAGAACCTCTATAGTAACTCGTCTAGAAACCCAATCAGACTGAATACCTACAACAATACCCGTCTTACCTTCAGATAAACCAAATCTAGGAGATACTAGCGTCAATGCCTGACCCAGCGGTATAGTGAGTAAGTGCGAGTAACCTACAAACGTATACACCGTTCTCGGTTGTTGCCATAAGGTCAGCAAGCGATTCGCCTCTGCTGTAGCATCTGATTCCGTAAGTAGTAACGTATCAGTCTGAACAGGCTCAGTATTAAGCTTATAAGTATCTGCTACACTTTGGTTCTTCGCTGTTACACTAAGGTATTCTTGCATGAATAAGTCTTTGTGTGAAGCAGGTAATCCTGTATTAAGACCAGTCTGCGTAGTATAGTTTTTACAGTAGCCAACCTTAATCGCAGCTTTCACGTCAACCCTTTCCTTAATCTCCAGAGACTTAGCGACATAATCCGAAGGTGTAACCACCAATGGTGTTCCTGTAGCCGGTAGGGTAATCTTCAACAAGCGAAGCAAGCCCTCTCTAGACATGGAAATCTGCGCACCAACAGAACTAGCTAACTGTTGACACACTTCAATAACATTTGATCTGTCATTCAAGTACACCCCCACTGGCTGAGGGTGTGCGGCATTGAATTCTGCAAATTGAGCAGTATCAATATCAGCAGTAGTCAACCTGTCAGATACTTTACCGTATCCCGTTACGAGTCTAGTGATCGTATCAGCAATACGGTTAGAGTAAGTAGTAGGCTTATCTCCTTGTACACTACAAGTAATTGTTCCGGCTTGTTGAGCAACAAGTGTAAAAGTGCCATCAATCAGCGATTCGTTTATACCGACGGGTACTCCGTTATCTCGGACTTCAATCAGGCGTTCAATTGCTGATCCGTGTACTTTATATTTCAAAGTAGCAGGGTCTACCAGAAGAGGCTCTACATTGTGTACTTCACCAAAACACAAAGGAATTAATCTATCCTTGTTGGGCGTAGTACCACCGAGCAAGGTTTCGCTTACAGGGGTATTAAGTCTTTGCAATTTATCACGCAAGGATATGTTTAGACGATTAGCTGCTCTACTGTTAATGTTGTCAACAATTCCTGTGAAGATTAATCTAAAGTCTGCACGAACCCAAGACACATCCCCAATATAGATTCTGATAGGCTTATTAACCCATACATCGTCTAGCCATGAATCTAGTAAACCATCATCATTATTAAGTTCAATATCCCCTACACTTAGTGTAGCACTACCGTCCAGGGGCAAGGTTTCCGTAAAGGCAACCCCACCAGATACTATGGGCGAATATACCCGGTTCGCTGGTGAATCTGTTGGTAGAGTAGTGTACGCAACTGTACTAAGATAACGAGGAACAGTAGTATCTACTTCTACGAGTAGCGTGTACCGTCCTCCTTTCTTTAGCCAATCTGTAAATTCAATCTCTGTCACTTTATTTTAGCTCCTGCTATTACTTGTTGAGTATAAGCACTCTTGTTAATTGCTTCTGTTACTGCAGTACCAGCTTCGGTTGTTGCTGCTGCAAGGATTTGAGTTTGACTTCTAGTATCTTGCTGTCGCTCTGACCTGAGTAGGATAACTTGAGCAGTAAGATTACGAACCTCTTCTACTAGCTGAGAGTTAAGTGAAACCAAACCTTGTGAATCAGATTGCATTGCACTTGCTTGGTTTACAGGGATAATCGCAATAGGTTGGTTAATTTGACTTTCAGTAGCAGTATGTAACGAGTTATAGTAACTTGACTGTCCACCAGCAAGGCCATTATTAACTGCATCTAGTACACCTTGATTTGGAGTAATACCTAAAGACAACCCCGTAAGGATTGCATTTGATAGCTCAATCAAACCTGAAGATATAAGTTCGCCCACTGCGGTTACACTCTCATCAATACTACCAAGAAGTTCTAATTGGGATACAGCAGCATCTCTTAGAATTTGTTCATTGTTAGCTTGATCTTGTGTTATGCTTGCAATGAAATCCAACCCTGCTTGAGCAGTATTGAAATCAGAGGTGTACTGACTACTGCTTGCGTTGTAGGTTCTGGATGCCTGTAGGAAGGCCGTAATGCTACCCTGTAGGGCATTCTGAGCACCTACATCCCCTACCATAGCCAAGGCTAGATTACTCTCGTATTGACGCTTTGCTTCTGCGTACTGTTCGCTTGGGGTCAACGGAGAGAGTTCACCTAGAGTTAACGAATCCTTGAATTTCTTTAAGGAGTCGGAGTACGTGCGAAGCCTGTTAATGCTACTATCAAGAGCAGTTACCTGACCCTTATAAGCGGAAACTAACTTCTCTTGAGCAGTCCTCGTATCTTCAATAGCCCATAGTTGACGTTGTAGAACCCTCTCTTGTTCAGTCAAGCCCTGAAGTAGATTATTTCTAAGAGCTTCAATATTACCTGAATTCTGAGCTTCAAAAACTGCTTGCTCAAGCCTGAGAATGTTCTGGGCAATATCCTCTACTGATCGGGTTTCATTACGTAACGCATTAAGAGCATCAGCAACAGTTGTAATAGAGCCAGTTACTTCCGTTGTTACACTAGCGAAAGTCCCAGCAATGGCAAGCAATGCAGCGTAGGCTTTTCTACCAGACTCTGTAGTCAAGTCCTGTGCCTCTACTAAATCTCTAAACTGTTGACGAGCATCTGTGGCATCAATATCAATCATACTAAGACCAAGTTCCTTGAAGGATTTGGCTAGTTGTTTTTGAACATTTGCTCTTTGCTCTTCAGCAGAGTAGAAGTTTTGGTAATAGGCTGTTGCATTAGCGCTTAGAGCCTCGATACCTCCCGAAAGGGTCGCCAGTGCAGCGAGTGTTTCATCGCTCGCACCAGACAACTCTACCAAGGTGTTTGTCAGCGTGTTGAAGACGCCTTTAATAACACTAATCTGTTGAATAGCGGCAGACAAGGATTCTATAGAGGCTGATTCACCGAGGTCTGTTAGAATCTGATCTGCCCAGCTTGGTAAATCCATGTCCAAGAGTACTTGGCGAGTATCCTTAGTAATTGCTGCAAGGTATTGCTTGTAACCTTCTTCACCATCGCCAAACTCTTTAGGTGCCCATTTAGATTGCCTAAAGTCCTCCCAATTCAAAATCTCAACCCCTTGCAGGCGAACTGCAAAGGCACCCCATGCACCATCTTTTGATGTATCGTCGGCAAACGCTACAGCTACTTCATAGCCTGCAGTTTTACCGAAGGTTTTAGCGATACCATCAAAGATTTCAACCAAAGACTTAGACAAGGTTGCCATCGCAGAGATGGTTTCCTTGCCTGGCTCCACGTTACCGAAACCAAGACCGAATTGGTCGTCGCGGTAGCTGTTGCGCTGACCTGTGGCTACGCTATAACTAGCAGCACCGCCAGTGTGTAAAGTGCCGGAATCGTCCATTCCGCTGATTAAGCTAATTAGCGCAATTGCTGCCCCAATATAAGGCATAGCTGCCCCTGCCCCACTGAGGAATGAACCCATACCAGCAGCACCAGCACCTCCAGCAGCTCCTCCGGCCTGCGCAGCAGCCAATGCAGCAGCAGTACTAGAACTAGCTCCTAAGCCCAAGGATGTACCGAGTGCAACGTTCCCTGCCCCTACTCCGAAAACAGACCCTACGACACTGCCAATACCACCCGCAACTGTTGAACCAAAAGAACCGAGACCTCCAAGTAAATTCCCTATTCCACCTGCTGTCGATAACAGAGAGCCGGTTCCACCAGCAGCAGAACCGCCTCCCATTAAGCTACCTAGAGTATTACCAAGCAGTGTGTTAACAACAGCGTTAACCACCATCGTTACAGGCTTGCGTAGCCCAGCCACGACTAAATCTCTGACCTTCTTAGAACCAGCTTTACCACCTTCAAAGAGAGCGGTTACAAGGGAATCAGTAATACCAGATTTAATAGCGCGGAATTCTTTATCAAAGTCTTCTGCGTATTGAACAGCTACTTCGCGGTTGATTACCTTTTCTTGTTCTGCTGCATCCTCGCGGGCTTGAACTTGAGCATCAATTAAGTTTTTGTATTTCTCTTCGGGTAGTCCAGCCTTCTTAGCCTTTTCAATGTCTGCCTCAATGTCTCGCAATTGCTTTGCAAGTCTGATACGAACTTCGCTTAGCTTATTAGCTCGGTTGTACTCAATCGAAAGAGCCCTCTGTTCTTCAGCAGTTTTACCGAGCAAAGAAAGTCTATAGTCCAAGGACTCATTCTCTTTGAGCGTAGCTGCTTGCGAAGCTATGCTGTCCTCGTTGAACTTACGTGCAGCGGAGTTAACTTCTTCAAGAGCTTTCTCGTAAGCCTTCCAAGCTGGAGTAGCCATGAATACTGCACGAGTCAATTCCTCGACTTCACTCCTAGACCAGCCAGCAACCTTAGCGAACTCCTCTAGCTTTTGCATATCCGAGTAGTACTGCTTACCAATACCTTCGGATTTACCAAGGAGTTTCAGACGGTGCTCTTCAGCTTCGGCAAGTTTTTCTGTCATTGCTGTTTGTCGTTCTGCTGCGATTGCAGCATCATACTTAGCAATCACATCTGCTTGCTGAGTTGTAGTCAGTTTTGCAAAACGCGGGTC
>JACCED010206396.1_pt1 | contig 11288 bp, 6 predicted proteins | sample 7455021 | NCBI WGS metagenome assembly JACCED01 (sample SAMN15323456, study PRJNA562643) | freshwater metagenome | isolation source: river surface water | place: USA:Blue River Watershed | collected 2017-08-19
AGAGCAATGGCTGCTATGGGAATGGGTTCACCTGCAATTGATCCAAGAGCAATGGCTGCTATGGGAATGGGTTCACATGGAATGGATCCAAGAGCGATGGCTGCAATGGGAATGGATCCAAGAGCGATGGCTGCAATGGGAATGGGTTCACCTATAATGGATCCAAGAGCAATGGCTGCAATGGGAATGGGTTCAACTGTAATGGATCCAAGAGCAATGGCTGAAATGGGAATGGGTTCACCTGCAATGGGAATGGATCCAAGAGCAATGGCTGCAATGGGAATGGGTTCAGCAATGGATTCAAGTGAGATGGCTGCAATGAGAATGGGTTCAACAATGGATTCAAGTGCAATGGCTGCTATGCCAGTTCCTGTAACAGAAGGAGAATATGAACCATATAAACCAGAAGATTTAAAAGTTGTAAGCATACATAACTCACCGCCTGATAAAAATTTTACATTATCATCGTTATATATACCTAGAATAATTGGATTACGACCAATAGCAGATGATCTGATTGTACATAAAGTAACAAAAAAGAATGTATTATTTGTAATAGAAAGGAAAAAATTTCCACAAATACATTTAACAATATACGCTAATGAAATAGTAAATTCCATTGCACATATTACATTAATAAAAAATCATCCAGAAGGAGCACAAACAAAAAAATTTATTTATTTTTGTTTACATCATAATTTAAATAAAATTAAAATATTAGAAAGACCTAATGTCGTAAATGAATATATAGATGAATTAACGTCTGACGCAGAAGAAAAAGAACAAATTATATTAACGATTAAAGTTTTATTAGCATATGGTCATAGGATATTAAATAGATATAAAAAATATATAATGATTGATTTATATGATGAGCCAATATTTTTATATATGCCAACAAGTATTTAATAAAAAATTCATATAGCGTAAGTAATAACATTAATTTTTATTTATTAATTATATCATAAATAAAAATTGAAAAATAAATAAATAGATAATTTTTAAGAAAAATTATTTAAAACGTCATAATGGCTACAGTAGTAAATTACACACAAAATAAAATTAATGATATTATTAAAAAGATTAACATTAATTATAGAAATGTAAATAACAAATATTACATTTCTATTAATTCATATAATTTGGTATTAGGAGAAAATGATATTAAGAATGGAGAATTTATTATTGTGAATGAATATAATCAAAAAAATAAATATAAAATGAATAAAGATTTATATGTTAAAGGAATTGATTATGGAATTGATGAAATTGATACAGATAATATTATGAAAGGATTTAGTATTATGTCAAGAATTTATCATAAATATCATTTTAGTGATTAGATAAAATTTAATATAAATAAAAAGATATATATATTAAAAATGAGTAATTTTGTTTATAAAATATATAAAAATCAAGATGTTACACCTAAGATAGGAAGTGAAGAAAGACATAATGGATTAAAGAATGATATTTTTGGAATTGGTTATACAACAAATAAAAAAATTCCAACAGTAGGATGGGAAAATAAACAAATACCATCATCACATTATAATAATATACATTATATGTATAAATATGATAAGAATAATTTAAACAATCAGAATAGTAAAAATGTATGGATAGAAAATGTGTATTTACCTAATTTGATACAAGATAGATTATATTATAGAAGAAGAACAGATGTAACAGATGCATATTATAAGAGTGTTAAAATAAATCCATATGCATGGTAAAAATATATTAAATTAAAAATATTAAATTAATATATAGATGGAAGGTGAAATAACAAAAATAATTAATGAAGTTGGGGAAAAAGTAAGTACAAAATACACAAGTAAGATTGTAACAGAAGAGGATAAAGAAAGTGTAAAAAATTTAATTTATAATTTAATAAAATATTCATTTACTATTTTTCCATATACATATGCTGAAAATAAAAAAACAATAATTGATATATCATTAATTGGTGATATATTAATATTTATATATAATTGGGTATATCCAATATCATTTTTAGGGGCGATGTTTTATACAGGAAAACAATTAATAGATGCAGATCCATCAACAATAATAACAAATAAAAATTTAACAGTTGTATTTAATATAATAATTATGATAAGTGGAGGAATAAGTATGTATTTATGGTTTTCAAGAAATACGATAATTGATTTATTAGAAAGTGGTACATCAGAAATAGTAAATCAATTAGTAACAGGTATACCATCATTAACAATCAAAATGCAAATCAATGAAGTAATTAAACAATTACCAAATACAATAAAATCAAGATTACAATAAAATGGAAGAAAAAATATAAAAAAATAATGAAAATATAAAATAATAATGGAAGAAAAAGAGGTAGGTAATGATTGTGTAATTAATAGAGAAAGAAAAAGAAATAATGAAAAAATATATAAAAGGAATAAGGGAAAATTATTTGTAATAAATGGAGGAATAGATATATTTAATATGGAAAATGAGCATGGAAAATGGAAAGAAGTAAATAAAATAGAAGAAAGTCCAATAGAAATAGAAGAATTTAAAAAATGAAAAATTAAATTATAAGGGTTAAAGTGATGTAAATAAAGAATAAAATGGACGCAGATCAGATGGCAAAGAACATTAATTCTAGATTAAAAAATTATATGAATCATAAGGTAAAAGTATTAAAAGAAAAAGTATATTGGACGATAGTTGATAAAATTTTTGAAGCTGAAAATTATGATGATTATGATATGGATGAAAATGGTAATATACATATATGTTATAATTTAAAAAAGGAAGAATCTATTGTATCGCAGCATCATGATATAGTATGTGCTGAAATTATAAATGAATATAGAAAAAAGATTAAAGAAAAATTAGTGAAGGATGGATTTTATGTAAAATTTGACGGAAATGATTTGTATGTATATTTTTGTGAGCCAAATAATAGTTCAGAAACATCGAGTATAGATTCAGATAATAGTTCATCGAGTAAAGATTTTGATAAAAATTTTAATGTTTACAAAATGGATAGAGAATTTAATGATAGTAATATAAATTATTGGATTGAACGTGATAAAAAAGAATCAAATAATAATGTAAATAATAATGTAGAAAATGAGGAAGATAATGATGAAGATAAAAAGGAAAAAGAAAATAATATAAATGAAGTAGATGTAGTAGAAGCAGTATTAATTGATGACAAAAATGCTTAATTTTTTTTAAAAAAATAAAATTAAGTAAATATGGAATAATTTAAGGATTAATTTAAAAAATGAAAGTATGAAGGGAGAATTAAAATTGGAAGTAAGAGGAAATGTTAATTTTTTAACTGATTTTCCACAATTAAATCATTTTAATGTTGCATATAAAAGACATACTAATTTTGCAACTGAAATGATATATCAAGATTTAGATGGATCAAGAGAATTTGGTGAAGAATTATCAATAATAATGTCAAGAACTGGAGATTTAATACATAAACAGTATGTAGTATTAACGTTATCAGAAGTAAATATACCAAGAAAAACAAATATAAGTGGTATATCAAGGGGAGATGCGATAACTAATTATAATTCTTTTTTATCATTTTTAGATTTATTATATCCTGTATATAGAAAGATATTAGATGAGGAAGAAAATATAAATTTTAATATATCTGATATAATTAACATATTAGATACAATAGCAAATACAAAAGAATATACAGATATTCAAGGTACAACAGTATATAATAATTTCTATGGAGAAAAATTTGATTTTGTAAACGAATATAAAAATTTAAATGATCCATATGATGCATTTGATGATACAACAGGTAAATTAAATTTAAATACATTTATAAATTTTATAATATCGACAACATATTATGATAAAGTATTATTTAATTTAACAAAAGAATTTGGTACAAAAACGAATTATTATTTTGCATGGAAAAAGAATATTGGACATTTATTATTAAAACAAATAGATTTAGAAATTGGAGGACAAAAAATAGATAGACAATATACAGATTGGTTAAATATATGGAGTGAATTAACAATTGATTCAAATATGAGACCTACATATGATAAAATGATTGGTAATATTGATATATTAACAACATATGATAGTAATATAAAACCACAATATCAATTATTGATACCATTACAATTTTTTTATAATAGATATTTAGAATGTGCGTTACCAATAATATTTTTTAGGTATCATGATGTAAAAATAACTATAAAAATTAATGATTTATATAGTGTAGCACAAGTAGATCCACAATTAGCGATAGATAATGTAAATATAGATGAATATGTAAAAATAGTGAATGCGCAATTATTAACAGAGTATATATATTTAGATGAGGACGAGAGAGTAAAATTTGCGACGTATGCACATGAATATTTAGTAGATTATGTACAAGAATATAATATAGATATTATAAATCAGCAACAGACGATAAATTTTGATTTTTTTAATTCAGTAAAATCGTTATATTTCTTTGTAAAAAGTTATCAATCGTTGTCATATAACAATTATGATTATAATACAAATATTATAGTTGAAGGTATAATAACAAGTCAAACAATAAATAATAAAATAGTTACGATATTTATATTAAATGAAAATTTTTCAAATCAATTAATAGTAGATAGTAGTTTAATAGGAAAATATGTAACATTTACAAATACAAAATTTTATAATGGTACATATAAAATTATTAGTACAGATAATCAGCAGTTTCAATTTGATGGTAAATATGAAGGAGAAGATACAGCTATATTAATATATAATTTAGATGGACCGATACAAGGTTTAGAAATATTATTTGAGTCATATCAAAGACAAAAAAGTTTAGAAGGAAAATATTTAAATGATATAGTACCATATAAAACACATACATGTATACCAAATATTGGAATATATCAGTATAGTTTTTCATTAAAACCAGAAGAGTATCAACCATCAGGATCATGTAATTTTTCAGCATTAAGATATAAATCAATAAATTTAGAATTAACAGATAATTTTTGGAATTACGCGAGATATTATAATTATAATACGGATATAAATAAAGCTAGATTTCAAATGTATGGATTGACATATAATATTTTAAGATTAGCAAATGGAATGGGGGCATTATATTTTAGTAGTTAAATAATTAGATTTATAATTTAAACATTTTTTAAATTATAATTTTAAGAATAATTAATATGGGAGGAGGTATTTTACAAATAGCTGCGAACAGTGTTCCAGATAATATTTTTAATGATCAAAAACATACATTTTTTAAAGCAGTGTATCATAAATTTACACCATTTTCAATTGAAGATTATGTATTAAATTTATCAAGTTTAACAGATTTTGGAAAAAAGATGGATATTAAGATACCAAAAATTGGTGATTTACTTGCAGATATGATGTTAGTAGTTGAATTACCTGAGATATCTGGAGAATATGTATTTACTAATAGAGAAGATTATTTAAATTCATTATTAAATCAATATTCTTTTGTAACTATGAATGATGTTCAACAATATCAAGAAAATTTATATAAATTAAAATTGGGACAAGACATGCAGGCATATTTAGTGAGGGACAGTCAAATAGGAAAATATCAATTAATTTTACCATTATTAGATGCAACTATGTTTTTAATAGAGGGAAAGAAACAAAAGTATTCATTATCTGAATTTTTAGCGAATAATTCTGAATATTTTGATAATGAATATAAATTACATATAATAAAAGAATTATCGTATGCTATTAATACTAATCCAACTAATATTGATTATTTAAAGTATTCATTCCAAGATAAGGAATTCTATTTTTTTATAGCTAACTTACTGAATATTAAAGAAATTAATCCTAATTATGAAATTACATATTTTGATAAATGGCAATCAACATATTATGATACAATTAAAAAATATATTTTAAGAAGACCAGAAATAGTAGCATTAAATACTTTTATAGAGAATATGAATACAGAAATAACAAATTCACAAAAAAATAAAAATTATTCTATTAATAATGATAATATATTCAATACTGATCCAGTTGATTATAAATATGATGTTATCTTACCGATTTCAGTATCAAAAGATTATTTTATATCATATAATAAATATAATCCAATATATAATAATAAGAATTATAAATTAGATTACACGAATGCATATTTTTCATATTTCAATAGAAATTATGTATTAGTAAAAAGAAATAATGAAATTATTGGTGCATTAATAATAAAAAATATTACTGATTTTAATCCTATTAGATTTACATTAGAACCATTTAGACATAAATTTGTTAATAATCAAATTGAAACATATGGTAGTGATGTATTTATTTATTATGGATTTACTAATAATCAATTTGAATCTATTAATTTATCTGGAGTATCACATATAAAACAAAATATAAATAATTATTATGAATTTACATTAGATAGATCAATTAATATAAATATAAATGATATAATATTATTTGGAAGTAGTAATGAAATAGAGAATAGTTACAATAATTTATTTGGAGTTTATAAAGTTATTGGGGTACAAAAAATATTTGGAGAATTAGATAATAATACAAGTACAAATTACAATACAACATTAACGATAAAACCGATAGAAGTGGATAATTTATTATTATCAGATAAGTTATTAATAAACAGTAATACAACAATAACAGAAAATACATTTTTAACTAAGTATAATAAGAATGTTGCAGCTACATATACACAGAGTGATCTAATAAAAGCAATCAATGAAACAATATATACAGATGTAACAATATCAACAATAATAACAACAGAAGTGTATACTACAAGTGAAATATTATTAAAAGAAAAAGTATATGCAAATGATTTTTATTTAACATCGAGTATAATAAATACATTACAAAGTCAAATAGAAACATATATAATAGATAGTTATGATGTATTGTTTAATTTTATGAAAAAAATATTTTACAAGACGATAATAAAATCAGAGAACAATCAGGATTATTTGAATAATTTATATTTTAAAATTAATTATGATTTTGCTGATAATATTTTTAGTTTCAAAGGTGTGGGTGATACTACTTTTACTAATCTTGAAAATGGCAATTTCAGATATCAAGAATATTTATTAAAAATTATAAATAATAGTATTTCAAATAATATTATTATACCATTATCATATACTAATTATTTAACCAGTTATATAATTGAACAATATAAAAATTTATCAAATGACTATAACAATCAATGGAGTGCATCATTATTAAATATTAGAGATAATTATAGTGATATATTTATTAAGATATTAAATTACATACAATATAGTGAAACAGGAAGAAGAACATTAATAAAATTTACCACATCTGATTTTAATTTTGAAATAGATGATGTTGATTTAATTAAGATATATTTGTATAAGAAAACAAATACAAAAACGGTAATAAGTGATTATGAATTTATTAATTATACGATACCTAAAACAATAGTTACAATAAATAAAAATGATAATACAATAATAATAGATTTAACAACATTAATAAATGAGATAGAAAATAGTTTTAACATGCAATATTTAGAATTTAAAAATAGCTATTTTAAGATAACAGTAAATGGGGAAGAGAACAAATTGGATATATTAAATCTTACAAGTTATTTAGATAACTATTCAAATGATTTAATTCAAATAATAAACAATAATACTAGTTTTAATACTCAATTATATGGTAATAATGTATTATTAGATTATATTGCAATACAACATGAAAGTATGTTTGCAAATATGAAAAAATATGAAAACAGTAGAAAAGATATTAGTAGAAACGGTGGTACAAAATATAATGAATATCAAGAAGATATTATAGATCAAAATCCATTATTACAAGATAATACATATTTAATAACATATAATAGTGATGAATATTATCCAAGATATATATATTCAAAGCAAGTACAAATATATCAGAATATATATGAAAAAGTGAATGAACTTAGTGCAAATTATTCAAATGAAAATAATCATATTTATTTTTTAAACAATATTAATTATGATAGAAATTTATTGAATTTGAATAATGGATACAATTATGAAACAAATAATATGGGTATAATATCATATTTAGATCCATATCAATTACCAACAATATTAGAACCAAATGCATATAATTATAATTTATTAGAAAAGATAAGTAAATATAATAATATAATAACGACAGAAGAATTTTCATTTTGTGATTACTTATCAGAATTAGAAGAACATGTACAATCAGATCAAAATAGTTATTTACAATCATATTGGAATACATATTTTTCGAATAAAGGAGTAAATACAGAAAATAAAAATAAATATATTGCTGCATTAAGTGGTAAAGATGATGGATTATTGATATATTATTTATATAAATATACAACAGAATTATTAGCATATTTTGGAGATTTATATAATTTTAATTTAAATTTAGATGAAACTTATTTTAGAAGTATATATGAATTATCACCAAATGATTTGGGTGAAATTCTATATAAATTTTTTGAATCTATTATGAATACAACACAATATAAATCAGTAGGAACAATTGATGATTATTATGAAGCGTATAATAGGATTATACAAAATGAAGAAGAAATGAAAGCTTTTTATTTAAAATATTCATTATTACCTGAATATAAAATTTTAAATTATGATGAATTTAATGATGAATTAGATAAATTATTAACAGAAGTAACAAATATATATATAACATTTAATAGATTATTAAAGAAGTACAATATAAATTTAATAAAAGTAAATAATATTGTATTAAGTAATTATCCAATTATATATAAAGTACATGGATCAGGACAATTAGTAAAAGTAATATTAGTAACCGATCAATATACAATAAATTCAACTGATACTAATTTTAATTCAAGTATAGTATATCCAACAGGATATCATATAAATGATTATTATAAGATATTTAATTTGGGAATACATTATGATTATATGAAATATTTATTTTATGCTGGTTATGGAGGTATATTAAGAGATAATTTATATCCAAATAAGACATTAGCAAGTTTTTATCAAAAAATAAATAATTATGTAACTGTTACTGTAGATAATATTGATTTTGCATTTTTCTATGCAAATCAAAATGAGATATATTTACCAAATATGGAAGGTCATATTGTACAAAGTTATCAAGCATGGATAGAGAGAAAAGGACAGCCATATTTTTATTATATTAATACAGTATCATTATTTTATGATATGATGTATATTTATTCAGGAAGATCATTTATATCAGAATATTATGATGTATTAGAAATAGACAATCAAGTAATCGGAAATAGATATAATAACAGGCCTGATATATTAAGAGGTGAAATCATTTATGCGACAAGAATGGCATATGGAACAAGAGATATGATAAATAGAATAAAAGAAATAAGTTTAAGATATAATTTATTAGATCAAAGATTATATGGAATTATAAATAATTTTAATAATACAGTTGCACCAACATTTGATTATGAGAATGATCCAATCAAGGAGATATTATTATTAAATAAGTTAAATGAAAGATTTACAGATTATTTAGAATATATAACATTAATGAAATATTCAATGGAATTAATAGAACCATATCAAAATAATGATAAATATGGAGAATTATTAACAAAATTCAAAGTTAATTCACAAATGATGACAGATTTAGATATGTTTAATAACTGGAACAATTATGTATTAAATTATCATACAAATAAAAATTATAGATTTGGATCAATTATTACAGGATTTGATTTAACGATAAATCAATTTACACAATTAAATACTAATATATTAACAGTTAATTCATTAGGATATGAATTACATAATTATTTAAATGTATTTTATAACAAATATGGTAATAATTTTAGTGATAAAAATATAATAAGATATATGAGTAATTCTAAATATAATGATATAATAAATTACTATAATAGTATTTTTGTAAATCTTACACAATTTGATGAAAAAGATAATCTAAAAAGTGATTTTAAGTATAGAAATGATAATTATAGTTTAATAAATTTAAATTTTATGAATATATCATTAACGCAAATTGCATCTATTTATCAATCTGATGTAGCTATGTTTAAACAATTATATACAAATATATTGAATTACAGGCAAAAGAATGTATCAACGCAAACACAAACTGATGCAGAGAAGAAATTATATGAAGATTACAATTCAATAAATGATGTAACATCATTAACATTTTATGATAAATTTTTTAAATTTAATAATAATGTTGATTATAATTTAATACCCTTAACATATCATGAATTATATAATATTCAAAATGCAAGTCATACTGTAGTATTTTATTTAAATTATTTATATTCATTTTTAAGTAATAAATCATCAAAACCAGTAATTAGTGATTTCGATAATGAAAATTTACCAGTAAGTTATTATTTTCCAAAATATTTATCATCAGGTGTAGATTATTTCTTATCAAATTTTCATCAATTAAAAGTAGATAATACAGCATTTTATCCATATAAAAGTGTACCAACAACAGCAAAATATTGGAATATTAATGAAATATCATATATAGAAAGACCGAAATCATTTATGTATTTATTTTTTATTTTTAAAGCACAATATAGAAGTTATAAATATGCAATGATAGATAATATATTTCAATATGTAGATAGAACATATGATAATAAAAATTATAGAGTAATAACAGAATTAAATAAATACAATGATTATTTAGAAGTAAAAGAAGATTTAGAAAATTTTGATCAATTAATTGATGGTATTGCTGTAACAGGATCAATTGATCATTTACAAAATATTAAACATCCATTTTTTGTTAATAAGCATATTGAAAATTTATTATTTATAAAAGATTTATTAGAAGATTTATCAACAATTGAAGATACTGCTTCTTTATTTACTACATTACCAAAAAGCGACCAATATACAGAATTTTTAACTGATAAAGTTATTGTTACTAATTCATTTGATCAAAATGGTTTAATTTTCGGTGGTTATCCTTATACACTTGGTATATTATCTGATAATAATTACATTGGTGTTTTTGATGTAATTGATCCAAGTGGTGCTATTGTAAAGGTATATTTAGAAGGAAATGTTGTATTACCGTCATTAATTGTAAAGATATATTATTATTTAATATCTGAATGTTTCTTATTAAATCAAACAGAATTAATTGGTTCATCATTCCAACAAACACCAATGTCATTAGGAAATATATTAGGTCAAGTAACAGCAAAGGAATGGAAATCGGGATTAATAAATTTAATAACAGAATAT
>JACCED011262976.1_pt1 | contig 11284 bp, 13 predicted proteins | sample 7455021 | NCBI WGS metagenome assembly JACCED01 (sample SAMN15323456, study PRJNA562643) | freshwater metagenome | isolation source: river surface water | place: USA:Blue River Watershed | collected 2017-08-19
ATCAAGTCGCATTCGGCCAAGCCAGCACCAGCACTCATCTACGCATGCTATTCGCTCGGGCCATCTGTCGTGCCCAAGATACGCAACATGGCTGGGCTCAAGATTGTGGGCACTGGCGAATACTCGCTCATCGTATGCAACAACATGGAGGCAACCCTTTGGGGCATCGGCTACACAACCAGCCTCTCCCGACGTAAGGCCAAGCAGGCAGACAGATACGAGAAGATGGTGCTTGCCCATTACATCAGTATGCGTGACTTGGGCATACCACTTATCCAATGAGCGACAGAGCCAAGTTCGACCTAGACCTTCAGTACGGCCAAGCAGGTGAGAAGTGGTTGGCATGGCTAGGCACTGACCAAGCCAAGGTTGAGGTGAAGACCGAACGTGATACTTGGGCCACCACAGGCAACGCCGTGTTCGAGTACAGATGCCGTGGCAAGGCCTCAGGCATAGCCGTCACTACCTCTGACTTCTGGGTGCACAACTTCATGCTAGGCGGGAAACATTGCATGACCATGGTGTGGCCTACCGAAGACTTGAAGACGTTCCTCAGGATGTGCCATTCGACCACTGGGCTTCATGGCTCACGTAAGGTATCAGGTGGCGACGATGATGCCTCAGAGGTCATCCTAGTGCCCATCCAAGCCCTTTGGCGTATCAGTTGCCACTCCTTGCCTATGTCGGTCAATCAGAGCCGTCCTAGCCAATCCTAGACCCCAAGGATGACGTAATCAGGTTAGGCTGATTTAACGCGTCGCATAGGGCACTGGTAATACCTAACAAAGCATACCCCATGTCAATACCCCAACTGGTATCATGACTGGTTTGACCTACATTCTCCTTAACCATGACCTAATTGCCCCAGATTGAGGAGCAACTAGACATAATTCATGTTGTGCGAAATCGAATCCGACGTCTATTGGTCAGGATTCAAGGGGGGGAGGGGGGTCGATGGGCGGCAGGTCGCTGGCTCCGAACGGGTTAGGAGACTTATCCTTTTCGCTCAAAAAGGAATGCTTTGGATTTTTAGACCAATCCAGAAAAGCCTGAGTAGAATCTGGCCTTTCAACCACCACTTCAGCGTCAATAGCCTGTTCTTTAGCCTTTCTGAGGGCCTCGCCACGTTCCGTAAGTAGTTTATTGATAGTATCATGCGAAATGCTGAAGCGGTGTTCTACGACGCTTTGGGGCTGGTCTTGTAGGGTCTGAATCTTGTCAATGGCGATGCCCATGGCGATGGGAATCTGGGAGACGTGCAGGTTGTCCAGTTCGTCCACCAACTTGCGTGAAGCCTGTTGCACGAAGTTCTTAAGGTTGCGGACAGTCGTGGCCTTGAACTCGTCCTGAAGGCCCGTGGATTCAGGCATGGCCCTTTTGACCGCCATGACGTTGTTAGGCGACATTTTGGTTTCCTTGGCGATTTCGAGGATTGGCTTACCCTCCCTTAAGAGGGCCTCTACCTGCTGTTTACGCTCTTTGGGCACTTTGGTGGCCTTGTGCTGGGAAGAGGGGTTTGTGCTCAATCGCTCGTTATCCATGATTGACTCGTATGTGCCATTCAACCACCTGTCAACCATGCCCGAGGATACCCCCGACTATTTCGAACGCAGGTTCATGGTGGCCCTAGAGCCCATCAGGACCACCCACCAGTCAGACCTAAGAATCCTACGAACCAAGGATGGACGTCAATTCATTGGGAAGACGTCCAAATCCGAGGTTGTGAAGTGGATGCATGAGTTTGCCCACCAAGCCGAGAAGTACGCCCCAGACGTACCTTACGAGGGACCACTTGAACTGACCCTCTATTTCGGCTTTCCCCTGATTAAGTCCGACAAGGGCAAGGACGCTCCCATGACCACCAAGCCCGATTTCGACAATCTGGCCAAGTCCATGGTCGATACCCTCACCAAGATGAAATTCTGGGGGGACGACTCGCAGGTGGTTTTCGGCAAGGTTATGAAATTTCGCACCAAGGTGCCGTTTGTCGGCGTCTGGGTGAAGCCCTGCAAATTCATCGACTCCGAATACTGCGAGCAAATCCGCAAGCACCTCAATGAGAGAATCTGACCTAGTACGCCTGTATGGCCTCCCCAAGGAGGAACTGCGTGAATACCGCCTGACCCTTGTCCGAGGCGTGGACTGGGACAAGGAGAAGGTGGGCGATAAGCCCGAGAAACTGTGTCCTGTAATTTTTTCCCCTTCGGGGAAGGCTAAGGTTCTCGAGAAATTCGGCGTCAAGGAGGCCAAGCCAGCCGAAATCGACCCAACCACCTTCAAAGCGAAGGTGGTTAGGTGTGACTTTCCGAATCGCCGCCTGATGACCGCCCTCATCGAAGGTAAGGGAACTCCCATTACAGTGCAGACGTACGATTCCCGCCTGTTCTACCGAGGTGCCGAGATTGTCGTCCAGATGAAGGGGTCCGCATTTTTCTGCTCGCAAAGGCCCGTGTCCGCACAGAGACTCTTCAGCACGTCTAATAAACCCAACCCCAAATGAAGTACAAGAATGAGAAGCCTCAAGGCTCCAAGGGCACCAAAGATGCCTACGACAAGAACGAATACCGCTCCAAAGGTAAAAAGCCCCAGAGGGGTGGCAAGCGTTGCTAAATTTCCCAGAAAATAAAAAACCCCAAATACCCCAATGCAAGAAATCCAGAGAAAAGGTCTGAAGGACCTGTTTAAGAAAGTCGTCAAGTCTGCCTCCGACGCCGAAAAGACGTTTCATGGCAACCTAGGCCGTGACGCCCTCGACGCCGCCGACAGGGTGGGAAGTAAGTTGCCGAGAGCACTTCACCCCGACGAGTATTCGCCCGAGGACATGGACAAGGCCATGAACATTTGGAAGAGTCAGGGAATGGGCAAGATTGGCAACAACTCCACTGGCAAGCCCTATTCTATGGGCGGTGACATGGGTAAGTATGAATTCTTCGGCCAGTTTAACCCTAAGAAGAATACGAAGGGTGATTACGTTAACAAGCCGAGCGGCGACGGCGTCGTGGATGACACGTACACCGCCATGAAGTACACCAACTACGCTAAGAAGTGGGGAAATGGCATGTCCAAGGATAACCTTGTCATGAGAAGAGAGCCCCCCTCCAAGGGTGAAATCGCCGCTGGTCGTGCCATCACGGGTGGCTCCGCTCTCGGTTATGGTGCCGCAAAGGCCCACTCTTACTGGACCGACAAGAAAAACGAACAGAACAAGTAATGAGTTCTGAGAATCAGAGAAAGGCGGCGAAGGCCGCACTCAAGAAGATTGCCGACGCAATCTCTGAGAACGAGGGCCGCATGAGAATTCTTCAGAAGGGCGAAGATGCCGCTACCAATAAGGCCAGCCGTATGGCGGCTCAGACCGCAGAAGACACGACGAAAATCCAGCAACGCCTTGGGGGCTCAAATCCTAGTTTTGGATACTCCCAGTTCGGCTCCACTTGGAAACGATGGGGAAATTCAACGGACGAGTACGGCCAAGAACGCCTTGCTCAGGGTCTAGCCCACGAATTTGAAGAAAGAAATCCTACCCCGTTCTGGGCAGGGGCCGACGCAAAGGCCATTAAGGGCGTCAGAGACAGGGGTGAAAAAATCACCCTTCGCAGAAAAGGAATCGAAGCGAAGAATGAATCCTTGAAGGAAGAAGCGTCCAACATCGCCATGACCGAAAGACAGCATTTCGAAAAACTCATGGCCGACATGAGGGCTAGGGCTAAAAATGGAATCAGCACCGAGTTCGCTGACAACCTGATGATTCAGGGCAGAGGCACTCCGCCCGTTGATTTCGTTCCTAGAACCACCCAGCAGGAAGGTAACCTCGTCGCCAAAACCATTGGTGCCGCTGGTGCCGCTGGTGCCGCTGGCTACTGGACCAGAAAAAAGGAATCTGACAGGGCTGGCCAGAAGTAACCCCTACCTACATGGCGGAAGACGACAAATACGTTCCGTCAGAAGGGAACAGGAAGTTGGACCCCACGGCATTGTGGGGTTCAGCCGTTTCACGTGCATTAGACGCAGAACAGAAAGCCTACGAGCAGAAGCGTGATGCTGGCCGTGCGGCAAACGTGGCCAAACTCAACTACCATCAGGAGAATAGCATGGCCCAAGAGGGCCTTGAGGTTGATAGCAGTGGCGTATTGAGGCCTTCTGGCCCGAGGGGGTACGAGAACTCATTCGGCTACAGGCAAAAAGAGCAGACTAGGGCGGAAAGAGCCCACATAACGGAAAGGACATGGGGAAGGTACAATAGGGGCGAAACCACCGACATGTACGGGAACAGGCAATTCATTCCCATGCGTCAGTTGAAGAACGACGCTCCTAGGAAGAAATCTGACATCACTTACTCGATTTCTCCGAACTACGGGAAGATGACGTCAAAACTTTTCGGGGATACTGTCGGCTCGGAGTTTGCTGGGATAATGGGCTGGATAGGAAGATTCCCTCCGAATGTCTGCGGACCAGCCCTAGTCTTGTCTTTTTCAAACAAGGGAGGGTACATCCAGAGCAACGTTCAGGAAGCATCCAACAATGGGAGGCCGATTAAAGCCACGGATAGTTGGGCCTAATGGCGTTCGAGAAAGAAACAGTCTGCGGGATTGAACTTACAAAGCATCCCGTAATCAAAATGCCGACCGAGTCCGAAATCTTGGACTTGGCTCAGGAACTCGGCCCAGAGGCCGTAACTGAAATCCTGAAGAGGCGTGAGGAAAAGATTAAGGCCGAGCAGAACGACCCATACAGGCATGGCTATGAACCTGAAAGTTGGGCCGAGGCGGACAAACTGCTGATGAAAGGCAACGAGTTGCTCATCATGGGGGGCAATAGAGCGGGAAAGACCGAATACGCCGCCAAGCGTGTCATGCAGTTGCTGTGCTCCAGACCCGAAAGCCGTGTCTGGTGCCTGCACACCACATCCCAGACCTCCATTCAGATGCAACAAGCAGTCATCTGGAAGTACATGCCTCCAGAGTTCAAGAATGCCAAGAAGACCAAGGTAACAAACATCCAGTATTCCCAGAAAAACGGATTTTCAGACGCAACGTTCGTCCTGCCCAATCGCTCCCAAATCTTCTTCATGAATTATGGTCAGGAGAAGAAGGTCATCGAAGGTGGCGAACCAGACTTCATCTGGTGCGACGAACTGGTTCCTCAGGACTGGATTGAGACGCTCCGCTACCGACTAGTCACCCGCTCTGGTAAGATGATTCTTACCTTCACGCCCATCACTGGCTTCACGCCCGTCGTCAAAGACTACGTCGCTGGCTCTAGGATTAAGAAGACGCTCTTTGCAGACCTCCTTCCAGATACCCAAAATGTCCCAAGCATCCCCAAGGGGCACATGCCCTACGTTGCAGAGTGTAGCAAGGGTTCGGCCAATGTAATCTGGTTTCATTCAATCCTTAATAAGTACTCCCCTTTCGAACAAATCAAGTTAGCACTTAGAGGAAGGGGGCCCTATGAGGTAAAGATTCGTGCCTATGGATGGGCCGAGTCGCTTTCTGGCTCTCAATTCCCCAGATTCGGCGAACCCAACATCATTCCAGAGGAATTGGTGCCAGAAGAAGGCACTAACTACATGGCCGTGGACCCCGCTGGTGCGAGAAACTGGTTCATGCTCTGGATGCGTGTTCTTCCAGACGGCTCCAAGTTCATCTACAGGGAGTGGCCAGACATCAGTATGGGTGAATGGGCCATGGCTGGAGAAAAGCACGACGGGAAGGCTGGACCAGCCCAGCGTCAGGGTGCGGGCATGGGCCTAGAGGAAATTAAGAAGCACATCCTAGACCTAGAGAATGGAGAAGTAATCGCCGACAGGTTCATCGACCCACGTGCTGGAGGCACGACCATCATCCAAAAGGAGGGCGGAACCACCCTAATCAACCTGCTAGACGATGGAGAAAACCCGATGTTCTTCACGCCAGCCGCTGGCTTGAGGCTGGAGGAAGGCGTCTCAATTATCAACGACTGGTTCGCCTATGACCCAAATCAGGAGATTTCCATGGTGAATCTTCCCAAACTTTTCATCTCCGAAAAATGCCACAACCTAATTTGGTGCCTGCGTGAATGGACTGGTCTGGACGCCGAAAAGGGTGCCAGCAAGGACCCCATTGACGCACTAAGGTATCTCGCCGTCATGGACCCCATGTATGGCGGTGCCGACACCTACAAGGCAATCGGAGGAGGCTCTTACTAAAATGCTCCCTAAAGAAACACCCCCACTACTCAGGCTTGCGGACGCATCACGCATCTTCAACCTGTCCAAGTCCACCCTTCTCAGATTGAGAAACAAGGGTGCCATCAAGACTTTCAAGACCCTAGGAGGGCAGCACATGTTCTTCAGGGACGAAATCCTAAATTACATCGAGAAAAACACCAATGAACTTCAAAAGCCCGACTCCTCACGCTGATAAACTAGCGTACCACGCAGAGAAGCCAGACATCGAGTTACTCCTGACCGAGTATCAGCGTTCGGCGTTCCATGGCACCATGGTGTCCAAGATGAACTATGCCGATGACATCAGGCTGACCAGATGGACGGGACAGACGGATGACGGCAAGAAACACTCTTGGGCCAGACCTGACGGCGACCCAGCGTTTCCCTTCGAAGGTGCTTCTGACGTAAGAATCAGGCTAGTCGATAGGCTCATCAACGACCAAAAGGCACTCCTCCTTACTGCCTTCAAGGGGTGCACCCTCAAGGTGGGCGGAACCGAAATCACCGACACCATGGCCGCCGCTTCGGCTACCACCCTCATGCGTTGGATGGTCGAAACGAAGATTAAGAATGAACTCCACAAGGAGGCAGAACTCGCCGCAGATTACGCACTCACTTACGGGTGGAGCGTGGTTCAGGTGACTTGGGAGCAACAGATGGGCACCAGAATCAACAACATGAAACTGGAGGAACTCCAGAACATGGCCATGATTGAGAAACAGCAGGGCAACGCAAGCGGCGGCGAAGGAACGTTCACCAAGTTGTTCAACAGCATCGTGGACCCAGCCAAGGAGGAATACGCACTGGCCCTGCTAAAGGATGTGATGCCCCAACTGAAGCAGAGGGAACTCAAGAAGTTCGTCAAAGGCATGAGAGAGAACGGCATCGGAGAGATTCCAGAAATCTACGTCCAGAAGAACCTTCCTCACGTCGAGGCACTCAAGCCCTTCGATGAAGTCTGCTTCCCGCCCGAGACGGCTGACCTGCAAAAGGCCCGTGTAATCTTCCGCAGACAATACATGACCGAGGTGGAACTACGCTCGACTGCCAGAATTGCTGGCTGGAACAGCGAATGGGTGGAGAAGGCCGTGAATAGCATGGGTAACCATTACTACTTTAATGACCCCAACCTCATCCCGACCACCACGATGCTCAATTCAAACATCGAGCGTGGCAACAACCTCATCGAGGTGGTGTGGGCATACTACAGGCAGTTGGACGCAGATGACGTACCCGCCATTTACTACACTGTATTCAATCCGCATTGCGGCTCAGACCTGTTCGCCAAGCAGGACATCCTGAATTACGCCCACGGAGACTATCCGTTCGTGGAGTACAGACGTGAACGCAACCGCCGTGCCGTGGCAGAATCGAGAGGCATCCCTGAAATCAACAAGACCGAGCAGGACGAGGTAAAGGCTCAGCATGACGCCATCAGGGATAGAACCGCCTTCGAGGTACTGCCTCCAGTTAAGGTAGTAAAGCGTATCGGTGCCCTGAACAGAATTGCCCCCGCACAGGTGCTTCCCGTGTCTAGCAAGGACGACTACACTTGGCTTGAGTCCCCGAGAAGCGACGCAGGAATGGCGTTTCAGGTCATCCAGCAGGTCGAGCAAAACCTTGGAAACTACTATGGATTCGCAGTCGGCGAACTTATCGACCCGCAGAAGGTTCAGATGCTCAAGCAACTTCAGGTGGACGGCTGGCTTATGTTCTGGAACAGGGTCTACACCCAAATGTTCTCTCTCAGCCTCCAGTTCATGTCGGAGGAGGAAATCATCAGAATCACTGGTAGCCCCTTGAAGCAGGGCATGCAGGACATCCATAGCCAGTTTGACTTCAACGTACGTTTTGACGTCCGTGACACGGACCCTGAATTCGTCCAGAAGAAACTGGAAGCCATCATCAAGACTGTCGTTCCTCTGGACAGCGGCGGCATCATCGACAGAAATAAGTTGGTGAAACTGGTCATCGAGTCCATCAGCCCAGATGCGGCCAGAGAACTGGTCATCGACCAAGCCACCGCTTCCCAGAAACTGTACAAGGACGTCGTAAGCGACATCGGAATGATGATGTTGGGCAACGAAGCCCTGTACACCGAGATGGACCCCGCCGCTTCGAGCAAGTTGCAGTTCGCTCAGGACATCATCCAAAAGAATCCCAAGGCCCAGCAGGCCCTACAGGGCGACAAAATCTTCCAAATCCTGTTTGATAACTACACCAAGCAGTTGCAGTTCTCCATCGACCAAGAAAAGAACAAGCAAATCGGAAGAATTGGTGTTTCTCAGGCCTCGGAAAAGATTCAGGAGGAGTTTGGCAAGGCTGGCGTGGCCCCGCAACAGGCCCAACAGCCTCCTCAGCAAACCCAAAACACCACCATTAACGTCAACACACCTGTCGTATGATGACCGAAGAGCGTAAGAAAATCATCAAATCCTTCCAATTCAGGACACCCGAGGGCGAAGAACTGTACAAGTCGTTCTTGGTCGTGTGCGACTTGGCACTTCAAATCGAAATGTCCAAGGTCATGTCGGCAACCACAGTCGGAGAGGCTAGAATCCACTCCGCTGGAAGAATGGACGCAATTAACGACATGCTTCTTGAGGTCCAGAGACTAAGGGAAGAGGCCAAGAGCGACATGTCTTAAGAGAAAAGCGACTCAAAGCGTGGTGTGCCCATAGCCACGCTTGCTGGTCGTTCAAAAAGGGTGTCCACTGTCAACGCTTCTGGGAGCACTAAACCCTGACTATGGAAGATAACACCACTCAGCCTAACGCTGACCTCGAACTTGGGACCGAGGTTAATACCCCCATGCCTGATAACAACAGCGAGGTTAAACCCGACTCCTCGCCTAACGAAAAACTCGCTGATTTTTTCATGCGAGCCTTATCTGACGGGCAGATGAAGACGGAGAGCGGAGACTCCGAAAATAAAGAATCCGAAGCAGAGGCGAAAGATTACGAGGCTAATCATGCCGAGGAATTCCAAGCCAAAGCGACCACCGAAGCGGAAACCGATGAGGTTCGTTATGGCGAAGAAGAGGCACCCAAGGGTGTCCAGAAGCGTCTTAATAAACTGACGGCCCTTCGGCGTGAAGCAGAGGAACGTGCAAAGAAACTCGAAGAAGAACTCGAGTCGCTCAAGCGTCAACAGGCCACCCCAGTCAAACCCGCTACAAATAACCCTTATGCGGAGTTGGATTCGGAAGAAAAAATCAAGGCCGAGTACGAGCGTCAGAGGAAGATTCGACTATTCTGCGAACGTTACCCAGATGGTTACTACGATGGTGAAAGTGACGATAAGAACGTCTCGAAGGATGAGATTGCCAAGGCGAAAGTCTCGGCGTTGAGAGCCATCGAGGAGTTTCTTCCCCAGCAGGCTCAGTTCGTTCAATCAAGCAGAGAATACAAGGCTCTCGCTCGCAAAGAGTTCCCTTGGCTCGATGACCCCACGGATACTCGTGCGTCTACCGCCAAGAAGTTCATTGATGCGGTGCCAGAAATCAAGAAGTTCCCTGACTATGAACTGTATGCGGCTCAGTTGGCCATGGGCATGGTATCGTACAATGCCCAGAAGAAGAACGCACGTAATTTCGTCCCGAATCCCACTGTACAAGTCCAGCCAATGCAAACTTCGTCCGCTCCCCGTCCCACCATGCGTGTGGACGAGGCTCAGGCAAAGCAAAGCATGGACCGCTTCCGCCGTTCAGGCTCAATCGACGACTTAGCCGACGTGTTTAAAAGCAAGTTCATCTAATCCCCAAAACTATCATGGCCTCCCTATTCGAAAGAAACTTCCAAAATGACCGCCCCCTTCAGGGTGCTAGAGTCGGTATCAGAGAAGAACTCTCTGACCTCATCGCTAACGTCGATGCCAAGGACACGCCCATCACCTCGATGGCAAAGCGTGGTTCCAAACCCGGAAATACGACGTTCCGCTGGCAGGTTGACCGCCACCCCGACCCCTCCATCGAACTTGGTGTTCTCGATGGTGCCGACGTTGACCCCACCAACCCCAAGGACAGCCGTGAGTTCAAGCAGTACACTATCGGCTACAGAGAAGAAGTGGAAAACAACATCCACATGTTCCGTAGAGCCGTCCACGTGTCCAACCTGACTCAGGACATCCTCAACATCGCTGGCGTTAAGGATGAACTCAGCCGCCAGTTGTCCAAGGCCACCATCGACCTCAAGCGTTCGATGGAAATGACCTTCACCTCTGACATTCTTCCCGCCATCGACGATGGTGCGACCCCGTATCGCACTCGCTGTCTCACGGCTTGGATTAAGAATGACCTGCTTGGTGCTGGCTACAATACCCAGCAGAAGTACGGCTCTCAGGCTCAGCCCATCCGCCCCATCGGTGAAAACTTCCGCACCCCGTCCTCGTCTATCGTGGGCACTGGCGAAAGCGTTGACCAACTCGGCGAGAACACTGTTCAGGACCTCATGACCTCCGTCTATGAGCAGACTGGCCAGTTCAAGAACCACGAAGCCGTCGTCGGTACTGCCCTCAAGCGTCAGTTCACCAACCTCGTCTACACCAAGGCCAGCCCCGCCATGGAATCTAGAATCACGAACAACAGAGATGCCAACTCCGACAGCATCAAGGTTTCCGTGGACTACTTTGAAGGCGACTTCGGTAAGTTGGCCCTTATTCCCACCCAGTTCCTCCACGCTGGCGTCAACCCCTACACTATCGTCGATTGCGGCGTCAATGCTACTGGTGCTTCGTACGAGGATGACGCTCGCTACGCTGTCGTCGATGGCGTGTTCTCCCTCGCTGATGTCGCCTCTAGCGGTGCTGGCCTGAATGGTTCTGGTAAGAACCTTGTCTGGCTTAAGGACGCTACCACGAACAAGTATGAGCGTGTTGCTTATGGCACCGCCAACGCTGTTCCTGCTCGTTTCGCCACCGAGGCTGAAGCCAAGACCTACGTCAACCTCCATGCCAACAACGCTAAGACCAAGGGCTTCATCATCCCGTGGGACATGCTTGAAATCCGCTACGGCGGCAACATCGCTCAGGTCCGTGAACTGACCGAAAACGGCGGTGGTCCCCGCAGAATGATGGAAG
>JACCED011809802.1_pt1 | contig 11284 bp, 11 predicted proteins | sample 7455021 | NCBI WGS metagenome assembly JACCED01 (sample SAMN15323456, study PRJNA562643) | freshwater metagenome | isolation source: river surface water | place: USA:Blue River Watershed | collected 2017-08-19
AGAGAAGGTTGTCGAGAAGATCGTCGAGCGCGTGCAGGTTGAGCGCACGCGTGAGCGTGAGCGTCTGCCTGATCGCCGCAAGGGCTATACGCAGAAGGCGGTCGTTGGTGGCCACAAGGTCTATCTGCGCACTGGCGAATATGAAGATGGCCGTCTGGGCGAGATCTTCATCGACATGCACAAGGAAGGCGCGGCCTTCCGCTCGTTGATGAATAACTTCGCGATCGCGATTTCGGTTGGCCTGCAATATGGCGTGCCGCTTGAAGAATATGTCGATGCCTTCACCTTCACCCGCTTTGAACCTGCGGGCTTCGTGCAGGGCAATGACGCGATCAAGAACGCAACCTCGATCCTCGATTACGTGTTCCGCGAACTGGCGATCTCTTATCTCGCCCGCAATGATCTCGCCCATGTGGATGTGAGCGATATCGGCGGCACCGTGATCGGCAAGGGCGATGACCAGAGCCGTGCGCCTGCCCAAGCCCCGCTCATCTCGTCGGGCTTTGTGCGCGGCAAGGCTGAAAAGCTGATGCTGGTGGCGAATGGCACGACGGGCGAGCCGACAGCTTTCGCTGGCACGTCACCCGCGGTTGAGTTGCGCGACACGCTCGCTTCGCTTGATTGGCAAGCCGCAGGCACAACGACGGCCACCGCCGGCGCCAAGCCCCGCGACTCCCTCGCCGACAAGCGCGCCGAAGCCCGCATGAAGGGCTATGTCGGAGAAGCCTGCCCCGAATGCGCCAACTTTACGCTCGTGCGCAACGGCACCTGCTTGAAGTGCGACACCTGCGGTTCGACCACGGGTTGCTCGTGAGTTAACTTCGGTCTGAGTTGAAAAGACGGCCAGCAGAGATGCTGGCCGTTTTTGTTTGCTGTTGGGCACAAACCTCCACCGCGCCGCCCTTCTCCCAATGGGAGAAGGTGCCGCCGGATGGCGGCGGATGAGGGGTTACGCACTTTCAGAACGGAGACCGCAACCCCTCATCAGTCAGCATCCGCTGACAGCTTCTCCCAACGGGAGAAGCGGGCCGCGTTCCCTACGACTGCCGACTGCCGACTGCCGATTGCCGATTGCCGACTGCCCCACTACATCACCGTCGCCAAAAACAGCGGCAGCAAGAACAGCGAAATAAAGGTCGATAAAATCACCATGCCCGCAACTTCTTCCTCGCTATTCCCGAAGCGCGCAGCAAACATGTAATTGTAAACCGCCGACGGCATCGCGCTTTGCGTCACAACGACACCGAGCGCCACGCCTTCCAAACCCAGGCTCCATCCGATGAGCCAACCGATCGCAAATCCACCGATCAAACGCACAAGCGACAAAATAACTCCGCGCTTCAGCGAGGCGATCTTCAAGCGGGCGAGTGAGTAACCGAGCGACACAAGCATCAAGGGCACGGTCAATCCACCCAAGATACCCATGGCACGATCAATCATGCGCGGAAGTTGTGTGCCTGTTGTGACCAGCAGCATGGCGAGCAGGATTGCCCAGACCAGCGGCATTTTTAGAATTTCGACGATAGAGAAATTCTTGGACGCAATCGCCTGCCCCAGACCAAAATTCAACAGCGAGGCGAGCGTGAAATAGCCGATCGACAAAGCAAGCCCCGCCTCACCAAAGGCAAACAGCGTCAAGGGCAAACCCATATTGCCCGTATTCGCAAAAGTCATGGCGGGCAGATAAACATTGATCGGCTGGCCCATCATGCGCAGCACGACATAGCCAATTCCCATCGCCGCAAAATGACAAAGTGCGGCAGCAAGGCCCATGGTCGCCAATGCCGAAGGCTGAAGGCCGGATTTCGAGATACTGTCGATGACAAGACAGGGCGTACCAACGACCGTCACCATCAGCGAGACAAAGGTGGGATCAAAGGGCTTGGCGCGCTTGGCCCATGCAAAGCCGACTGCCGCCACAAGAAAGACGGGCACGACGACGTCGATGAGAATGGAAAGGATCTGCATGGGCCTTGGCTATACGCGCCACGCCCCAAAATGCAACCGCGCCGGACAAAGCCCGGCGCGGAGATCGCCATCAGGGGAAAGTGATCGACCAGCGCGCCTTGTCCTGAACCTCTTTCGGCGCTTCGAGGACGCGGCGCAGCAATTGCGTCACCTGCTCGCCTGTACGGGGAGATACATCAAGCGATGCTTTCTTGACCTCAGCCTGATATTCGGGATCGGCCATCGTCGCATCAAAGGCCTTGCGCAGGGCCTCCACACGATCCTTTGGTACAGCGCCATGCACGGCATAAGGTCGGCCAAATTCCTGAACCGTCGCGACCAGCTCCATAGCCTTCTTGTTCAGCGGATCTTTCACGAAGTCGAGCGCATTGGGCACGCCTGCCTTTGTCGCTTCAGGATGCGGCGTCAGGGCAAGCTGATTGACGATATGTGCACGACCGCTTGTCACGAGCTGCGGCGAGCGGGAGAACAAAGAGGACCATGCATAGCCGCAGAAGCCCTCGATCTCCTTGCGCTCAAGGGCCAACACAAGATCTGTGGTACCCTTATAGCCAGTGACCATCTTCATCTTGGCCCCGGAGAGCTTGGAGAACATCACTGAATGGTCATGCGTGGTGGAACCGATCTGGTCACCACCAAAGACGGCCTCCTTTTCATGCAATTCTGCATAGGACTTCACCGGACTGTCGGTGCGCATGAGGCAGAGCGACGTGAAAGCCTCCGCGCTACCGATATATTGGAAGCTGAGCGGCTTATAGGTGACGGCCTTGGCGTCCCCCAAAATAGGCTCGACCAGCGACCCCGGCTGGGCTGCCAAAATGACTGACCCATCGCGGGCAGCCACATCTGCCATGAAGGCGGCTGCCTGTTTGGCGCCTGCACCGGGCATGTTCTTCACGATGAAATTAGCACCGTTGAGATATTTCGGCATGTGCCGCGCGATAATGCGCGCATAAGCGTCAAAGCCGCCACCCGGAGGGGATGCCACGATGATATCGACATTGCGCCCCTTATAGAAGGTCGCAGCATCTTGTGCCTGAACAGAGACGGCGGACATGAGCGTCACAGCCAAAGCGGCCACAGCAGAGCGCATCTGCATCAGCATTCCTCCCAACGTTTTTCTGTCCCAAGCCTAGCATTTTATATGCGCCGGACAAGTACCGGGGTCAGCCCAAAATCTGGCTCAAAAAGAGCTTGGTGCGCTCATGCTGGGGGCTGGCAAAGAAGGCGCCGGGCTCGTTCATTTCGACGATCTCACCGCCATCCATAAAGATGACCCGATCCGCCACCTGCCGGGCGAAATTCATCTCATGCGTGACGCAGAGCATGGTCATGCCGTCGCGCGCCAGCTGCACCATGGTGTCGAGCACCTCCTTGACCATCTCAGGGTCAAGCGCAGAGGTCGGCTCGTCAAACAACATAATCTTGGGGTTCATGCACAAAGCACGCGCGATCGCGACACGCTGCTGCTGGCCGCCCGACAACTGGCCGGGATATTTCAAGGCCTGTTCAGGAATTTTCACCCGCGTCAGATAATGCATCGCGAGGTCCTCGGCCTCCTTGCGCGGCATTTTCCGCACCCAGATCGGCGCCAGCGTGCAATTGTCCAAAATGCTCAAATGCGGGAACAAGTTGAAATGCTGAAACACCATGCCAACATCGCGGCGGATTTCGTCGATCTTGCGCAGGTCATTCGTGAGTTCAGTCCCTTCGACAATGATGCGCCCGGACTGATGTTCCTCAAGCCTGTTGATGCAACGAATGAGCGTAGACTTGCCTGATCCTGATGGCCCGCAAATGACAATGCGCTCACCCCGCGCGACCTCAAGATTGATATCGCGCAACACATGAAATGTGCCAAACCATTTATTGACGCCCATCATCTCGATGGCCTTCGAGGCATCCATCCTGCACCTATCTTTGCCGGGCCTTCGAAAGCCGCCGCTCCATCATGAGCGAATAGCGCGACATTCCAAAGCAGAAGATGAAGCAAAAGAGAGCTGCAAAGAGATAGCCGCTCGTTGAGATGGTTGGCCCAGCCCAAGCCGGATCAAGCCGCGCTGTTTCAACCGTGCGCAGAAAATCAGCAATGCCGACCACAGCAACCAGTGTCGTATCCTTGAACAGGCCGATAAAATTATTGACGATGCCGGGGATGACAGTGGTAAGGGCCTGCGGCAGGATAATCAGCCGCATCATCTGCCAATAGCTCAGTCCGAGTGCTTGAGCGCCTTCATATTGGCCCTTGCCGATGGCCTGCAAACCGCCGCGCACCACTTCAGCCATATAGGCACTGGCAAAAAGGGCGACACCAATCAACGGGCGCAACAACCGATCCGGCGACCAGTTTTCCGGCACGAAGAGCGGCAACATTGTATTGGCCATGAAGAGCACCGTGATCAGTGGTACCCCACGCACAAACTCGATGAAGAGTGTCGAAAAGAACCGCACGACTGGCAGTCTCGACCGCCGCCCAAGCGCCAACAAAACCCCGCCCGGCAGCGAGAACACAATGCCGACAAGCGACACCATCAGGCTGACAAAAATGCCGCCCCAAAGATTGGTTGGCACTGTGCGCAGGCTCAAGGCCTCAAACCCGTGCAACAGCCACACGCAGGCAACAGGATAGACAAGGAAGAAGAGAAGCCCCCCGATGCCCTTGCGTTTCGCACCTGGCCACAAAAGCCAGGTGATGAGCACAGCGCCTGCCAAGAGGCACAGATTGACGCGCCAAACAGCATCACGTGGGTAGGATGCATAAAGAAAGAATTCGATCTTGTTGGCGATGAATGACCAGCACATGCCAGCGCCGGGCTGACGGCAGGCCTGACCATCCGGGGACGAGAAAACGGCGTCACTCACCAGATAGCGCCACATATCCGGCACCAGCGAGATGATCAGGATCAGCGCCCCCAAGGTGAAGAGCGCTGATACGGGACCCGCGAATAACTGTTCGCGCAGAAACGCGATCGCCCCACGACTGCCGAGCGGCGGCGGCAAAATGGGCGAAGATTGGCTGCGCACAAACATCGTCTAGCGCTCCACCAAAGTCATGCGGCGGTTATAAAGCGCCATCAATCCCGACGTCACCAGCGACAGAAACAGATAGACGCCCATCGTCACCGCAATCACCTGCACAGCCGCTCCCGTTTGATTGAGAACAGTGCCAGCAAACACCTGCACAAGATCGGGATAGCCGATGAACACCGCCAGAGAGGAATTTTTGGTCAGGTTCAGATATTGATTGGTAAGGGGTGGAATGATCACGCGCATGGCCTGCGGAAAGATGACGAGCCGCAAGGACTGGCCTTGAGACAGGCCCAAAGCCGATGCTGCCTCACCCTGCCCGCGCGCAACTGCCTGAATGCCTGAGCGCACCACTTCTGCGATGAAGGCGGCCGTGTAAAGGACAAGCCCCAGCGTCAACGCCACGAATTCCGGTGAGACGCGCATCCCGCCCTGAAAGTTAAATCCCCGCAAGGCGGGAAACTCAAACGCGACCGGACGACCGGCCATTTCAAAAGCTGCGAGCGGAAGCAAAACAACAAGACCTGTCGCGACAAGCAGGACCGGGCTTTGCTGACCGCTGCGCCTTTGGCGATGGCGCGCGTAAATCCAGTAGCCGACCGCGGCAAGGATCGCGGCGAGCAAGCTCAGGAGCACCATCCCCGCCCCTTCACCCAAATGCGGGCTTGGCAGAAACAGGCCGCGATTGTTGAGATAGACCCCGGCCGGCGCGCCCCAATGCAAGATGCCGCCACCTGACAGACCGAGAAAGGCGCCTGCTCCAAAGAGCAGAATGATGAACCCGACAGCAGAACCAAGGGCCATCATTGCAGGCGCAAAGCGCCCGCGCATCCGCCATGCGAGGATGACAGCTGCAAATGACAGGGCAGTCAGAAGGCCTGAGACGAAACTGGGCGGCGTCAAGCTGACGGAGGGAAGTGCAAGCGATGCCCGTGGCGCTGGCAAGGGCACGAGAATAGCATTGTACCAGAACAGGAGTTGCAGCAGCAGTGGCGTATTGCGCAACACTTCGACATAGACAGAGGCAATACCTCGCGCTGCCACATTTTGTGACAAGCGCATCACGCCAATGATCACGCCAATCAGGGTTGCAAAGACGATACCAATCAAGGCGACAACAAGCGTATTCAACAAGCCGACCCAGAACGCCTCTCCATAGGTCGAGGTTGCCGAATAGCTGATCAGCGTTTGATTGATGTCAAAGCCGGATGTACGATTCCAGAAATCGAAATTGGTGGGAATGCCACGCGCCCGCATATTGGTGATGGCATTTTCGGCTGCCTCATAAACGAGGAAGATGACAAGCACGGCCAACCCGGCCTGCCACAACAATCCGCGCCAACGCGGATCATGCAGCAGGCTTGTCGTGGCGGCCCTGTTCATCACGCAGACTTAATCAACGCACCGGCGGGGCATATTGCAGACCGCCCTTGTTCCAGAGATTGTTGAGGCCCCGCGCGATCTTGAGGCGCGACCCTTCCCCGACATTCCGATCAAAGACCTCACCATAATTGCCGACATGCTTGATGATGCGATAGGCCCAATCTCTCGTCAGGCCAAGGCCCTTGCCGAAATCGCCCTCTTCACCCAGCAGGCGTCGCACTTCGGGTGTCGTGTCCTTGCGACGTTGATCGACATTGGCCTTGGTGATGCCAAGCTCTTCCGCATTGACCATGGCATAGTGAACCCAGCGTACAAGATTGAACCATTGCGAGTCACCCTGACGAACAGCAGGCGCCAAAGGCTCTTTCGAGATGACATCAGGCAGCACCACATGTTCATCAGGATTGACGAGCTTCAAACGCTCTGCATAAAGCTGGGAGACATCAGTGGTGAAGGCATCGCAACGATTTAAGTCATAGGACTTGATCGCCTCATTGGAGGTTGCGAAGACGGTGACTTCATATTTCATTTTATGCGTGCGGAAAAAGTCCGCGAGATTGAGTTCCGTCGTCGTGCCCTGCTGCACACAGACCGACGCGCCATTCAATTCCATCGCGGATGCAATATTGTTCTTCTTGCGCGTGATGAAGCCCTGACCATCGAAGTAGTTCACCGCACCGAAATGCAGGCCCAGCTCCGCCTCGCGGGATTGCGTCCAGGTACCATTGCGCGCAAGCACATCGACCTCACCCGATTGCAGGGCCGTGAAGCGATCCTTGGCGGTCAGTGGAATGAACTTCACCTTGGTCGGATCATTGAAGATCGCAGCCGCCATCGCCCGGCAGAAATCGACATCAAGGCCGCTCCATTCACCTTTGCTGTCAGGCAAGCCAAAGCCAGCAAGGCCGGTATTGGAACCACAGGCCAAAAAGCCCTTTTGGCGAACCGTATCGAGAACGCCTGCCTGAGCGGAAGTGAGCGTGGCAACGGCGAAAGAGAGCCCTAAAATCAAGCTGCGCATAATGGTCAGTCTCCACACCCAAGGGCCATACTGGCCTGATTTTCCTTTCGACCAGTGAAGGGTTATTCATCCCTCTGGTCAAGCCTGCAGGAGCCCCATGTCCAAGCTCTCCGACGATACCCGCAAGCGGTTGCGCTCCCGTACGCGCCTCGTCCATGCCGGACGCGATCCCGACCAGCAGTTCGGCTTTGTGAATACCCCGATCTATCGTGGCTCAACCGTGCTTTACCCAAGCATGGAGAGCCTGAAGAGACGTAATATCCCATATACCTACGGCACCAAGGGCACGCCGACCACCCGTGCGCTCGAAGAAGCCTGGAGCGAAATTGCAGGGGCAGCCGATACCGTCCTGACGCCCTCCGGTCTTTCAGCTGTCTCCCTTGCCTTGCTGACCGCCCTGAAGTCTGGCGATCACCTACTCGTGACCGACAGTGCCTATCAGCCCACTCGTCATTTCTGCGACGTCATTCTCAAGCGGATGGGCGTGGAGACCACCTATTATGATCCGCTTGTGGGTGCAGGCATCGCCGCGCTTTTTACAGATACGACGCGTGCGGTTTTGACCGAAGCGCCGGGATCGCAAAGTTTCGAGATGCAGGACATTCCAGCCATCGCTGCAGTGGCGCATGAGCGTGACGCCTGCGTGATCATGGACAACACTTGGGCAACGCCGCTCTTCTTCCCCCCGCATGAACGCGGCATTGATCTCGCTGTAGAAGCCGGCACCAAATATCTCTCCGGTCATTCTGATCTTCTGCTGGGTCTTGTCTCTGCCAATGCGGCATGGGCCAAACACTTGCGCCAGACCTTCGATGCCTTTGCGATCTGCGCAGGGCCGGAAGATGCTTATCTCTGCCTGCGTGGGATGCGCAGCATGGAGTTGCGTTTGCGCGAAGCAGAACGTCAGGGCATCGCCCTGGCAACTTGGTTGCAGTCACGCCCGGAGGTGAAGCGCGTTTTGCATCCTGCCCTACCCACCGATCCCGGTCACGCCATCTGGAAACGGGACTTCACCGGCGCATCAGGCCTTTTCTCCGTCATCCTGCATCCGGTTTCCGACAAGGCGCTCGCAGCCATGCTCGATGGGCTCGAACTCTTTGGCATGGGCTATTCGTGGGGCGGCTATGAAAGCCTCGTCATCCCCTTCGACTGCTCCACCTATCGCACCGCGACACACTGGAACCCTGGCGGGCCCGCCTTGCGCTTTCAGGTCGGCCTGGAGGATCTGGAAGATTTGAAGGAGGATCTGGTGCAAGGCTTTGAGAGAATGCGGCAAGAAGGCAGTCGCTAGTCGCCAGCACAAAAAAAGCGCCCGCAAGAAAGGCCCTGCTTCTCCCATGGGAAGCAGGGGGCCTATTCGGCACTCTTCTCCCGCCGCTCGCGCAGCACGAGGACGAGATTGCGCACATAGATCACCACGCCCAAACCCTGCCCCAAAATGAAGACCGGGTCGCGACGATAAAGGGCGTAAATCAGCAACAATGTTCCACCGCTGATCGACAGGATCCAAAAGCTGAAGGGGATGATGCTGCGCCCTGCTCTCTCGCTCGCCACCCATTGCACAAGAAAACGGCCGGTAAACAGAGCTTGCGCGATGATTCCGACATAAGCCCACCAATCGAGCCGCGTCACGAAAACATCGTGAAAATAACCCCCGATGAAGTTCCACAGATCGGCAATCATGACCGCACCACCTCTTGCGCCACCGGTACGCGCTTGCGACGGCGGATCAGCCAATTGACACCCATAAGATCGACAATACCGACCCACAGGCGATCAAAGAAACCATAGTTGGACACACCCGCATGGCGCGGGCGATCAATGACATCGACATGAGCCAATTCATACCCCTCACGCTTCACGAGCGCAGGCATGAAGCGATGTAGCGCATCAAAATAAGGCAGCGAAAGATAGACGTCCCGCGGAAAACATTTGAAGCCGCAGCCCGTGTCGCGCGTCCCATCTTTCAGGACAGCATTACGCACTTTATTGGCCACGCGCGACTGGAAGCGCTTGAACGCTGTGTCCTTGCGGCCCACGCGCTGACCCTGCACAAGACCGCAGCGCGGCCCAGCTGCATCAAGCGCCCGCAGAAAAGCTGGCATGAATGAAGGATCATTCTGCCCGTCGCCATCAATCGTGATGATGATCGGTGCCCGCGCAGCGCGCACCCCAGTGCGCACAGCCGCAGACTGGCCGCAAGATTGCGCATGTTCCACCAGACGCAGATAGGGGCGCGTTTGCATCAGCTCACGAATCTCGCCGGGTGTCGCATCCGTCGAACCATCATTCACATAAATGATTTCGAAGGGCGCATAGGCCGCCAGCGCAGCTTCGACCTCGCTCACGACCGGCAGGATATTCCCGGCTTCGTTGCGGGCAGGAACGACGACGCAGACGCGCGGCTGAAGAGACTCGCTCATAATCATCTCACGGGTTGAAGGCGCGCCGCAGCGCAGGCCAGATCTTGCCCTGTCCGCGCAGACGCGGGCCATGGCTCAAGTAACGGAAGGTGATGCCACGTAGCGCAAAGGCACGCCGTAGCAAAATGGCCGTGCCAATGCCAACCGCAGCGCCAGCCAAAATGTCGCTTGGATAATGCGCAGAAATGATGACACGCGAAATGGCAACGAGCGCGGCCAAGGCGAGCAACACCCAGCGCCAGCGCGGCAACATGTAAGCAAGGGCCAGCGCAGTGCCGAAGGCTGTAAGACTGTGACCTGAAGGGAAACTTGCATAGCGCGAGGAAAAGGCCAGCATGTCGAAATGAAAAGGTCCAACCATGTCGATCAACGAGGGGCGTGCCCGGCCAAAGAGATGTTTGACAAATTGTCCGAGGAGACCTGCGACCACATTGACCGCAAAGATGAAGGTCGCCCGCTCGGCCAGAAACAGACAGGCCCGGTCAAAGGCCGTTCCATGTCCCCGCCCCCGCAACAACAAGGCCGCAATAGCAATGATGGCACTTAAGGCAAAGATATAGCCTGAATCTCCCAGCCGCGTGATGGTGGCAAAGATGGAATGAACCCATGACGGCAGGCCGCGCACCGACTGAGCAATGACGGCATCACCTATGAGTGCAACAGAGATCACAGCGACCGCAAGAACGATGACCGCAATTGCATCAAGCCGACGCAGGGCCTCATCCCGCTCGATCATGCGCGGCTGGCGCCAGCGGCGGAAAAAATTGCGCCCGGCATGACCCAACCGAAGATGCGGACTCATTCGGCACCTCGCACATAGACACCTATGTCGAGCTTGCGGCCACCATTCAAATTCACTCCCGTGAGCCGCGTCCGCAGGACCACTTTGCTGGACTGGTCACCGAGCCCCTGCTTGAAGGCTGCTTCTTCCTGCGCAGCAATGAAGGCAATTCGGCAGCGCCCTTCTGACATGAAACGCGCAGCGCCGGCGCCATCTTCCATAGCGAGATCGGTTTGGGTCAGAAACACAAGGCTTGGTTCGCGATAGCGCGTCGTGACGGGCAGCAACTCAAAACATCCCACAGTCTCGCTGACGGCGATCCGCCGCGCTTCAGCAAGACGTGGAGACAGGCCATAGGTTGCAAAGACAGGGCCTGAGAGAATGCCGCCATAGACCATCACATAGGCAAAGAAGGCGAGCACCGCGCCGCCGGGAACCAGACGCCCTTCTTCACGACGTCGAATGGCAACCGTCATGCGCCACGCTTGCCACAGCACGAAGGGGGCAACGAAATAGAACATCACGCCCGCAGGCGCGCCGAGCACGAAGGGACCAATGAGACCAACCAGCGCCAGAACGATGGCGATGCCGGGCACGAGCCAAAGCACATGGCGCAAGCGACCCTGCAAGGCGAGCGCATTCTTCTCCAATGCATAAGCTGTCAGCATCGCAATGGCGGGA
>JACCED012278195.1_pt1 | contig 11281 bp, 5 predicted proteins | sample 7455021 | NCBI WGS metagenome assembly JACCED01 (sample SAMN15323456, study PRJNA562643) | freshwater metagenome | isolation source: river surface water | place: USA:Blue River Watershed | collected 2017-08-19
ATTTCTCCAATTATTTCCGTTCAAAATACCACAATTATTGTAGATACCTCTTCAAATGCTTATTTGCTGGAAAACATGGTTGTGGTGTCTTACAGCGACAATTGTTCTAAAGATACAATTACCTTGAGTAAAAATGTTTTTGGAGTAGCTGATTATGGTATTAATAATGTTAATGTAACAATTATAGATCCCTCTGGAAACACAGTTGTAAAAACTGTAAAAGTGACCGTTTTAATTGGAGATACTGATAATGATTCAATTCCGGATTATATCGAAAAGAATTTTGATACAGATTCTGATGGTACATTAAATTATGCCGATGTAGATTCTGATAATGATGGAATTTTAGATATTGTTGAAAATGACAGCAATAAAACATATCAAGATTTTGATACTGATGGTAGACCTAATTGTTTGGATCTTGATTCTGATAATGATGGTATCAATGATGTTATTGAAGCCGATGTTGTAGATGCAAATGGAGATGGTGTTAAAGATAATTTAACGGTCTTGATCTCTAATCCAAACAATCAAGATTTAACAGGTAATCCAGATTATTTAGATTTGGATGCGGATGATGATGGATTATTTGATGCTTTTGAAAGTAAACAAAACTATACCGATTCAAATAAAGATGGCATTATTGACGGTGTTGACACCGATGGTGATGGTATTTTAGAATTTGCTGACGGTTCTGGCGTATATAAAGACGCATTTGATGTTGCTCCAGTTGATTCCGATGGAGATTTAATTGGTGATTGGAGAGATAAAGATTCAGATGGTGATAAAATTCCAGATGCGGTAGAATTGTCTGCTGATAAAGATTCCGATGGAATGCCAAATTATTTGGATAGAGATTCTGATAATGATTCAATTCCTGATGCAATTGAAGCAGGTATCGATCCAAATAATCCATTAAATTCTGATTCAGATGTTGATCCTAATTACCTCGATACCGATTCAGATGGTGATAAAATTTTAGATAATTTAGAAGCTGGTGCGAATCCAAAATCTCCAGTTGATACTGATTCAGATACCAAACCAGATTACATTGATACTGATTCTGATGGAGATACAATTTTAGACGCAATTGAAGCCGGAACAGATGCAAGTAATCCTAATGACACTGATAATGATGGAATTTATGATTTCAGAGAAACAGATAGTGATAATGATGGTATTTTAGATAGTGTTGAAGTAGGTTCTGATCCTGCAAATCCTGTAGATACCGACAATGATTTAATGCCAGATTACAGAGATTTAGATTCAGATGCCGATGGAATTTCAGATAATATTGAAACTAGTGCAGACCTCGATGGCGATGGTAAAGCAAACTATATCGATACTGACTCTGACAATGATGAACTTCTAGATACAGATGAAGGAACTGCCGATAATGATGGCGATGGTAAACCAAACTATTTAGATGCAGATGTAACCATTCCTGAAGGATTTTCTCCTAACAGCGATGGTGATAACGATTTGTTTGTGATTAAAGGTTTAAAAGTTTTCACAAAAGCTGAGATTACTGTTTTTAACAGAAACGGACAAATAGTTTATGAATCTGGACAGGGTTATGTAAATAATTGGGATGGCACAAATAAAGGAGTAAATCCTAGTATTGGTACAACACTACCTGAGGGAATTTATTTCTATGTATTTAAATTTAACGGACAAAATAACCAACCAATTACAGGAAATATTTACATCAAACCTTAATTTTAATGATATAAAAAAGATGAAAACATTAATAAAATATAGTTTCTTAATTGCTTCTTGTTTAGCTGCCTTTGCAAATAACTTGAATGCTCAACAAGAACAAATGTATTCGCATTACGATTATAATTCGTTAGCTATTAATCCGGCATATGCGGGATCGAAGAGAACTTTAGTTGCCAATTCATTGTATCGAAAACAATGGGTGAGTTTACCTGGTGCGCCAACTTATTATAACTTGGGTGTTCACGCCCCAGTGATTGGTGATTTTGCAGCTGGTTTGAATATTCAAACTGGTGAAATTGGAAAATTTGTAAAAGCGAGCGCAATTTCAGAAACTCAAATTGCAGCAAGTATTGCTTACAACAAGAAAATTTCTAAAGATTTTAGATTGGCTGTTGGTTTAAGACTGGGAATGTATAATTATAATTTTACTTTATCAAAACTACAACTAGGTACTCCAACTGATGCTGTGTTTAATAACAATGATTATAATTTTAATGCTCCCATGGCTGGTTTTGGTGCTTATTTATATTCAGAAAAGTATTTTGTTGGAGTTTCCGCGCCAAGAATGGTCTTTGTGAAAGAAGAACAGAAAAATAATACAAGTATTCAATATGCAGCAATAACGCAATATTACTTAACTGCTGGTATGGTTGTTGATGTTTCTGATAATATTAAGTTAAAACCAACCACACAGATTAAAGTGGCAAACGGTGGAATGCCAATTCAAGCAGATATCAATCTACACGCTATCTATAAAGATAATTACTCAATAGGTGCGTTTTATAGAACCGAGGGTGATATAGGTGTAATGGCTATGGCCCAAGTGAGTCCTTCTTTTTCAATCGTTTATTCATACGATAGTAAATTAAGTCCTTTGAATACTTATGTTCAAGGTTCTCACGAATTTGGTATACAGTATATGTTACCTTATGTTTCAAATAATAGAATTAGAGTACCAAGATATTTCTAAGATAATAATGAGAAATTACATGAAATTTGCAAATTATAGCCTGAGAGGCACATTGTTGGTTGCGAGCATTTTTTGTGCTGGTAGTTTAATTGCACAATCGAAACCGGTTGAAAAAGTTAAACAACAACGCTATTATAACATCATAAAGGAAAATGGCAATAAAACGGTTGCTATTAAGAAAGATTATATCAATCAGAGAGCTTTAGCGTATTCATTTGCTCAATCTGAATTAAATGACAAAGCCTTTGATGCGTATACCGAATTGCTGGATAAATATAGTGCACAAGTTGATGCGGTTGACAGATTGAACTTTGCCTTAGTTGCTCGTAAGTTAGAATTATATGGGTTATCTGATAGTTTAATTTTATCCCTTAAATCGAATTCTGAGTATGTTGGAAAACCATTATTTGAGGAATTAAATGAGCAATTTTATACAGAAAACAAGGATAAGCGTTCTGATTATTGGCAAGAGTACGATTTTAACTCAAATTATAGCCTAAAACAATTTCCAGCTGCCTCAGCTGCTGCTGAATATGGAATTGTAATTGATGATAAGGAAAACTGCTATTATACCACTCATGAAGAAAAAGGCTTAAGAAAAGTTCTTTCTGCTTGGTTTGAACAACCTTACTATTCAATTTATAAAGCAAAATATAACGATAGCACCTACAACAATGCTGTAGAACTTTCAAATACTAAAAGAAGTTTACACCAACATATTAGTTTTTATGATGCAAAAACTGGATTTATTTATGTGACAAGAAATGCGGAAAAAGCAAATAAAAACAAAGAAAAAGTATTGCAGGTTTTTGCAATGAAACAGAATATTTTTACTAAAAAATGGAAGGAAGTTCCATTTCAATTAAATAATTCTGATTTTTCTGTTGCTGATTTGGTTCTGTCGCCTGATGGTACAAAGGCAATTTTTGTTTCTGATATGGCTGGTGGTTATGGTAAATCGGACTTATATGAAGCTCCTGTGATTTCTAATGATGAAAATGGATTGAAAATTGGCGAAGCTGTAAATATGGGTCCTAAAATCAACACTGTCCTTAGAGATAACTTTCCTAGATTCTCAGATTCAGGTGATTTGTATTTTTCTTCTGAGGGACATTTAGGCTTCGGAGGATTAGATGTTTTTACACTTGATAAAAACTCAGGTATGGTTATTAACTTAGGTAAACCAGTAAACTCAAATTTAGATGATTTCGCTGCGTTATTTCATGATAAATGGGGTACTATTTCTTCAAATAGAACGAATAATGGTTCCAATGCTCCTAAGTATAATGATAATCTCTATTTCTTTAGATGGACTGAAGACAAAGATTCTACCGAACCATCGGTAAATGAAGTTTTGGTTTCAGTTTTTGACAAAGATTCAAAATTGCCAATTCCTCAAGCAAGCATTGCATTAGATAATTTAGATGATCAAGATAAAGCAATTCAAGCTACTACAGATGCTGAGGGTAAATTCTTGTTTGCAGGAATTTCTAAAAATGCTAAAGTTCAATTAGCTTCTCACCCTTGTGGTTATCGTTATGCTTCTTCTTCAAAATATTCTGTAAATGAAAAAGGACAAAAAACTTTGGACTTGTTTATTGAAAAATATAAAGTTGGTGATGAATTAGGTGAATTGTTTGATGTAAAACCTATTTATTATGAATCTAATAAATTTACCCTCTCTCAGGAGAGTAAAAGAGATTTAGACAGAGTTGCTATTGTATTACAAGATAATAAAGGCTTATCTGTTGAATTAGGTTCTCATACCGATTCAAAAGGTAGTGATGAAACAAATTTAGCTTTATCAAAAAACAGAGCTCAAGCAGTTTATGACTATTTGGTTATGAGAGGTGTTTCTAAATCACGTTTAACGTATCAAGGTTATGGTGAAAAGAAAATAAAAAATCGTTGTAAAAATGGTGTCAATTGCTCTGATGCAGAACATCAAAAAAATAGAAGAACTGAATATCTTGTAAGTTCAATTATTCCTTGCGGTGAAATTAAAGTTGAAGATAATCCGGTTTTAACCACCGATGCAGAAGAACAAGTTGCTGATAATTCTGATTCTAAGGGTAATAACAAGAACAATTCAGCGAATAATGAGACTTCTGAGAAGAATGAATCTTTCAACAATAACGAAACTGAAGTTGATAATGGAAACCTAAATGCTGGACCCATTACTTGTGGTGATGCTGATGGAGATAAAATTCCTGATTATTTAGATCAAGATTCAGACAATGACGGTATTCCAGATGCAGCTGAAGGACATGGTGACGCTGATAAAGATGGATTGCCCAATTGTATTGATAAAGATTCTGATAATGACGGTATAGCTGATGCTATTGAAAAATCTGTTGATTTTGATAAAGACGGTAAATCAAATATGATTGATAAAGATTCAGATAATGACGGTATCAATGATGAAGATGAAGGTGTTAAAGATTTTGATAAAGATGGCAATCCTAATTACTTAGATTTTGATTCTGATGATGATGGAATTGCTGATAAAATTGAAAAAAATAACGATACCGATAAAGATGGTTCTCCAAATTTCTTAGATCAGGATGCTGATAACGATGGTATTTCTGATAAACAAGAAGGTAATAAAGACACTGATAAAGATGGTAAACCTAATTTCTTAGATAAAGATTCTGATAACGATGATATTCCGGATAGTGTTGAAGGTATTAAAGATACCGACAACGATGGTAAACCTGATTATTTAGATACAGATAGTGATGAAGATGGAATTTCAGATAAAGTTGAAGCGCCAGTTTGTTTAAGTAACGAAGGTAAATCATCGCAATATATCAATCCTGCGAATAAACCTTCTGTAAAAAAGAAAGCTCCAGTGGCAGTTGAAGAAGTTATTGAAACTCCTGAAGTTTCAAATGAGCCAACTAATTCAGGCGCAATTGAGTATCGAGTTCAATTCGTAATGTCAAAAAACAAAATAAGCGCTAAAACATTTGCAGATAAGGGCTTGTCAAATGTTTTCGAATATCGTGACGGTGGCTATTACAAATACACCACCGCAAATGGTTATTCAACTGAAGAACAAGCACAAGTGCAAAAAGATAAAATTAGATCTCTTGGCTATGCTGACGCATTTGTTGTGACATTCCAAAACGGTCGAAGAATTAAATAAATAAAATGAATATATTTTGAAGGGGGCTTTAAGCCCCCTTTTTTAGTCATGGTAAACAAACTTAATTTTAACAAATCGCAATATTGGATAGTGCCTTTGTTGTATTTTTTTGTCATTCTTTTCGCTACCAACCGTAATTATTTTTTACCAGTTTCTCAAATTTCAGGTGTGTTTTGTGAGGTCACTCAATTCAACAATTACATCATTTTCAAAAATTCGTTCTTCCATTTATTGCATGACATAGATTTATATAAATCCTTTCCATATGAACAATATGATTTGTTCAAATACACTCCTACATTTTCTTTGCTTTTTGCTTTTTTCGCATTTTTGCCTAATTATTTAGGTCTATTATTATGGAATACATTCAATGTAATCCTTCCTTTAATAGGAATGAATAGGATTTTTGGATTATCTCAGAATAAAGCTATTTTTATTCTCCTTTTTATTCCAGAAGTTTTAACTTCCGTCTTAAATAGTCAAAGCAATGGTATTATTCTTGGACTTTTATTACTATCCTTTTCTGCCATGCAAAAAGCCCAAACTACGAAGGCTGTATTGTATATTTTGTTAACTGTTTTTATCAAGCTTTTTGGGGGACTTTTCTTCGCTTTATTCCTTTTATTCCCAAATCAAATTAAAAAAGCAGTTTTAGTTTCTTTACCCATTTTCATTTTTCTTTTCTTTATACCTTGTGTTTTGATTGATGTCGATTCATTATTCCAGCAATATGTTTCATTTTTTTCATTGTTGAAAAATGATGGTCATCAGTTTATGAAATATTCTGTAATGGGTTGGTTAAAAGCATGGTTTCACCTTTGTCCCTCAAAGAATATTGTACTATTAATAGGATTGCTATTACAATTATTGCCAATAATGATTGTAAGAGTTTGGAACAACCATTCTAAAATATTATATGCTATGTCTATCTTAATTTGGATGGTTATTTTTAATCATATGGCTGAATCCGCAACGTATATCATTGCTGTAGGTGCAATATTGATTGCTGTATCAACATTTGAGAAAATCCCTCGGATTTTGTGGGCATTACTCATTTTTATGTTTTTAACCACAGAATTAGGTCCCTCCGATATTTACCCAAAAGATTTACGTATTTGGATTGTTGATACCGCTCAATTAAAGGCATTTCCTTGTATTGTATTGTGGATTACAATGATTGTGTATTCCTCATTCGGAAAGTTCCTCAAATCAACCTAAAACAAGTTTTAATTTGTGTGTTTAAAAAAGGCCCTAATTGCTTAGGGCCTTAAAATGCTTATTTTCTTCTGTCGTTACGACCTCTGTCGCCACCGCGGTCCCTGTCATTTCTTTCAGGGCGTTCCCTTGGTTCTCTTTCAACATAACCTTCTGGTTTTTCCAATAAAGCTTTTCTGCTTAGTCTGAATTTTCCAGTTTTCTTGTCTACTTCAACCAATTTTACATCAATGATTTGTCCTTCAGTGAAAATACCTTCCATTGTAGGGATTTTTTCCCAAGCAATTTCACTAATGTGTAACAAACCATCTTTATTAGGCATGAACTCAACAAATGCACCAAAGTCGGTGATTGTTTTCACTTTACCAGTATAAGTAGCTCCAATTTCAGGAATTGCAACGATGCCTTTAATTGCTTCTAATGCCATATTCATTCCTTCACCATTGCTGCTCAAAATTTCAACAAAACCTTTGCCATCTCTTTCTTCAATAGAAATTGTGGTTCCAGTTCTTGCTTGTAATTCTTGGATGATTTTACCACCTGGACCAATCACCGCACCAATGAATTCTTTATCGATAATCACGATTTCAACTCTTGGAGTATGTGGCTTCAATTCAGTAGCTGCTGCTTGAATGGTTTTCTCCATTTCACCAAGAATATGAATACGACCATCTTTTGCTTGTTTCAAGGCTTGTGAAACCATGTCCCACTTCAAACCATTGATTTTAATATCCATTTGGCAAGCTGTGATACCATCTTTTGTACCTACAACTTTAAAATCCATATCTCCTAAATGATCTTCATCACCTAAAATATCGGTCAATACTTGATACTTGCCGCTTTCGTCGGTAATTAAACCCATTGCAATACCACTCACTGGTTTGTTTAATTTGATACCAGCGTCCATCAATGCCATAGAACCCGCGCAAACTGTAGCCATACTAGAAGAACCATTTGATTCTAAAATATCGCTCACAATACGAATAACATAAGGAACATCAGAAGGAATCATTGCTTTTAAACCACGCAAAGCCAAGTTACCGTGACCAATTTCACGACGTCCAGGACCTCTATTTGGTCTTACTTCACCTGTTGAAAAACCAGGGAAATTGTAATGCAACATCAATCTGCTTGTACCATGGAAAAATGGTGCATCTAAAAGTTGCTCATCTAATTTTCCACCTAAAGTTACAGATGTTAATGATTGTGTTTCACCACGTGTGAACACTGCCGATCCATGCGCTGCTGGTAGGTAGTCAACTTCTGTGTAAATAGGACGAACTTGAACCGTTGAACGACCATCTAAACGACGACCAGACTCAAGAATCATTGCTCTCATTTGGTTGTATTCTGCTTCGTGGAAGTATTTTTTAGCCAAACGAACCATTCTTGATTCCTCTTCATGTCCTGCAAATTGTTTCACATATTCAGAAATAATTGCTTTGAACGATTCACTTCTTTCGTTTTTAGGTTTGCCGCTTTCAGCAACCTCACGAATTGCAGGTGATGTTTCAGCAATTACTTTTTCTCTTAAAGCTTCATCATTATCTTCATGATTGAATTCTCTAACTGGTTTACGACCACCCATTTGCTCTAAGAAAGCCAACTGCTCAGCACATTGCTTTTTAATGGCATCGTGTCCAAACTTTAATGCTTCTAAGAACTCTTCTTCAGATAATTCTTTCATTTCACCTTCAACCATGTTAAGGTCGTCGGCAGTTCCACCTACCAATAAGTCTAAATCAGATTTCTCTAATTCGCTTTTTGAAGGGTTAATCACCCATTTGCCATCAATTCTTCCAACACGTACTTCTGAAATAGGACCTAAGAAAGGAATATCAGATAGCATCAATGCTGTAGAAGCTGCCAAACCTACATATGTATCAGGAATAATATCTTCATCCGAAGAAATTAACTGTAACATTACTTGAGTATCGGCGTGATATGTTTCTGGGAATAAAGGACGTAAGCAACGGTCTACCAAACGTGAAATAAGAATTTCATAGTCTGATAAACGAGCTTCACGACGTAAAAAGCTACCAGGGATTCTTCCTACGGCAGCAAATTTTTCTTGGTAATCAACGCTTAAAGGCAAGAAATCTATACCTTCTTTTGCATCATAACTACTTACAACAGATGCAAGTATCATTGTTTTGCCAACTTTAACAACACAACTTCCGTGTGCTTGGCGGGCTAATTTGCCTGTTTCAATTTCAATGATACGGCCATCTCCAGTATCAAAAGTTCTTTTTTGTATGTTCATCTAAATTTAAAATTTTAAATAAAAAGCCCCGATTCGCTTTTGCGAACGGGGCTTTTCTATCATAATAAGAAGTTAGGATTACTTACGTAAACCTAATTCTTTAATAAGTGCACGATATTTAAAAATATCTTTCTTCGCCAAATAGTTTAACAAACTACGACGTTTTCCTACTAATTTAATCAATGACAATTCAGCGCTCTTATCTTTCTTCGCAGTCTTTAAATGACCACTGATGAAATTGATTCTTTCCGTAAACATTGCAATTTGCGCTTCTGTACTACCTGTGTTGGTTGAACTTCCACCAAACTGAGTAAATATTTCTTTTTTTCTTTCTGTTGTTAAATGCATAATTCTAACAATTGGGCTGCAAATATAACGATTATTTACAGATTGTGGAAATGTTTGTGAAAAATAATTGAAGTTTTTTCATTCACCCCCAATCATCTAAAAAAACAAAGCCGAAACTTTCGCCTCGGCTCTGTCAAGTTATGAAAACTTAAATCTACCCCAACCAAGAAACAAGTCAGTACTTTTTTTGTTTTCATTTATCCTATTTTTCTTCTTTACCCCCTATAAATCAACTAACTTTGTTGCTCCGTTTGCCGTGAAAGAACTTTTATCCCTCAATAAATATTTATTCAAATACAAGTACCTCGTGCTCTCCGGGATTGCTTGTGTTATCTTTTCTAACTTTTTCGCTATTTATGTTCCGGTTTTTGTGCGTCAAGGTCTCGATGATGCCTATTTTACCTCCCAACTATTTGGAAATAAACAGTCTAACCTCCTTTTTAATGTCATTCTTTTCAATGCACTAGGTTTTGGTGTCGCTATTTTTATGGCTTCTCTCCTAAAAGGTGTTTTTATGTTTATCATGCGACAAACCCTCATTGTGGCCTCTCGCAGAATCGAATATGATCAAAAAAATGAACTCTTCCAAAAATATGAAAGACTGGGTGAAGACTTCTTTAGAAAAAATTATACCGGCGACCTTATGTCGCGAATTACTGAAGATATCTCTAATGTGAGAATGTATATTGGTCCGTCAATTATGTATTTTGCCAATGTCATTTTTTCATTTATTATGATCATTACTCAAATGCTTATGGTGAATAAAAACTTGACTTTTTGGGTGATGGTTCCATTGCCAATTCTTTCATTGTCAATTTATTATGTGAGTACAAAAATCAATCATGGAAATAAAAAAATTCAAGAGCAGCTCTCTATAATTACCACACATGCTCAAGAAACGTTTGCAGGAATTCGTATCTTGAAATCTTTTGGTGCCGAAAGCTATTTCTCAAAAGATTTTAATGATCAAGGGCTCGAATTTCAAAAACGTAATCTTAAACTCGCTTTTGTAAATTCACTTTTCTTTCCTTTAATGATGCTTTTGGTGGGTTTATCTACCATCATTATTCTTTATGTTGGGGGACGTGAGGTTGAGAATGGTCAATTCACCCCAGGAAATTTAGCAGAATTTGTGATTTATTTAAACATGCTTGTTTGGCCTGTTGCTAGCTTGGGTTGGACAACCGCTTTGGTCCAAAAAGCATCCGCAAGTCAAAAACGAATCAACGATTTTTTAAATACACCGGAGGCGGAAATCAACCCAAAAGAAACAGTCATTATTTTTGGTAATCAATTGTCTGTAAATTCATTAACGCATCAATATGCGGATAAAAATTTCCCTGCATTGTCTAATGTTTCATTTACCATACAAAAGGGAGATTTCATCGGAATCACGGGTAAAACAGGATGCGGCAAAAGTACGCTGCTGCAAGTTTTAGCAAAGCAAATTTCATTACAACAGGGTGATGTGCTCATAGATCAAATGTCCCTCAAAAAAATGAACTTAAATAGCTACCGGAAACTCATTTCTTATGTGCCACAAGATGTATTTTTGTTTAGCGATACCATTGAGGCAAATATTGCATTTGGCGTAGAAAATTATACCCAAGAGCAG
>JACCED010803640.1_pt1 | contig 11280 bp, 7 predicted proteins | sample 7455021 | NCBI WGS metagenome assembly JACCED01 (sample SAMN15323456, study PRJNA562643) | freshwater metagenome | isolation source: river surface water | place: USA:Blue River Watershed | collected 2017-08-19
AACAAGCTGCCGGCGATGACATGGCGCTTACTGAAGCGATCGGCCACCCATCCGCCGAACGGGGACAGCAGAGCATAGGTCCACTTGAAGAGGGCGAGGACGAGTCCCCAGTCGGCTTTGTTGGCGATGGAGGGGATGTCCGACGTAATGGAGCCCTTCATGGTGCCGAGCATTTGCCGGTCGAGGTAGTTCAGGAGGGCGACTGGAAAAAGGAGGGCGACGAGGAGCCAGGCCCGGTTCAGGGGGGATTTGATGTCGGAGGCCATGGGGGATGGGGGCATGAAACACGGAGAGCGTTCTTTCGGAAAGAGATCAGGGTTGAGGCTGGATTTTTGATGCGGGGGATCGAGGCCGGTTGATTTGCGAAATGTCTATTAGTGGGGGTTGTCGAGGGTGAGAGGCACAACCTATTGTGGTCTTGATTCCATTTTGGGGATAAGGCAGCTTCTCAGGAGGATTGGAGAATTTTGATTTATGTACCTCAAATCGCTCGAGCTTTTCGGATTTAAGTCGTTTGCGCCGCGGACGCTTTTGGAGTTTCACCGAGGGGTGACCTGCGTGGTGGGGCCGAACGGGTGTGGAAAATCGAATGTTTTGGACGCGATCCGATGGGTTTTGGGCGAGCAATCGGCGAAGGCGTTGCGTGGTGGGGAGATGGCGGACGTCATCTTTTCGGGGACGGATTCGCGGTCCGCGTTGGGGATGGCGGAGGTTTCGATGACGTTTGCGGATTGCGAACAGAATCTTGGGGTGTTGTGGAATGAGGTGACGATTACGCGTCGGGTGTTTCGGGATGGTGGGTCGGAGTATTTGCTCAACAAGACGCCCTGCCGGTTGAAGGACATCCATCAGATGTTCATGGACACGGGGGTGGGTCGGTCCGCCTATTCGATCATGGAGCAGGGTAAGATTGACCAAATCTTGTCCTCTCGTCCGGAGGATCGGCGTTCGATTTTCGAGGAGGCTGCGGGGATCACACGGTTCAAGGCGCAGAAGAAGGAGGCGATGCGGAAGTTGGAAGCGACGGAGGCGAACCTGGTCCGGTTGGATGATATTGTGAAGGAGGTGAAGCGGCAGATTGGGTCGATGCAGCGTCAGGCGGGGAAGGCGCGTCGGTATCAGTCGTTGCTGGCGGAGTTGAAGACGTTTGAGACGCACTTGGCCCATCGGCAGTGGCAGGAGATGGTGGATCAGCGTGGGCGGAACGAGGAGGAGTTGGGGGTGTTGACGGAGCGGATTGGCGGGTTGCAGGGGTTATTGGATGAAGGTGAGGCGGGGTTGTCGTCTCGGCGTGCGGCGTTGAATGATTTGGAGGAGCGGTTGGAGATTTCCCGGCGTGCGGCGGAGGATTTACGGACGCGGATTTCAAATCACGAGAGTCGATTGGTGTTCAATACGGAGCGGATGCGTGAGTTTGGTGAGTTGTCGGCGCGGTACCAATCGGAGGCGGGGGCGGCGGAGGTGCGGCGGATGGAGGCGGAGCAGGCGTTGCGTTCGACGGATGTGGCGTTGGAGGAGATCACGGCGAACCTGGCGGTGGAGTTGCGGAATTTGGAGGCGCGGCAGGCCACGATTGCGGGGGTGGCGGAGCGTCGGATGCGGGCTGATCATGAGATTCAGGGCATGGGAGCGGAGGTGCAGCGGATTGAGGGGAGGCTGGCGGGGTTGCGGCAGCAGATGTCATCGGTGGCGCAGCAGCGGGACGGGGCAGAGGCGCGGTTGGGCGTTTTGCTGGAGGAGGCCGATGCGATGAGGGCGGCGGAGGCTGCGGCGCGTGGGAGGATTGTGGACGCGAGGAAGCGGGCGGAGGCTGCGGCGGAAACGGTGCGTTTGTCGGAGAAGCGTTTGGGGGAAATGGATGGGGAGGCCGTGTCTTTACGGGGCGAGGCGCAGAGGGTGGATGGGGTGTTGCGCGGGGTGGAACGGCAGATTGCGGAGCAGCAGAGCCGCTTGGACGTCTTTTCGCAACTGGCGGAGCGTGGGGAGGGGTTTTCTGCGGGGACGAAGGCGGTGTTGGCGGGACTTGACGATGAGGCTGCGTACCGTCCGGCGATTTTGGGAGCGTTGGCGGACTGGATTGATGTGGAACCGGAGTATGTTCCGGCGGTGGAGGCGGCTTTGGGGGCTAACTTGGAGGCGATTGTGATGCGCGACACCGCGGTTGCGGAGCGCATCATTCGGACGCTCACGGACCGGCAGATGGGGAAGGCGGTTTTAGCGTTGGGCGATTTGGATCATGCGTTTGAGCATGTGCACAACGAGAAGTTGATGTTGCCTGAGGGGGCGGTGGATTGGCTGATCAACAAGATCCGTCCGAAGCCGGAGGTGCAGCGGTTGATTGAGCGCTTGGTGAACTTCACGGTGTTGATCCCGGATGTGACGACGGCCTTGCGGTTGTTTCCGCGCAAGGGCTGGATGATGGTGACGTTACGCGGGGAGGTTTTGACGGGGGACGGGATGTTGCATGGCGGCGTGGAACCATCTTCCTCGGTGAACTCCGTGTTGGAGCGGAAGAATCAGGTTCAGGAGTTGGAGCGTAGTCTGGTGGAGTTGCGCGAGCAGCAGGGGGCGTTGACGGCGCAGCGGGATGCGGCAGAGGGCAAGGTGGCGGAGAATGCTGTGCGCGCGGATATCCTTCGTGCGGAGATGCGGGAGGCGAGCGTTCTGGCGTCGACGGTGTTGAATGAGGTGGGGCTTTTTGAACGGGAGGTGAGTGAGGCGGTGAGGCGCCGTGAGGCGGCGGAGGGCGAAGCGGAGTCGGTGGAGGCGCGGCGCGCCGAGGCAGAGGATCGGCTCTTGTCGATGGGGGGTGAGGAGTATGCGCTGATCGAGCAGGCGGAGCAGTTGCAGGTGCGGCGTGAGGAGGCGGTGCGCGGTTTGGAGGCGCTTCGGGTTGAGGAGGCTGAGGCGATTGGGGCGTTGAACGAGTTGAAGATTCGGGTGGCGACGGAACGGCAGCGTCACTCTTCATTGCACCATCAGCGACAGCCGATGGAGGCGCGCATTCGTGAGTTGGAGGAGACGATTCGGCAGAAGAGGGCTGAGGCGGAACAGTACGCGGAGCGGATTGTGGTGACGGAGGGTGAGAACGCTGAAATGCAGCAGAACTTGATCGCCTTGCGTTCCCGCGTGAGTGAATCGGAGGTGGAACTGGCGGGGTTGATGGCGGAGCGATCGGAGATTGCGGAGAGCGTTCAACGGTTAGCGGACGAGTTGCGCGAGCACCGGCACCAGTTGGGGGCGTGTCTTGAGCAACGTTCACGGATTGAGGTTCGGCAGAGTCAGGCGGGGATGAAGGTGGAGGTCGTGGAGGAGCACATCCGGAAGCGGTACCAGATCGAGTTGAGCGCGTTCCAACGGGATCTTTATGCGTTGCGGGTGGCGTACCGAGACGCGATTGTGCGGCAGTCGTCCCGTCCGGCGGTCGAAGTGGTATCTGAGGACTCTGAGGAGGGAGGAAGCGTGGCGGACGTTCTTGCCGCGGCGGAGGCTGCAGCCGATCGGTTGGAAGTCGAGCCCGCGGTGGTGACTTCTGTTGGGGAAGAAGCGGATCCGGTTGAGGAAGAGGTGCCGGATTCCCTTGAGTTGGACTGGAACCGGATTGAGCTGTTGGTGCGGGAGTTGGACCGCAAGTTGGATTCGATGGGGGCGGTGAACCTGGACGCGATCCAAGAGTTTGAGGAACTGGAGCAACGCCACGCGTTCCTCGATAAGCAGTACCAAGATTTGTTGGCTTCCAAGGAGGAGTTGTTGTCGGTGATCGCGAAGATCAATACGACCACGAAGCAGTTGTTCGCGGAGACGTTTGAAAAAATCCGGGTGAACTTCCAGGAGATGTTCGGGGAGTTGTTTGGTGGCGGGCGTGCTAACTTGGTTTTAACGGAGAGTGATGATCCCTTGGAGTCTGGGATCGAGATCATTGCAAAGCCACCGGGTAAACAGTTGCAGAGCATCACCTTGATGTCGGGGGGGGAGAAAACGATGACGGCCGTGGCCTTGCTGTTCTCGATTTATATGGTGAAGCCGAGTCCGTTCTGTGTGTTGGACGAGATGGATGCGCCTTTGGATGAATCGAATATCAGCCGGTTCATCCGGATTCTTGATCGGTTCGTTGGTCAGAGTCAGTTCGTTGTCATTTCGCACAACAAGCGGACGATCGCGCGAGCGGATGCCATTTACGGGGTGACGATGGAGGAGCACGGGGTATCGCGTCTGGTGGGCGTCAAGTTCACGAAGCGTGATGAGAGTGCGGCATCGAGCGATGTGGTCGGAGGGGACAACCCGGATCGTGTTCCGAGCGTCGCGGAGAGTTTTGGGAAGAGTCCGCGTTTGGCGAGTGAGGATCGCGAGGCGACGGGAGCCTAGATCTGAAGCGAGTTTCTGAGGGGAAGGACAAGATTGGGGCAATCTTGGGCAACCCATGTGGAGCGGGCTGAGTCTTCATGTGGATAGGGTTTCGAGCGTCGGATTCGTCCGACGCCAATCCTTTTTTGAAGATGAAAACTGCCCGCTTCTCCGCAAATCATTCGGTCAAAACACGGCGTGATCCTGCTGTTCTTTTGCCGCGGGCGGGTGAGCTGACGTGCGAGTCTGGGAGTTTGAATGACGTGATTGGAGCGTTGACTCGTTCACAGTTGATGGCGGTTCTGGATTCGGAAGGACTTTGGTTGGAGACGAATGTGGTGTTTGAGAGGGTGACGGGTTATGCCTCGGAGGAGATTCAGGGGCAGCATCATCGGATGGTTTTGGAGCGGACGCATTCGATGGGACCGGGGTATGATGCTTTTTGGGAGGCATTGCGGGAAGGGGAGGTGCAGTCGGGAGAGTTTCACTGGGTTGGGAATGGTGGACGGGCGGTGTCGATTGCAGGGTCCTACACTCCGATTCTCAGTGAGGATGATGTGTTGGAGCGGGTGGTTTTTTTGGGGATTGATGTCACGGCATCCCGCGTGGAGGAGCAGGTTCGAGCCAACATCATTAATCAGACCTGCATCATTTCTGAGACGGATTTGAAAGGCGTGATCACCTCGGTGAACGGGAAGTTCTGCGAGGTTTCACAGTATCGCCCGGACGAGTTATTGGGACGCCCGCATAATGTGACGCGTCACCCGGACATGCCTCGGGATGTTTTCCGTGCGATGTGGGCGACCATCGGGCGTGGAGAGATGTTTCGTGGGGTGGTGAAGAATCGAGCGAAGGATGGGACGCCTTATTATGTGGACGCTGTGGTTGCACCGGTGTTGGGGGACAATGGAAAGCCGAGGAAGTACATCGGGATTCGGTACGACATCACGGCGGCGGAGACGGAGCGTCAGAACATGCGTGGCGTGTTTCACGCGATTGATCTCTCGTTTGCGTACGCTGAGTTTGCGCCGGATGGGACGATTCTCTCGGTGAATGACAAGTTTCTTGGATTGAGTGGGTTCAGCGTTCCGGATTTGGAAGGCAAGCCACACGACCTGTTGTGTGAGATGAGTGATTTGGAGCGGCCAAAGATTTTTGCGCTGTGGGATCGGTTGCGAGGGGGGCAGGCGGTGTCGGGAGAGTTCCGGAGGCGGGGGCGTTCAGGGGAACCGTTTTGGTTGCAGGGGGTGTATTCGCCGGTGGTGGATGAGACGGGCCGCGTGCTGAAAGTGGTGTTGGTTGCGATGGATGTTGCGGATGCTGTCCGTCATCGGCAGGACATGGAGCGGGTATTGGCGGATGTTTCACGGAATGCGGCCACTTTGTCGGCCGCGTCGGAGGAGTTAAGCGCGAACAGTCAGACGATGGTCTCGAATGCGCAGGCGACAGCGAGTCAGGCGGGGATGGTGTCAGCGGCGGCTCAGGAGGTGAGTAGCAGTGTTCAAACGGTGGCGCGTGGTGCGGAGGCGATGCGGGTGAGCATCAGCGAGATTGATAAAAGTGCGAATGAGGCGGCGAAAGTCGCGGCGGTGGCGGTGAGTGCGGCGGACAGTGCCTCGGAGTTGATGGAAAAGCTTGGGGCGAGCAGCGCGCAGGTTGGGAATGTGATTCGCACCATCACGACGATTGCGCATCAGACGAACTTGTTGGCGTTGAACGCGACCATTGAGGCGGCGCGGGCGGGTGAATCAGGGAAAGGTTTTGCGGTGGTTGCGCATGAAGTGAAGGAGCTTGCGAAAGCGACAGCGACGGCGACGGACGATATCAGCGAGATGATTGAGACCATCCAGAACGACACGATGCGTGCGGTTTCAGCGATTTCGGAGATTCATGAGGTGATCACGCAGATCAATGCCTTCCAGGGGACAATTGCGAAGGCGGTGCGCGCGCAGACGGCGACGACGGCGGAGATTTCGAGGAATGTGTCGGAGGCTGCTTCAGGCAGTAACGAAATTGCGCGCAACATCGTGCATGTTGCTGAGGCGGCGGAGGGCACGACCCAGGGTGCGAACGACACGGAGCGCGCGGCTTTGGAGTTGGCGAAGTTGGCGGCGGAGCAGCAACGGATGGCGGATCGGTTTGAGAAGTGAGTTGAGGGGGCGGTGCGGCACGGTTTCCCCTTTGGGGGAGGGTTGATTATGGAAAGCGAAAAGCAAAGCGCACCGCGCGTTCAGTGGTTTCAGAACGAGGATTGGTTGGCACTGGTTGTTGCAGCGCCGTTGATTGCGGCGGTGTTATTTGGATGGCGCCCACCGTTTCCCAAACTGGGCTGGAAGAGTTCAGGTGATTTGGTTTCGGTTTTTTCCAAGGCGAACTTGTTCGCGATGCTTTCGACGTCGTGCGCATTGATTGCAATGGCCTCAGTTGCGTTGCGTGCATCGCTGGGGCGCACGGTGTTGCGATTTGCTGGGGGAGCCACGGTGATTTTTGCGTTGAGTTGGCTTGCTCAGGTGCTGGCTTCGAATGCGGGGATCAAAGCGTTGGGCTTGGAGTACGTTCTCTTCTCGCTGGGACTCGGTTTGTTGTGGAGTCATGTCTTACCGACCCCCTCGTGGTTGGTGAGTGCGGCGCGGACGGAGTTCTTCATCAAAACAGGGATCGTTATTTTGGGGGCGGGAATGCTTTTTGGGGACTTGGTCAAGGCGGGTGCTCCAGGGATGATCCAAGCATTGTTGGTGATTCCGGTGGTGTGGTACGCGACGTTCTGGCTGGCGAGGAGGTTGCGCGTCGACGAGGAGTTTGGGGTGATGCTGTCTACGGCCGTTTCGATCTGCGGGGTCTCTGCTGCGATTGCGGCATGCGGCGCGATTCAAGGAGATAAAAAGAAGCTCTCCTATGTGACGTCGATTGTGCTGCTGTGCGCGGTTCCGATGATGATCCTGATGCCGTGGTGCGTGAAGTGGCTGGGGTTGAGTGAGGCTGTGGGTGGGGCGTGGTTGGGTGGGACGCTCGATACGAGCGGGTCCGTGGTGGCGGCTACGGAGATGGTGGGCGAGATAGCGACGAAGACGGGGACGGTGGTGAAGCTCTCCCAGAATGTGTTGATTGGGGTGGCTGCGTTCGTGATCTCGGTTTGGTGGACTGTTCGAGATCGTCGTTCGGGGTCGGCAGCGCGCGTTGATTTCGGGGTGATTTGGGAGCGGTTCCCAAAGTTTGTTTTGGGATTCATCGCTGCCTCGTTGGTGTTTTCGTTCTTGCTGACACCAGATCAAGTGAAGGCGACGAAGGATACGTTGAAGAACGTGCGTGAGGTGTGGTTCGCCGCTGCGTTCGTGTCGATCGGATTGGAGACGCGACTTGGGGACATCGCCACCTTAGGCGGGGGGCGTCCGGCGTTTGCGTTCCTCGGGGGTCAGGCGATTAACATCCTATGGACGTTGGTGTTGGCTAAACTGCTTTTCGCCTCGTGAGCTGCGGTTTCAGGAGATGACGACTTCTGTCCCGACGGGGACCAGTTCGTAGAGGCGGATGATGTCGAGATTGGACATCCGGATGCATCCGTGGCTGGCGGGCGTCCCGAGGAGCTGTTCTTGGTTGGTGCCGTGCAGGTAGATGTAGCGAGATTTGGTATTGGCGTTTTCGGGATCGATTCCGTGCAGCCAGAGGATGCGAGTTTGAACGTGGTCAGCGGGATCGTCGGGAGATCCGATGCGTCCGGTGGGTTTACGGCTCACGAAGATTTCGCCGACCGGCGCGAGGTCGCCGTGTTTTTCGTCGATGATGAAGCGCCCGGTGGGCGTGCAGTTACTTCCGGGCCGTTCGCCGACCCCAAATTTTGAGGTGGAGATTGGGAGGGCGAGGAGGGTGGTTCCGTCTGCGTGGAGGAGGCGGAGGCTTTGCGTATTGATCTGAACCTGTATTTGCATCACGGGCTTGCGACACTACACTTCAGGGCCCTTTTTATGAGCCGAAATCTGCACATTGCCATCGTTGGCGCCACGGGAGCGGTTGGGATTGAGTTACTACGCGTGATGGAGCGCAGGAATTTTCCTGTATCCAAGTTGACGTTGCTCGCGTCGGCTCGTTCCGCGGGTAAGCAGTTGGAGTTTCGCGGTGCGATGCATGAGGTGCGCGAGTTGAGGGAGGACTCATTCGCGGGAGTGGACGTTGCTTTATTCAGCGCTGGCGGGGGCATTTCGAAGACGTTTGCTCCGCATGCGGTCTCTGCGGGTGCGGTTGTTGTGGATAACTCGAGTGCGTTTCGGATGGATCCGCAGGTGCCGCTTGTTGTGCCTGAGGTGAATGGTGCGGATGTGGCAGGCCACCGCGGGATCGTTGCGAATCCGAACTGCACGACGGCGATCACGTTGATGGCTTTGTGGCCGTTGCATCGGGAGTTTGGGGTTACTCGGATTTTTGCGTCGAGTTATCAGGCGGTTTCTGGGACGGGCGCTCAGGCGATCGAGGAGCTTAGGAAGCAGGTTGAGGCGACGGTGCGCGGGGAGCCTTTGGTGAAGGAAGTTTATCCCCACCAGATTGCGTTCAATGTTTTGCCGCAGGTGGATTCGTTTTTGGATACGGGGTACACGAAGGAGGAGATGAAGATGCAGAACGAGGGGCGAAGGATCATGCATCATGACGGGTTCCGTGCATCAGTGACCTGTGTTCGAGTGCCGGTTTACCGAGCGCATTCGATTGCGGTGAGCGCGGAGTTTGAGCGTCCGGTTTCGGTGGAGGCTGCGCGGCGTGTTCTTTCTGCTGCGCCGGGGTTGCGCGTTACTGATGATCCCGCGGCGAGAGTGTATCCGATGCCGTTGGATTGTGCGGGTGAAGATGACTGCCGTGTGGGGCGGTTGAGGTTGGATTGTGCGTTGGAAAACGGGCTGTCGTTTTGGGTGAGCGGCGACCAGTTACTGAAGGGGGCTGCGTTAAACGCGATCCAAATCGCGGAGCTTCTTTGACGCATTTTTCAGCGGGTATGCCGCGATTTTACGCACCTCCCGGAGACTGGGTTTCGAATGGAGTCCTGTTGCGCGAGGAGGAGGCGCGGCATGCCACTCGGGTTTTACGGCTGCGCTCGGGTGATCCGTGCGAGGTGTTTGATGGAGCGGGTCGGAGTGTGTTGGGGCGTGTGGGAGCGAAGCAGGGGTCTGGGTTGTGGATTGAGGGGACGGGAGAGCAGCGGATGGATGATGTTCCGAGCGTTGAGTTGGTGTTGGTGACGGCGATTGCGAAGGGGCGCACAATGGATTGGATCCTGGAGAAGGCGACGGAGTTATCGGTTTCGCGGATTGTCGCGGTAGTGACTGAACGCACGGTGGTTCGGCTTGATGGTGAGGGGTGCATGGAGAAGGAAGTGAGGTGGCAACGTGATTTGATCGAGGCATGTAAGCAGTGTGGACGGAATCGGTTGCCGAGTTTGCGGGTGGTGCGGGGATTGGAGGAGGCGTTGCGGATGACGACGGATTGCGGGGTGCGCGTTTTTGGGGCACTGGATGATCGTTCACTTCGGATCCGAGATGTGGTGAGTGGTGGCCGGGTTTTCGGCGGGGTGGCGGGGGTCATTGGGCCAGAGGGAGATTTTACGGCGGAGGAGGCGAGTGATTTGCGCGGCGCGGGTGTACAGCCGGTGGGGTTTGGTTCGCTGGTTTTGCGGATGGAGACGGCGGTGGTCTATGCGGTGAGCGTGTTGAAGGAGATGTGTTTATGAGCGAGAGGAAAATGCGGGTTTTGCGGACGATTGGCGCTTATCGGCGGTGGCTGGATTCACGGGACTCGGCGGAGGGCCCGGTGGTGTTGGTGCCGACCATGGGGGCTCTGCATGCGGGCCATGCGGCATTGATCCGTCGGGCGAGGCGCATTGCGGGAAAGGAGGGCACGGTGGTGGTTTCGGTTTTTGTGAATCCGACACAGTTTGGTCCGAAGGAAGATCTGTCGCGGTATCCTCGTCCGTTTGCTGCGGACAAGCGGCTGAGTGAGGCGTGTGGTGCGGATGCGATATTCCATCCATCGCCGGAAGAGATGTACGGGACGGGTCACTCGGTGTGGGTGGACGAGGGCGTGTTGTCTGCTGGACTGTGCGGCGCGGTGCGGCCCGGGCATTTTCGCGGGGTGTGCACGGTGGTTTTGAAGTTGTTCATGATTTGCGCACCGGATGACGCGGTATTTGGGCGCAAGGATTACCAGCAGTGTGCAGTGATTGCGCGGATGGTGCGGGATTTGAATCTGCCGGTTCGATTGCGCTTTGAGGATACGGTGCGGGAGGCCGACGGATTAGCGATGTCGTCCCGGAACGCCTACCTGGATGCGGATGCTCGGGCGCGGGCGTTATCGATCAGTCGGGGCCTCCTTTCGGTGTTGGCGGATTGGCGTGGAGGGGAGGAACGAGCTTCGGTGTTGAAGGGGCGAGTGCGGCGGGGGTTGGAACAAGCTGGGGCAGAGCGTATTGATTATGTGGAGTTAGTGGATGGAGAGAGTTTGGCACCGAGTTCGGTTGCTGGGCGTGGATGTGTCCTGCTGGTTGCTGCGGTGTTTGGCGGGACGCGGCTGATCGATAATGTGTTGTTTGAATGAACGCGGGAGGAGACGAACTATGACTCGATCAGACCATTTGGTGATTGGAAGCGGGATTGCGGGACTTTCATTCGCTTTGAAAGCGGCTGCAGAGGGCAGCGTGACGATTATTACGAAGAGTTCTGCGGCAGAGTGTAATACAGCCTATGCGCAGGGAGGGATTGCCTGTGTGACGAGTGAGGAGGACAGCTTCGAGCTGCACTTGAAGGATACGTTGGTGGCGGGTGCTGGGCTTTGCGATGAGACGGTGTCGCGTCAGATTGTGATGGAGGGGCCTGCGCGGGTCCGCGAGTTGATTGCGCTGGGCGTTCAGTTTGACCAGCGGGAGGTGGGCGAGGATGGGTCGACGGAGTTGGATTTAGG
>JACCED010206194.1_pt1 | contig 11279 bp, 9 predicted proteins | sample 7455021 | NCBI WGS metagenome assembly JACCED01 (sample SAMN15323456, study PRJNA562643) | freshwater metagenome | isolation source: river surface water | place: USA:Blue River Watershed | collected 2017-08-19
GCCGGCCTCGAAGACTTTCGCGATGTTGGGATGGTCCATCAGCGCCATCGCCTGCCGCTCGGCCTCGAAGCGCGCGATCACCTCCTTCGTGTCCATCCCGAGCTTGATCACTTTCAGGGCCACGCGGCGCCGCACCGGCTCGTCCTGCTGCGCCATCCACACCGTGCCGCACCCGCCCTCCCCGATCTTTTCCAGCAACTTGTAGCGGCCCACCCGGCGCCCGGGCGCCTCAATCACGACCTCGGTGCGCGGAAACAGGGGGCGGTCGAAAAAGCCGCCCGCCGCCTCGAAGTCCGCCAGCAACGTCTCCATCCGCTCCCGCAACTTCGGATCATCGCCGCATTGCCGCGTCACGAAGGCACCCCGCGCCTCCGGCGGCAGCTCGACGGCCGCCGAAAAAAGCTCCTCCTCCCGGGTCATGCGCGGCGCACCGGGGCAACCGGCGGAGGAAACAACAGGGATCGGGTCATGCGGCGGGACGAGGTGCAGCATTCAACGCGATTTTTCCGGCCCGAGTGCGTCATCGCTCCGCCTTTTTCCGCGCCTCCGCCCCATCGCCGGGCCACGCCCGCTCGCCGCCCTGTTTCATCGCGTTGAACAGCCAGGTGCGGGCATACAGCCACTCGCGGTTGGCCGTGCGGGGCGAGATCTCCAGCACCTCCGCGGCCTCCTCCAGGGTCAGCCCGATGAAGAAACGCTGCTTCACCAGCTCCGCCTTCCGGGAATCGAAGGTCGCCAGCCGTTCGAGCGCCTCGTCTAGCCGCAGCAGGTCCTCGTCCGGAATCGGCGCGGCCAGCTCGAGGACCGCGCCCTCGTCGTCGACCCGGGCCAGCGCCCCGCCGTGGCGCACCCGCCGCTTGCGGCGCACGTTCTCGATCAAAATCCTCCGCATCGCTTCGGCGGCCGCGGAAAAAAACTGGGCCCGGCTCTTCCACGCCGGCTGGTCGTCCGCCCCCAGCCGCAGCCACACTTCGTGCACCAGCGCCGTCGGCTGCAGCGTGATCGCCGCCGATTCCCGCGCCAATTTCGCCGCCGCCAGGCGCCGCAGCTCGTCGTAGACCAGGGGCAACAGCCGGTCGGCCACGGCACCGTCGCCCGCGCCCAGCTGACCAAGCAAACGGGTTGCGTCACCGGAATCCACGCGTCGCACGCAAACTAGACTCTTTTTCTGAGTGAAGTGGATTCTTACGACAGCTGGGTAGTAGTCCTACGACCGCTTTGGAAACCATCGTGCTTCGCCCCGGATTTAGGCCTGTTCGCCCTCGGCCGTCACGGCACTTTTGTCCACGAAGTGCAAGCACGTGGCGCTGGGAATCCTCCGGCCGCTCGTTCTGTTTCCAAAATCCCGCGATTGCCGCGCCCGCCGCTTTCTTCACTTTCCGACCGGCTCCGTCGCCCCTCGCGTCCGCCACCGGCCGCGACGCATCGGCCCCTCCCCCCTCCATGCTCATGCCTGCTCTCCGCTGCCCGTGGCTTCGCCGCCTCGCACTTTCCGCGCTGGTCGCGGCCGGCCTCGCCCATCTCGGTGCCGCCGAAACGCCCGCGTCCCCGCTCCCCGCCGCGTCGTCCCGCGACGTGCGCGTGATGTCCTACAACGTCCGCCTCTCCGCGGCGAACGACGGCGAGAACGCCTGGCCCAAACGCATCGAACTGTTCTTCGCGCCGCTGACCGCCTTCGACCCCGATCTCGTCGGTTTCCAGGAGGTCCTCGCCGACCAGCACGACCTCATCGTCGCCCGCCTTGCCGCCACCCACAGTTTCGCCGGTGTCGCCCGCAACGACGGCGCCCGCTCCGGCGAATGGTCGCTCGTCGGCTATCGCAGCGCCCGTTTCGAGAAACTCGACGGTGGCACCTTTTGGCTGAGCGAGACGCCCGAAGTCCCCGGCTCCAAATCCTGGGACGCCGCCCTTACCCGCATCTGCACCTGGGTGCGCCTGCGCGATCGCACCACCGGTCGCGACTTCGTCTTCGCCCACACCCACTTCGACCACCGCGGCACCGTCGCGCGCCGCGAATCCGCCAAACTGCTCTCCGCCCGCCTCCCGAAACTCGCCGCCGGCGGCCCCGCGCTCCTCTGCGGCGACTTCAACGTCACCGAGGACACGCCCGCCTACGCCGAATTCGTCCGCCCCGCCGCGCCCGACGCGCTCCGCTGGACCGACGCCTTCCGCGCCGTTCACCCCGAACGCACGCCCGACGAAGCCAGTTTCAACGGTTTCAAAGGGACCGTGAAAGGCTCGCGCATCGACTTCATCTTTCACACCCCGCACTGGATCGCCCGCGCCGCCGCCATCGACCGCACGCAGCGCGACGGCCGCTACCCCTCCGACCACTACCCCGTCACCGCCACGCTCTCCCTGCGCTGACCGGTCGCCGCCTTTTCGTCCCGGCTTCCGCGTCCCGCCTTTCGCCGTCTCCCACTTTTCCGATTTTCCGCCTTTCCGCTTTTCTCCTCTTCGTGCCCATGCCGCGTGCCGCCCTGCTGCTCCTCCGTCGCTGCTTCGCTCTCTTGTGCCCCCTCGGGCTGGTTGCCGCGACCGCCGGAGCAGCGCCGGCGCCGGCGCCGCGCCCCAACATCCTCTTCATCCTCACCGACGACCAGGGCTGGAGCAGCCTGAGCTGCTACGGCGGCAAACAGGTCCCGACGCCCCACCTCGACCGCCTCGCCCGCGAAGGTATCCGGTTTACGGATGCCTACGTGATGCCGCAGTGCACGCCCACCCGCGCCGCCCTGCTCACCGGCCGCCACACCGCCCGCACCGGCCTCTGGCACGTCATCCCGTGGTATGGCTCCCCCTGGGCCCCCGTCGCCGAGCCGCCCTACGCCGAGCAACTCGAACGCGGCACTCCCACCCTCGCCTCCTCCCTCCGCGCCGCGGGCTATGCCACCGGCACCGCCGGCAAATGGCACCTCACCAACAACGCCGACGGCAACTACAACGGCCTCAAGGCCGCCGCCGCCCCGCACTACGGTTTCGACTTCGCCGCCCCGCCCGGCCCCGGCTCGCCCAACGAAGGCGACAAGCACGTCGACTACCTCACCGACCAGGCGATCGCCTTCATGCGCGAACACCGCGCGCGCCCGTGGTTCTTCTACCTCGCGCACCATACCGTGCACGGCCGCGTCTCCGCCCCCGCCGCCCTCGTCGCCCAGCACCGCGCGGCCGGCGCGCCCGAGACCGGCCTGCACAACGCCACCTACCTCGCCGCGCTCGAGCACCTCGATGCCTCCGTTGGCCGCCTCTCCGCCGCGGTCGACGACCTCGGCCTGCGCGAGCGCACGCTCATCGTCTTCCTCACCGACAACGGCGGCGTCTACCAAATCTACGACAAAGCGCCCTTCACCACCGGCCCCGGCACCGTCGCGCAGCTTCGCGTCGAAACCGAGGAGTTCGCCTCCGCCCCGCTGCGCGCCGGCAAGGGCTCGCCCTACGAGGGCGGCATCCGCGTGCCGTGCCTCGTGCGCTGGCCCGGCACCGTCGCTCCCGGCCGCACCGAGGCCACCCCCGTCCACGTCGTCGACTGGTTCCCCACCTTGCTTGCCGCCGCCGGCGCCGCCGCGCCCGCCGGCCATGTCGCCGACGGCATCGACCTCACTCCGCTGCTGCGCGGTCGTTCCCTCGCTCCGCGCCCGCTTTACTGGCACCTCCCGCTCTACGATTTGCGCTGGGGCGCCACGCCCTGCGCCGTGATCCGCGACGGCGACTGGAAACTCATCGAGTATTTCGGCGACCGCTTCGACGCCACGGGCCACTACCGCCCCGGCGCCCGTCTCGAACTGTTCCACCTCGGCCGCGACCTCGGCGAGACCACCGACCTCGCCGCGCGCGAGCCCGCCCGCACCGCCGACCTCCACGCCAAACTCCGCACCTGGCTGCGCGACTGCGGCGCCGAGATCCCGGGCCCCAATCCGCACCACGACCCCGCGCGCCCCCTCCTCGAAACCCGCACCAAACCCCCGCACGTCGCCGCCCGCTCCTTCACCCCCGCCCCCAACCGCTGACGTCCGCCCCGGCGTCCGCTTCCCTCCCTTCGCCTTCCGCCTTCCGTCTTTTCACCGTTTCCCACTTTCCCAATTTCCCGCTTTCATCTTTTCCCGCCATGCCCCGTCCCACTCCGTTTCTTCTTTCTGCTTTCTTCCTTCTGCTGTGCCCGCTCCGCCTGCTCGCGGCCTCGTCCGCTGCACCCGCGCCCGCCGGCCCGCCCAACATCCTCTTCGCCATCGCCGACGACTGGGGTGCCCACGCCGGCGCCTACGGCACCAAGTGGGTCAAGACTCCGCACTTCGACCGCGTCGCCCGCGACGGCATTCTCTTCAAGAACGCCTACACGCCCAACGCCAAGTGCGCCCCCTCCCGCGCCGCGATCCTCACCGGCCGCAACTCCTGGCAACTCGAGGAAGCCGCCAACCACCTCTGCTTTTTTCCCGCCAAATTCAAAGGCTGGGGCGAGGCCCTGGCCGACCACGGCTGGTTCGTCGGCCACACCACCAAGGGCTGGGGCCCCGGCGTCGCAGTCGACGCCCAGGGCAAGCCGCGCGCGATGACCGGCCGCGCCTTCAACGACAAGAAACTCAAGCCCGCCACCTCCGGCATCGGCCCGGCCGACTACGCCGCCAACTTCGACGACTTCCTCGCCGCCGCCCCCGCCGGCAAACCGTGGGCCTTCTGGTTCGGCGCCATCGAGCCCCACCGCGGCTACGAGTTCGGCTCCGGCGTGAAGAAGGGCGGCAAGCAGCTCGCCGACATCGACCGCGTCCCCGCCTTCTGGCCCGACAACGCCACCGTGCGGAACGACCTGCTCGACTACGCCCTCGAGGTGGAACACTTCGACACCCACCTCGGCCGCATGCTCGCCGCCCTCGAACAACGCGGGCTGCTCGAAAACACCCTCGTCGTCGTCACCTCCGACCACGGCATGCCCTTCCCCCGCGGCAAGGGCAGCGCGTATGAATATTCCAACCACGTCCCCTTCGCCGCCATGTGGGCCCGCGGCATCGCCGGCCGCGGCCGCACCGTCGACGACTACATCAGCTTCATCGACCTCGCTCCCACCTTCCTCGAGGTCGCCGGAATTTCCCCGGCCCAGTCCGGCCTCGCCGCGATCACCGGCCGCAGCCTCACCGACATTTTCCGCAGCGACCGCTCCGGCCAGGTCGTGCCCGCCCGCGACCACGTGCTGATCGGCATGGAGCGCCACGACATCGGCCGCCCCGGCGACGTGGGCTACCCGATCCGCGGCCTCGTTAAAGCCGGCATGCTCTACCTCGAGAATTTCGAGCCTTCCCGCTGGCCCGCCTGCAATCCCGAGACCGGCTACCTCAACGTCGACGCCGGCGCCACCAAGTCCTTCATCCTCGACGCCCGCCGCGCCGCCGGCAGCGACCCGTTCTGGACGCTCTGCTTCGGCCGCCGCCCGCCCGTCGAACTCTACGACCTGCGCACCGACGCCGACTGCGTGAAGAACCTCGCCGCCTCGCCCGCCACCGAGGCGCAGCGCGCCGCGCTGAAGGCGGACCTGTATGCCAAGCTCAAGGCCCAGGGCGACCCGCGCATGTTCGGCCGGGGCGACGTGTTCGACCGCTACCTCCACAGCAACGCCGCCCACCGCAATTTCTACGAGCGCTACATGAAGGGCGAAAAACTCAAAGCCGGCTGGGTCGCCGACACCGACTTCGAGAAGCAGCCGATCGACTGAGCGCGATCCGCGCGAAAAAAGAGGCGGAGGGCGCGCCGCGCCGTCTCCGCCTCGTCGATCGGTCCGCCGTCGGCGGCCGTCAGTTCTGCTTCTTCTTCGCCGCCGGCGTCGGTTTCGGGTCGAGATTGGCCGCGAGCTGCGCGGGCGAGACCGTCGACTCCACGCCGTTCTTCGGCACCTCGGCCTTGGCCAGCCAGAGCAGCGCGTTGAGGACCACTTTGCGCTGGTTGTCGTCGCCCCAGTTCTTGTGCGTGTGGCCGCCCGTGAAACCGAAGCCGCGGCCGCCGTCCGGCCGGTCGTAAACCCACATCATGGTCTCGGTGCGCCCCTTCGCCGCGAGGATGTGCTCGTAGGGCCCCTTCGGCGACACATACGGCCCCGCGCGCACGGCGTCGGACGGCTTCGCCGTCAAAATCGGCGTGATGCCCTTCTGCCCCTCGGTCCAGCGCATGTTGAAATACCACTCGTCGTGGTTGCTGAACGGCTTCACGCCGCGCGCGACCGGGTGCACCGGAAAGTCCTTGTAGTCGGGCGCCCACATCGGGTTGCAGGAATACGCGTTCTCATAGTAGCCGCCGACCCATTGCAGAAACTCCGGCCCGCCCTTGTCCTTCAGCACCTCGACGCCGTAGTGCATGAAACCGAGGCCCACGCCCTTCTTCACGAGTCCGGCGAGAATGTCCTTGTGGTCGTCCTGCACCGCCGGGTGCTTCCCGCCGCCGTCGGCGTAAATCACGACGGCATCCGCGCCGTCGAACGCCGCGGGCGAGTCCGGCCAACCGTTGGTGTAAACCGACACTTTCACGCCCGGCGTTTTCTCGAGACACGCCTGCAGCAGCAGGCAGCCCGCGCGGAACTCGTGCATGCCCGGCGGGTGGCTGGGCTTGCCGGCGATCAGCACGATTTTCTTGTCCGCCGCCGGGGCGGCCGGGAGCGCCGCGGCGAGGCCGAGCGCAAGGAGGGCGAGGATGCGTTTCATGAGGTAAAGGGGTGCCGCCGCGGAACGACCACGGCTCCGGGAGCCGAAGCCCGCGACCCGTCCTGCACAAATCAAAAAACGGACCGCGCGGCCACCCGCCCGCGATTTCCCACTGTCCCGCGCGCACCGTCTCGCCCGCGTGCTCCGCGGTGATATACCGTGCCGACCCTCACCCCGCCCATGCGTCCGCCCTGCTTTCTTCGTCTCGCCGCATCCGCCGTCCGTCTCGTCGCCGCCGTCGCCGCCGGCACGGCCGTCATTCTCGCGCAGCCGTCCGCCGCGCCGGCCGAACCGCGTGAGATTCCCGTCCCGCCCGTCGCCGCCCCCGTCCGGGGCCTGCCCGGTCCCGCCGGACTGCCCGCGCGCCCGGAGCTGCCCGACGTGCTGACCTTCGACGACGGCACGCCCGTGCGTTCCGCCGCCGATTGGCCGCGCCGCCGCGCCGAGCTGCTCCGCACGCTCGAATATTACGCGGTCGGCCAGGCCCCGCCGCCGCCGGGCAACGTCCGCGCCCGCATCGTGCGCACCGAGTCCCTCGCCGGCGGCAAGGTCACCTACCGCCTGCTCGCGCTCACGTTCGGGCCCGGTGAACGCCTCCGCCTCGACGTCGGCCTCTTTCTGCCGGCCGGCCCCGGCCCGTTCCCGGTCGTGATCGCGCCGGCCGGCACGCCGCCCGGTGCCACCGCGCTGCCGCGCCTGCCCAACGGCCCCACCCAGGGCAAGGGCGTCAACGTCCTCCTCGTCTCCGGTCCCGGCCCCGGCGTCTCCGCCGCCCCCGCGCCGCCGACCGCCGCGCCGGGCCGTTTCGCCCCGCCCGACGCCGCCACGGTCGCCGCCACCAACCCCGCTCTCGCCCACGGCTACGCGTATGCGGTTTTCAACCACACCGATTGCGGCGAGGACACCACGCTGCGCGAGGCCGACGGCTCGTGGTCGTTCCGCCGCACCCGCTTTTTCCCGGCCTACCCCGGCTTCGACTGGGCCCTGCTCCGCGCCTGGGCCTGGGGTGTCTCGCGCATCGTCGATCACCTCGTCACCGATCCCGCCATCGATCCGAAGAAAATCGTCGTCACCGGCACCTCGCGCACCGGCAAATCCGCCATGGTCGCCGCCGCTTTCGACGACCGCATCGCCCTCGGCGCCCCCGTCGTCACCGGCGGCGGAGGCGTGGGCGCCCACCGCTTCGCCGGCCCGCGCCGCAGCGAGACCTTGGACATCATGGTGACGAAATACCCCAACTGGTTCTCGCCCCACCTCCACGCTTTCCGCGGCCAAAAGGAAAAACTCCCGTTCGACCAGCACTGGTTCCTCGCCGCCTGCGCCCCCCGCGCCTTCGTCGCGCTCGAGGGCGACGCGGACACGATCTCCCTGCCCGCCGCCGTCCGCCAGTCGGTGCTGGGCGCGCGCCCCGCCTATGCGCTGTTCGGCGCCGAGAATCGCCTCGGCGTCCACTACGCTCCCCACGGCCACACCTTCAACGCCGACGACTGGCGCGCGTTGCTCGCCTTCGCCGACTGGCATTTCTTCGGCAAGACGCCCGACCGCTCCTTCGACCGCTACCCCACCGACGCCGAACTCGACGCCGCCCTCACCCGTCCCGCCCCGGGCAAGAAATAGACCTATTCAACGTCCCCGCCCCCGGCTCCCGCGCACCGTCGGCTCGGTTGCGGGCTGCGCCCGTTCGGTCGCACCGCCCACCTCCCACCGCCCAACGTCGATCGCCGCGCGCGCGGCCCTCCCCGCCGCGCGCCTACTCGTCCCCCACCCGCCCGCGCCGCGCCTTGTGCTTCGCGCGGTGTTTCTTCGCCTGAATCATCCGCACTTTCTGCCCGCGCGATTTCTGACGCGTCCGGCGCCGCTCGGCTTCCCGTGCATCGATCACCTCGGCCCGCGCCGCCGCCCGGCGCGCCTCCAACTTCGCCACCAGCTCCGCCCAGGCCAGCTCCCGATTTGCCGCCTGCGACCGCTCCCGTTGGCATCGCACCTCGATTCCGGTCGGCCGGTGCCGCAACACCACGGTCGAACTGGTCTTGTTGATCTTCTGCCCGCCCGGTCCGGAACCGCGCGTAAAACATTCTTCGACGTCGGCGGCGCTTACCCCGAGCGCGGCCAGCCGGTTGTCGATTTGAGGTGGTAAAGCCATGGCGCCGTCTTTTCTCTAACGAAACTTCCCGTTCTCCGCCGGGTCAATCCGGCCCCCTACTCCTTTCACTCCCACTGTCATGACCGGTCCTGCTTGGTCCCAGAAACTCCGCGATGAAATCGGCAAAGCCGTGATCGGCCAAAACGCCGTCGTCGAGCGCCTGCTCGTCGCGCTGCTCGCCAACGGCCACGTCCTCCTCGAGGGTATGCCCGGTCTCGCCAAGACGCTGCTTATCAAGTCCCTGGGCACCGCCCTCGGCGTCCAGTTCGAGCGCGTGCAGTTCACGCCCGACCTGCTCCCCAGCGACGTCGTGGGCACCATGATCTTTTCGCCCAAGGACGGCGGCTTCACCGCCCACCGCGGCCCGATCTTCGCCAACCTCGTTCTCGCCGACGAAATCAACCGCGCCCCCGCCAAGGTCCAGAGCGCCCTGCTCGAAGGCATGCAGGAGCGCCAGGTCACCATCGGCGGCCAGACCCACCCGCTGCCCAAACCGTTTTTCGTCATGGCGACGCAAAACCCGGTCGAGCAGGAAGGCACCTACCCGCTCCCCGAGGCCCAGACCGATCGCTTCCTGTTCAAACTCATCGTCGACTACCCGACCGCCGAGGAAGAGTCGTCCATGATGAGCCGCTGGGGTCAGGTTACCAAGCAGCCCGCGCTCGTCCCCGTATCCAGCGGCGAGGAACTGCTCGCGCTCCGCGCCGACATCGACCGGATCCACGTCTCGCCCGCCCTCCAGGGCTACATCCTCGCCCTCGTGCGCGGCACCCGCGCGCTCGCCGACCGCGAAGGCGGCGGCAAACGCTACCTCAACTTCGGGGCCTCGCCGCGCGCCTCGCTCGCCCTCTACCAGGCCGGTCGCGCCCTCGCGTGGCTGCGCGGCCAGGATTACATTTCGCCCGGCCTCATCCAGGAACTTGCCGGCGACGTCCTCCGCCACCGCATCGGCCTCACCTACGAAGCCGAGGCCGAGGACATCTCCGCCGACAAGATCATCGCCCAGGTCGTCGAGCGCACCCCGGTGCCCTCCGCCTGACCGCGCCGCGCGTCCGCCGCCCGCCCGCCTCCGCCGCTTCATGCCCACGGCGATCGAATCGTCCGCCACCAGGATCGAGAACCCGCTGGCCCTCCTCCGCCAGCTGGAGTGGCGCGTGCGTCATGCCGTGGAAAACGTGCTCAGCGGCGAATACCGCTCGGCCTTCCGCGGCCGCGGCATGGAGTTCGACCAGGTGGTGAAATACGAGTTCGGCGACGACGTCCGCGACATCGACTGGAACGTCACCGCCCGCCTCGGCGAACCCTACCGCAAGAAATTCGTCGAGGAGCGCGAGGTCACGCTGCTGCTCGTGTTCGAGGATTCGCCGTCGCTCCATTTCGGCTCCGGCGCCCAGTCGAAACGCGAGGCGCTGCTCGAACTCGCCGGCCTCGTGATGCTGCTCGGCGCCGTCAACCGCGACCGCGTGGGCTTCGTCTATGCCTCGCCCGGCGGCCATCTCGTGCGCGAACCCGTCCGCGGCCGCGGCCAGATTTTGCACGCCGCCGCCACGTTGCTCGCGCGGCCCGCCCCCGGTCCCACCGACGGCGCCCCCGAGATTCCGTGGCGCTTCCTCGCCCGCGCCGCGCCCAAGCACAGCGTGCTCATCTGGCTCGGCGACTTCCCGCCGCGCGTCGCGCCCGAAGGCTGGGCCGTGCTCCAGCGCCGCTACCAGACGATGGGCTTCCGCGTCGACGACCCCTGGGAGCGCACGCTCCCGACCGGCGAGGCCTTCGCCGCCTACGACCCGACCAGCGGCCGCCTCGTCACGCTCGAAGGCAACGCCGCCGAACGCGCCGCCCACGCGACCTGGGTCCGCGAACGCGAGACCGCGTGGCAGGCGCTCTTCCCTGACGCGCTCAGCCGCCTTGTCGTCGGCACCGGCGAAAACCGCCTCGACGCCCTCGTGCGTTTCTTCCACGCGCGCATGGCGCGATGACCGTCCCGATGCCGCGCCTCGTCTTCCACGATCCGCTCTGGCTGCTCGCCCTGCTCGCGCTGCCGCTCGTCGCCTGGCTGCGGGGACGGCGCCGCGTGCCCGTGCTGCTCGTGCCCTTCGCCGCCGCCTGGCATCGCCCCTCGCTCGCCGCGCCGTCCCGTTGGCCCGTTGCGCTCACCTTCCTCGGCCTCGGGCTGCTCATCGTCGCCCTCGCCCGTCCGCAACAGGTCGAGGACAAGCGCGAGGTGCGCTCCGAAGGCTACGACATCATGCTCGCCATCGACCTCTCGACCTCGATGCGCGCCGAGGATTTCGAGCGCGACGGCGAACGCATCAACCGCCTCCAGGCGATCAAACCCGTCATCCAGGCCTTCATCGAGCGCCGCCCCACCGACCGCATCGGCATCGTCCTCTTCTCCGGCCGCGCCTACACCATGGCGCCGCTGACCTTCGACCACGACTGGCTCGCCCGCCAGCTTTCGC
>JACCED010046306.1_pt1 | contig 11277 bp, 9 predicted proteins | sample 7455021 | NCBI WGS metagenome assembly JACCED01 (sample SAMN15323456, study PRJNA562643) | freshwater metagenome | isolation source: river surface water | place: USA:Blue River Watershed | collected 2017-08-19
TAAAATAGGTACAGGAGTTTAATATGGCTGGAGAATATGGAATAGCTCAAGGTATTAATCAAGGAATGCAGTTAGCTAATCAAGGTATGATGAATGTAGAATCTATACAAGCAAGTAGAGAGCAAAGACGTCAAAATGCTGAGAAAACAACTGCTTACTTACAACAAGCTCAAGTTCAAACTGATAATTCAAGTGAACAACTTAAAATACTACAGTTTAAGTTTGATGAGATGCAGAAACAAAAAGCTAAAGAAGATAGTTTCAATGCCTTTAATGCATATGAAGAAACTGGTGATATTAAGTACTTAAATTTAGCTAAGGATAAAAATCCATTACTAAAACAAATGTTAGATAGTGCTGGAACAGTATCTATGCACGGAGTTAATGAGTTTAGTGAAGAAAAACTTAATTCTTTAGGTTACCAACCAGGTAAATATGTAAGACCAATAGTTATTACTAAGCAAGATGGAAGTCAAGCTATAGAAGATTTAACTGGTGCATATGTATCTAGTGGTTATCTAAAAGAAATGAGAAAAGATAAATTAGATGACTTAGTTCTTAGAGTTAAAGAAAACCAAATGAAAGCTGCTGAAGTTGAGACTGGTGTAACTGTTGCAAAAGGTGAACTATCAACTAGTTTAGTTAATGAGTTAAATGCTAAAGTATCTAGAGGTGAAATGACTACTGAAGAAGCTTGGACTATGTTAAATAATAAGACAAGTGGTAAGTCAGAAATGAAACCTTTTGATATTCAGACTGCTGAATACTTTGGTAAAATAAAAACTAAAATAAATGCAGGAACTGCTTCAGAAGCAGAAATAGCCACTTATAATAGTTGGTTAACTAAAGAAGGTGGGTCAGGTGTAGCATCTAATGAAAAAGTATCTATAGATGTAAGTAAATTAGAGAACATAGGTGTTAACCTTGCAGACCCTAACTTTAGCTTAGATAAAGTAGATGCTAAAGATAAAGTATTAGTTAACTCTGCTATTAGAGACTTAGAAGAAACCCCAGGGGGTAAAAAACTAGTTAATAATATAAGTAAGAAACTAGGTGATGGACTAGGTTCCGTACAAGCAGCATCTACTAAAATAGCTGATTTAGCTACTAAAGAAAGTGTAGAAACTGCAGTAGTTAAAAATCAGATAGATGCTGTTAAACAGTATATACCTGAAGCACTTAGAAATGTATCAGAAGAAGATTTAAAAGATGTAAACTTTAGACAAGCATATTTATCAGTTACTTCAGCTATGTTAAAAATGCAATCTGGTTTAACAGTATCTGAGGCTGAAGCACAAAGATTTGCTGCATCTATGGGAACTTTAAATAAGAACACTAAAGTTAATATGTCTGGATTAAAGAATAAAGTAGATGAAATTATTGGTGATTATGAAGCTAATAAAACTCTTGAGCCTACATTATATAACGCTAAGTATAGAGCACCTATACAAGGTTTAAAAAATGTAAGTAAACAACTTGATACATATTTAGGGGGTAAACCTACTATAAAAGTTGGTGCTATAATAGAGAATCCAACTACTGGTGAAAGAATGAAATTTGACGGAAACGGATGGGTTAAACAATGAAAATAGATATTGAGACACTTAAAGATTCTTTTCAGTTAGGTCATGACTCCTATTTTGAATCAAGGCAAGAAGCAATGAAGGTTATGGATATGTACCATAACCGACATTATAATGCTGAGCAATTAGCTATATTAGCTAAGCGTGGGCAACCACCTGAAACATTTAATATAGTTAAGATGTTTGGTAGAATGTTACTTGGATATTACTCTACAGTTATTAATACTATTAAAGTTAATCCAGCACAAGTTGACGATATACAAACTGCAGCTATTCTACATGACTTAGTTAATCAAACATTTAGGGTTAATAACTTTCTTTCTGAAGGGGATAAAATTAAACTAGATGGTATCCTTACTGGTTTAATGTGCAGCTACGTTAATGTATCTAAAACAGGTGAACAAGATGAGTTTGGAAGACCAAAGTATAAGATTGAGATTAATCATATACCAGCATTAGAATTAGTTCTTGACCCAATGAGTAGATTAGATGACTATTCAGATGCTAGATATATACATAGATTTAAGTGGATGCCTTCTGAAGAAGTTGAAAAACAATTTGGTGCTGGTACAATAGATAAGTTACAAGCATATGATAATCATACTAACATAACTGAATCTCAATTTGAATATACTTATAATGTAAGGTTTCAAGGTAGATACAAACAGTTTGATAATTATCTAGTAGTTCATACTATTATTAAAGATGAGGAGGATAAATGGTGGTCTATATTCTGGTCTGGTGACAAAGAACTATCTAAAAAGGAAATTACTTATAAAGAAGTTAAGAATCCATACAGAGTTCAGAAACTACATACAAGTAATAAAGTGGAACACTATGGTGTATTTAGAGAAGTAGTTGAAACACAAAATGCTATTAATCAAGCACTATTAAAAATACAACTAATGGTAAATACTCAAAAAGTATTTGTTGAGAAAACAGCTATAGAAAACTTAAATGAATTTACTAATCAAGTAAATAGAGTTAATGCAGTTATACCTGTTAAGTCACTAGCTGGTATTAAAGTAGAGAACTTAACAAGAGAAGTACTTGACCAATATACTATTATAGATAAAGCACTAGATAGAGTACAAAGAGTACTTGGTATCAATGATTCATTCTTAGGTATGGCATATGCAAGTGATTCAGGAAGTAAAGTTAAACTACAACAAAATGCATCAGTAGTTGCGTTAAGATATGTAACATCTAAAGTAGAAAGCTTTTATAGATTACTTGGTTGGGATATTATGAACTTAATAAAGCAGTACTACACAGCACACGATGTTATTAGAATAGCTGATACATATGAAGGTCAAAAGTGGTTAGAAATTAATTCCCCTATGCAAGTACCAACTGGAAGAGTTAATCCTCAAACAGGTCAACCTGAAATGAGATTATTATTTGAAGAAGTACTAGACCCTGAATCACTTGACCCTATAGTATCTGAAGACGGTTCATTAGTTATGGCACCAATACCTACCAGAGATAGTGAGATAGCTTTTACAAAAGCAGATATTGAAGTAGATACTGTAGCTTATAATGATGAAGATGAAAGAAATCAAGTTATGCTAGAGCAATTTATTAATGGTCCTATGGGTAATATATTGAGTCAAGTTAATCCTGTTGGTTACTTTAAAGCAGGTGAATTAGCTGTTAGAAATATTAAATCTAAATATAGTATGGAAATAGGTAATATACTTAATGAAACTGTTCAAATGCTTGGTGGAAATCAACAAATGCAACAACAAATGCAACAAGGTGCTGTACCAGGACAAATGTCTCAAGGGCAAGCTATTAACCAATTAGGTGGAAGACCTACTCAAGGAGGTATGTAATGAGCATAGAAATACCAGAAGGATTTAGATTAGTTAATGAAGATACAGGTTCAGAGCCTGTATCTCCTGAAATACCAGAAGGTTTTAGTTTAGTTACTGAAGAACCTAAATCTGCACCTAAACCAGTAAGTACTTTAATGAACCCAGGTCAAGAAAAGAATCCATTTGCTACAGCTAATCAACCGGGTAGTACTGAACCTCAACTAGACTTAGTTAATCAACGTATAGTACAGCCTAATCTTGATTCTGATGCTATGCAGGCTGAAGAAGCTAAACTTACTATAGCTAAATACAATAGTATGTATAAAAAGTACTCAGATGGTTTTAAATCTATATCATTTAATAAAGAAGATAGAGAAGAAGCGGCTAGAGCATCTTATGTACTTAAAAATAACTTGGTTAAAGAACTTAAAAATAGAGGTATAGAGAACGTTAATATCAATAAAGAGGGTAAACTTGTAGCTATTATAGATGGTGTAGAACAAACTGAAGAATTAGACTCTAGTATATTACAAGACTTATGGGCATCAAAATCTACTATGGCACTTTCAGTAGCTGGAAGTCTTAAAGGTATGGAGGTAGGTAGTAGATTTAGCACAGCAGGGGCATTTATAGGTGGTTTAGTTGGTGGCGCAGCAGGTGCATTTACTGGTAAAGGTATAGATATAGCTATTAATCAACTTGATATTGCACAAAAGATAGATAGTGATTTAGCCTTACAACAAATGACTGAAGAAGGTATAGTAGATGCTATAGGTGGAGTTATAGGGCATCAAGTATTTAAAGGTATAGTATATGCGGGTACTAAAGCTAAAAACTTATATACCCTTATTTCTACTAAGAACATAGCTGGAGCTAAAGAATTTGCTAATAAACACTTTAATACTACAGATGCACAAGTAGATGAACTAATAGCTAATGTAGAGGCAAAGATGGGCCCAATTGATGGTACTAGGGATGAGAAAGCACTAAAAGTACTAGCTATGACACAACCTGGTGGAGAAGCTATAGTAAAGGCAGCAGATATATTTGACCCTACTGCATCTACTCAGGTATCTAGCCAGGTATTTACTAGAGCTAAGCAACTTAAACAAGCAGCTAATGAGTTAAATGCAGATAATATACACTACGTAGTTAACAAGAACTTAGATACCTATATTAAAGAAGTACAAGATAACTATAGTGCTGTTAAACAAGCTGGTAAAGACTTTACTGAAGGTTACACCTTTAACTATGAGAAAACAGGACTTAAACCTATATTAGATGAGATAGGTGCTAAAATTGAAGACCCAAGAATAGCTCAAAACTATGCAAACTTAATGGAACGTGTTGGGGATGCTACTGAGGGTAGAACCTTTGAAGACTTAGTTGACTTAAGACAATTAGTTAATGAAGTTAAATATAATTCAGGAACTATTAGTAAAGCACAGTCAGATAAACTGCAAGTTATAAAAAATAGTATAGATGATGAGATTAAACAAGCCGCTGATACCTATATACCGAATAGTAAGCAATGGATGGATAGCTGGTCAAATGCTAAAACTCAGTATTCTGAGATGAAAAAGTTAGAGAAAAATGTTTTATTTAAAGCGTTAACTCGACCAGGTATTAATGATGATATAGTTGCTAAAGCACTAAGTAAATATATAGGTACTAAGACAGATAACTTAACTGGTATTAATGTTTTTAATCAAGTAGTAGAAAAACTTCCACCTAATGTTAGAGGTAGAATAGATGGTGCAGTGTTAAATACACTAGTTGAAAAGTATTCAGCAGGGTCATTTGGTGGTAATAGAGCAGTACACTTTCCTAAACTAGCTAGTGAAATACAAAAAATTAGTTGGAAGAATAGCTCTCCTAAAGCACAGCAACTTACTAGAACTATTAATACGATGGCTGAAATATTTAAGAATGATGTTAACTTAGCAAGAGTTTCAGGTCAAATTGAAATACCTAAATTTCAAAGTTACTTAACGGTAGACCCAATAGTTAGACTTAAGTATGAAGTAGCTAGTTCTGTCTTTAACTATGTTAAACAATTAGGTCCAAGTGATAAAGCTAAGTCAATTGCATTACTTAATAATACATCTAAACTATTAGAGAATCCATTAAGTATTAAAACAGTTAAAGAAATGTATTCTCAACTACCTAAAGATAGACGTAATATCAGAACTAAATTAAATTTTGATATAGTTAGAAGTGACTTAACTAATGAGTACATGTTAAGAAAACAAACTTTAGCTCAGATACAAGGTACAGATAACTTAGTTCCTAGATTAGTATGGAAACAACCATTACAACCTAAAACTACTGAGTTACCAAGTGGCCCTAACATGTATGGTACGCAAAGAGGTACAGTAAGTACATCTGCTACTAAAGCTATTATGCAAGATAGGTCAGATGATTTAATTGCAGACTTTGTACAAAATAGTATTATAGCTCAAGGTATTAATGAACGTATTGGTATAAGGGATGCAGCTGGTATGTATGATAAATTTGCTGGTAAAGTTAATCAATATTTAGATGATAAACGGCTAACTAATATAGGTATGAGTGTGCGTAAAAAGTTAATAGTTGATGATACTATAGCTAACCAGAATATGGTTAAGAAAGCTATAGAGGCTGAAGCTAATATACTTATAAAACGTATAGAAAAAGACTTTGGTGTTAAGATGCCTCAAGCTGAAGCTGATAAAATAGTTAGAATGAAATTTAAAGAATTAATGGAGAAATGTCAATGAAATGTGATAAACTATTTAAAGAAGCATTTGAAGGAATCGAGTTTAGATATAAACTCGATGACACACTAGAAGGTTTAGGAAGTCAAAAGTTTACAGCTAAGCAATTAGAAGGTTATTTACTTGGTAAAGGTGTTTCACCTAAAGAGATTAAACAGTCTGGTATATTTGAAGGTATGAGTGATGATAACAGAGCTTTACCAGCTGATATGTGGTTAGAGACTAACTGGAATGAAAGACAAGCTATTAATACATTTAATGTTGCCCCATATGATACACAATATTCATATATTACATTAGGTGGAAAAGGAGAGGATAATGAAACTTATAAAGAAACCTTAGCTACTATAGCTAAACCTAATAATAGTGCTCCTGCCACACCACATTTTAGAGATGAAATATCTACTCCTAAAGAGTCTTTATTAGGTTGGAGAAGAACGCACGTTGATGAAATTAATGGTAAGAAAACTTTAGTTCTAAATGAGTTTCAAAGTGACTGGGCTCAAACGGAGAGAGCTGGTAGAGGTATGTTTGAAAGTAATCAAGATGCTGCACTTACTAAAGCAATGAATGAACTTGGTTTAACTAAGCAAGATGTTTTTGAAACATATGATGTAGCTGAACTAGTTGATATGTCTAAAACTAGAGAACAGGAAGAAGCGTTTATGTCTTTAGCAAAAGGTGCTGTTGCAGACTTTCCTATGTCTGAAGTTAAACACCATCAGTTTCAAATAGTTGGTGCTATTAATGATGCCATTAAAGAAGGTATAGATACAGTAGCTATTCCAATTCAAAGAGAAAATGAACTAGCTGGTTCTAAAGGCGTAACTAAATTCTATGAGAGTTTAAATACTAAGATATTACCAGATATAAGAAAGAAACTTGATAAGCAAGGTCTTAAGATTAAAGTGGATAAAAAACCATATAAAGAAGAGACTAAAGTAACGCCTGGTATGCTAAATAGAGTAGATATAGATAGCATTATTAATAGGTTATATGATACTGGTATGCAAGAAAATTTAATAGACTCTGAAATGGATAATATATTTGCCTACTTATCAGAAGGTATAGATTTTGGTTTGCCTAATACACTTAAAAATGACATAGATGAAGCACTTAATTTTTTACAAAAAGACCTTAGTAACTATAATAATACTACTAATGACTTATGGACTTTAACAATTGAGGAGGTGCCAAATGGTAAGGTTAAATGGGATGTTTATTCTGTTCTTGCTGCACTTGGGTTAGGTGGTTATGCTACACAATCTGAAGCTAATACTAAAATAAGTAAAGAGCCTAGTATAGAAGGTAGATTTGGATTAGCTAAGCGTATAGGTTCAAAGTTAAACTATAATGAATCTGATACAGAAATAGCTGATTATTTTGCTAGTATTGAGTCAGGTGGTGATTATAATGCACGTAATACTAGGTCTAGTGCTTTTGGTAAGTACCAAGTAGTTAAAAGTACACTAGCTGATAAAGCTAAATACTTAGGTATAAGTGTTAAAGAAGCACGTACTCCTGAAGGTCAAGAAATGGTAATGCATAGTTTATTATCTGATTATAAAAGTAGATTGAAAGAGTTTGATTTACCTGTAACTAAAGAGAATATGTTTGTATTACATAACTTAGGTCAAACAGGTGGAGTAAGAGTTTTAAGAGGTACTTATACTGGTGAAGATATAAAAGCTATGAGAGCTAACGTTAGTTATGAAGAAAGAAAGCTTCCACCTAAAGAGTTAGTTAAAGCTTATACAGAAAGGTATAATATTAATATACCACCAAAACAAGAGAGTTAAATCTCTTGTTTATTAAAATAGCTATCAACAAAGTTGGTTCTATTAACTGCTACAGTTTGATATACTTGTTCGCTTATCGCACCCTTAACTAATAGGAAGTGAAAGTCAATAGGTGTATCTCTTTTCATATTACACTGCCTAGCTCTTCTCTGTACATATTTAGCAGTACTAAAATCCATACTATACACAACACAAGTTTCATACATAGATAGGTCTACACCCTCAGCAAATGAGGTACCTTGTAAAATAGTAGCTGACTTGAAAGTTTGCTTTAATAGGCTTAATTCATTTTGATATTGATAAAATATAACCAAATTATCAGAGTCTCCCCACGTCTTGAGTATATAGTCTATTTTATCTATTTTAGATAGAAAAATATTTTTATCCTCTTGTTTTAATGTTGAACCTTCAATCTGGTGAAGCTTAGTTCTTAATGCCATAACTGTATCAGCTATAACTTCTGTACCTACTACTATAGCTACTCTATCTTTAAGTAAACTATTATAATACTCCTTAATTTCAGAACTTAAATCTATATAATGTAAAATGTCATTAGGTTCATGTTCAAAACCTAACTCAGTTCTAGTATAGCTAATAAATAGATGTTCAACATCTCTCATAACTTTTTCACTTTTAACTTCATTATACTGCTTAATCTGTCTACCACCTAAATAGATAATATTTTCTATTCCATAATATTTATGCCAATTGTAAAAACTAGGATATTTAATCCAAGGTGTCCAACTACTTAATTTGAATTGATGATATAGTTGCGCATATGTTTGGGCACTTGGTGTAGCTGATAAGTATATGAGAGGCTTTCCCTTTGTAAACTTATAAACCTCTTTCCACGTTTTACCAACTTTAGGATAAGCACCTAAATTACTATGCGCTTCATCTATAATAACTAAATCTGGTTTAAATGTACACTTGTGTAATGACTCATAGTTAATACACTCATAAGTTTTATTAGGTGTATACTTACTTAGGGTATCTATCCAACCTACTAAAGCTTTCTTCTTAGTTATAACTAGGATATTATTACATTTAGTTTGCTCACAAATAAGTATACTAGTTAGAGTCTTACCTGTACGTTCTTGCATAGCTAAATAAACAATCATATGTTTACGTAATATATCAAGTGCTTGACTTGATATATCTACTTGATGTTGATAAGGTATCATTTATCTAAATCCTCTATAAATTCTTTAACCATATCTACATCCCAAGCTACTATACATCTACCCTCCGCTAACTTAATCAAGTTAAGATTATGTTGTTGTAGTTTAGATACATTATTTTTAGTTGTAGGTTTCTTAACCTCTATACCAATAAACATACCTTTATAGCATGCAAGTATATCTGGAACACCAGCTTTAGTAGCTTGAATAACTTTAACTACATAAGCACCTTTATTTTCTAAATAAGTCTTAATCTTTGCTTGTATCTGCTTTTCCATATCTATCCTTATAGCCTTTTTTATCTTCTATATAATCAAATATATAATCTTGATGTAGAAATACTACATTATTAAACTTAACTGTATAATTTCTATAATTAGTTCTAGCATAGTCAAACTGTGCATCAGTAATATCATATAAGTATTTAGCTTCTGAACGAGTTAGATAATAACTACTAGGTTTAACAGCTGTAGGATATACTAAATTAAACTGTCTAAGTATATAGTGAATACTACCACTTGGTATATCTAATTTCGTAGCTATTTGCCTAGTACTAAGTCCTAATCTACTTAACCTAGCTATCTCAACTCTTTGTTTATCTGAATATTTTTTACGTTTAGTAGTATCATATCCTACATAATATCCGAACCTAGTACGTTGCATTTAATCTGCCTTTTGTTTATCTCTTCTAATACATACATATACAGGTTGAATGTATGTATCCATAATTTGCTCATACTCTATTTCTATAATCTTACCCATATAGTAATCCGATAGTTCAGGCCTTCTATCATTATCGTCTAACCCACTACCTACTGAAACTATTCTACCAGTAGAATCTTGTAATACTAATGCACCAATCATACCTTCATATTTACTAGCAATTTCACCAGCTACTACATCTATACATAATAAATCCGCAGTTTTTCTATACTTTAACTTAACACTATAGTTAACTCTTTTACCAGGTTGATATTTAGATTTTGGGTCTATACACATTACACCTTCCCATCCCTCATTAACTAACTTTTTAGAATATAGTTTAGCTTCAGCCCCAGTCATTAACTTAGTTCTAGTTTTACTAATCTGATATGGAAAGAATAATAAACTAGCTACATCTAATCTATTTTCTTGTACTAAATCATATTGTAAGAAACTACATAAATCGGTAACTACATAAGGTATACAATCAAATACTTTAATATTACATAAGTTTTCTTTAAATGAGCTAGGATTAGCTATTGACTTATTCCAACAAGTTCTAAGAGTAGTTAAAATAGCTGATTTTTTTCTATCTCCTAACTTACCTTCACAATTATACATAAACTCTGCTACTAATATAAAATCTGATTTATTATGTAATAGTTCAGTACCTAAACCTGGAATGTCAAACTGTTTCCAGTCTGAAGTAAACCAAGTAACTTTATTATTTCTTTTAACTATAAATATCTGGTTACCATCATACTTAGTAGATACAGCAAATATATCTGTATCAAATGACTCTGTTTCTTTCTTTGGTAGCTTATCTAGTGCTTTACCTTTTTGTGCTTCAATTAACATACTTTAACTCCATTAGCTATTAGTAGTTCTCTAATACTATCCGCAGGATTAACCCATTTAGGTCCCTTCATAGTCTTGTTATTAACATCTTTAATTGTACCTTTTTGTTCATTAGCTTCACAAACTATATTAAATGCTGCATCAAGTAACTTTAAGGTTTTATCATATGAATCTTCAGAATCATTACCATATAAATCAGTTTCTAATAAATCTAGCATTTTATATTTATGTTTATCTTTATAAGATTCTAAAGCTCTAAACTCTTGTTCATTAGTATTTAAGAGGTTCCAGTTATTAATATCATTATAGTCATAACTAATACACCCATACTTAAACTGTATACCTTCCCATACAAATCTAACATCACAATATGCATCAACCATTTCAACTATATCATTATTAGCTAATGCTTTGTAAAACTCTTTAATCTCTTCACTTAATAAAGGTAAATCAAATGCAAAATTAAATGTGTTATTACCTCTAGTTCCACCACCTAACTCTTCAGGTACAGGTCCATCATTCCACATAGCTACTCTTTTCATTATATTAATCCTTCAAATAATTTTTGTTTTAGTAAATAA
>JACCED010625679.1_pt1 | contig 11271 bp, 10 predicted proteins | sample 7455021 | NCBI WGS metagenome assembly JACCED01 (sample SAMN15323456, study PRJNA562643) | freshwater metagenome | isolation source: river surface water | place: USA:Blue River Watershed | collected 2017-08-19
CGGCTTTCGACGGCATGCACGGCCAGCACCAGCCACACCGCGCCCGACAGGGCCGGCGCGAAACCGAAGCGCGCCCCACCTTCGGTGCCCCAGCCCGAGACATCCAAGGCCAATGCAGCACCATGCAACAGCCAACCTGCCACCAGGGCCACCGACGGCCCGGCCGCCGCCTCGCGCCCCTTGAGGGTAGCCAGGCCGTAGGCCGCACAGGCCAACAGGGCCAGCAGCGCTTCAGGGCTAACCGATACACTCATTTCCAAAGTGTAGCGACCCCCTGCGCCCCCGGCACCGTGGTGCGCGCCAACCCAACTCTTCCATGGCCTCCTCCCTCACCGACCGCCTGTCGCAACTCGTCAAGACGATGCGCGGCCAGGCGCGCATCACCGAATCGAATGTGCAGGACATGCTGCGCGAGGTGCGCATGGCGCTGCTCGAGGCCGACGTGGCCCTGCCGGTGGTGCGGGACTTCATCGCACGGGTGAAGGAAAAGGCACTGGGCCAGGAAGTGGTGGGCTCGCTGAACCCGGGGCAGGCCCTGGTGGGCATCGTGCACAAGGAGCTCGCCGCGACCATGGGCGAGGGCGTGGCCGACATCAACCTGGCCGCCCAGCCGCCCGCCGTGATCCTGATGGCCGGCCTTCAAGGTGCAGGCAAGACGACCACCACGGCCAAGTTGGCCAAGCACCTGATCGACAAGCGCAAGAAGAAGGTGTTGACCGTCTCGGCCGACGTGTACCGACCGGCGGCCATCGAGCAGTTGCGTACGGTCACCCAACAGGCCGGTGCCGAATGGTTCCCGTCTGAGGCGCAACAAAAGCCGCGCGAGATTGCATTGGCCGCTCTGGACCATGCGCGGCGCCACTACTTCGATGTGCTGCTGGTGGACACGGCGGGTCGACTGGCGATCGACGAGGCCCTGATGGCCGAGATCCGCGACCTGCACGCCAGTCTGAACCCGGTGGAAACGCTGTTCGTGGTCGATGCGATGCAGGGTCAGGATGCGGTGAACACCGCGCGGGCCTTCAAGGAGGCCCTGCCCCTGACGGGCATCGTGCTGACGAAGATGGATGGCGATTCACGCGGGGGCGCGGCGCTCAGCGTGCGGCAAGTCACCGGTGCGCCCATCAAGTTTGCCGGTGTATCCGAGAAGATCGACGGCCTGGAGGTGTTCGATGCCGAGCGCCACGCCGGCCGCGTGCTGGGCATGGGCGACATCGTGGCCCTGGTCGAAGAGGTCACCAAGGGCGTGGACATGGCCAGCGCCCAGAAGCTGGCCGAGAAAGTCAAGGGTGGCGGCGGCTTCAACCTCGACGACTTCTTGCTGCAGATCTCTCAGATGAAGAAGATGGGCGGGCTCTCCAGCCTGATGGACAAATTGCCCACGCAAATGGCGGCCAAGGCCGGCGCGGCCGATCTGGACAAGGCCGAGCGCGACATTCGCCGCATGGAGGGCATCATCCGCTCGATGACCGCCCGCGAACGCTCACATCCGTCCCTGCTCTTGGACGGCAAGACCAAGGCCAGCCGCAAGCGGCGCATCGCCGCGGGCGCCGGCGTGCAGATTCAGGACGTCAACCGCATGCTCGGACAGTTCGAGCAGATGCAGCAGATGATGAAGAAGATGCAGGGCGGCGGGATGATGAAGATGATGAAGAAGCTCGGCGGGATGAAGGGCATGAAGGGCATGCTGCCCCCCGGGATGGGCTGAGCCCTTCAGCCCAGCAAGGCCTGGGCGAATTCGTCGGCGTCAAAGGTCTGCAGATCTTCCAACTGCTCACCCACGCCGATGAAGTACACGGGCACGGGCTGGAACTGCCCATCGCTGCCCTTGCGCTCTCGGCCCCACAGGGCAATGGCGGCCAGCACGCCGCCCTTGGCGGTGCCGTCCAGCTTGGTGACCACCAGGCCGGTCAAGCCCAGGGCCTCGTCGAAGGCCTTCACCTGGGCCAGCGCGTTCTGGCCCGTGTTGCCGTCCACCACGAGCAGCACTTCGTGCGGCGCGCCGTCCATGGCCTTGGCGGTGACGCGCTTGATCTTCTTGAGCTCCTCCATCAGGTGCAGTTGCGTGGGCAGCCGGCCGGCGGTGTCCACGATCACCACATCCTTGCCCCGCGCTCGGCCAGCCGTCACGGCGTCAAAACAGACGGCCCCAGGGTCGGCGCCTTCCTGGCTCACGATGTCGATGCGGGCATCGATCTCACGCGCCATCACGTCGTTGCGCTGTGCCCAGGCAGCCAACTGCTCGCGGGCCGCCGCGCGAAAGGTGTCGCCGGCGGCCAGCAACACCGTCTGTCCCTGATCGGCCAAGTGGCGGGTGAGCTTGCCGATGGACGTGGTCTTGCCAGCGCCGTTGACGCCCACGACCATCATCACCGTGGGCTGGTGCTCGCCGATGGTCAGCGTTTGCTGCAGGGGCTTGAGCAGTTCGGCAATGGCCTGGGCCAGCAGCGCCTTGACCTGTGCAGGGTCGGTGGCCTTGGCATCCCTGACCCGCCGCTTGAGGTCGCCCAGCAGATGCTCAGTGGCCTTGACCCCGGTGTCGGCCATGAGCAGCGCGGCCTCAAGCTCCTCGTACAAGGCGTCATCGATCCGGGTGCCCGTGAACACGGTGGCGATGGACGCACCCGTCTTGCGCAGGCCCTGCGTCAGGCGCTGCAGCCATCCGCTGCGGGCAGCCTCGGGTTCGGGCGGGGGGGCCGGAGTGGGCGGCGCTGCGGGGGCCGCGACCTCGGCCAGCGGGCTGGCCTGTGGCGCGGGCGACGGCGGCGCCTTTTTGCGGAAGAAACTGAACATGAGGATGGGGTGGCGACGAGCCGTTATACTGTCGAGTTCTGGCGCATTAGCTCAGCCGGTTAGAGCGACGGAATCATAATCCGCAGGTCCGGGGTTCGAATCCCTGATGCGCCACCAGAAGATGCGAACGCCGCACGCCGAACGCCGCACGCCCTTTCGGGGGTGCGGCGTTTTTGTTGGCCGCACGGTGGGCCGCCGAGCTTGTCTGTACGGCCGGGCAAGGCCGCCTTGACGAGCTTCGAACACCGGGCCACCGGGCTATGGAATTCCCGATCAGTCGGGTATTCCAGTCGTCTCTACACTGCGCACCTTCGCAGAAAGACGCGCCGGCCAATCACGATGGATGACCTGATCCTTGAAACCCGCCACCTGACCAAGGAGTTCAAGGGGTTCGTGGCCGTTGACGACGTGAACCTCCAGGTGCGCCGGGGCACCATCCACGCGCTGATCGGGCCCAACGGTGCGGGCAAGACCACCGTCTTCAACCTCCTGACCAAATTTCTACCGGCCACGAGTGGGCAGATCCTGTACAAGGGACAGGACATCACCGCTCGCAAGGCCGCCGAGGTGGCCCGTGACGGTCTGGTGCGCTCCTTCCAGATTTCGGCCGTGTTCCCACACCTGACAGTGCTGGAAAACGTGCGGGTGGGCCTTCAGCGCGGCCTGGGCACGAGCTACCACTTCTGGAAGCCCGAGTCCACGCTGTACCGACTGAACGACCGCGCGATGGAGCTGCTGGAGCAGGTGGACCTGGGAGGCTTTGCCGACACGGTCACGGTGGAACTGCCCTACGGGCGCAAGCGCGCACTGGAGATCGCCACCACCCTGGCGCTGGACCCGGAGCTGATGCTGCTGGACGAGCCCACCCAAGGCATGGGACACGAGGATGTGGGCCGCGTGGTGGAACTGATCCGCCGGGTAGCAGCCAACCGCACCGTTCTGATGGTGGAACACAACATGAACGTGGTGGCCAATCTATCGGACACCATCACGGTGCTGGCCCGGGGCTCGGTGTTGGCCGAAGGGCCGTACGCGCAGGTGTCCCAGGACCCGCGTGTGCTCGAAGCCTATGTGGGCTCGGCTGAAGCCTGAACATCACCCCTTGGCCATGAACATCCACCAGACACCCCGAGCAGGAGACCCGGCGTGAGTCCCACACTGCTGAAGGTAGCCGGGCTGCATGCCTGGTACGGCGAATCCCATGTGCTGCACGGCATTGACTTTGAGGTGCGTCAGGGCGAACTCGTCACCCTGCTGGGCCGCAACGGTGCTGGGCGAACCACCACCATCAAGTCCATCCTCGGCCTGGTGGGCAAGCGCAGCGGCTCCATCGAAATCGCCGGTGTGGAAACGGTGAATCTGCCCACCAACCGCATCGCGCGCCTGGGGCTGGGCTACTGTCCCGAGGAGCGCGGCATCTTCTCCTCCCTGTCCTGCGAAGAGAACCTGCTGCTGCCACCCCAAGTGGGCGAAGGTGGCATGAGCCTGGATGAGATCTACGAGATGTTCCCCAACCTGAAGGAACGTCGGAACAGCCAGGGCACTCGGTTGTCGGGGGGCGAGCAGCAGATGCTCGCCATGGCCCGCATCCTGCGCACCGGCGCCAAGATCTTGCTGCTCGATGAAGTCACCGAGGGTCTGGCACCTGTGATCGTGCAGACCCTGGGCCGGGTGATCCGATCGCTCAAGGACAAGGGGCTGACCATCATCTTGGTGGAGCAGAACTTCCGCTTCGCCGCCCCTCTGGCAGACCGCCACTATGTCATCGAGCACGGCCAGATCGTGGCCACGGTTCACAAGTCCGAACTGGCCGAGAAATCCGAGATGCTGCACGACCTGCTCGGGGTCTGAACCGAGCAGGCACTTTTTTACCCACGAGCTTTACCCACGAGCGTTTTACACGCCACCACACCAAAGGAGACCACCATGAAACTCAAGACTCTGGCCGCAGCGGCCGCCCTCGCCCTGACCCCCGTTCTGGGTACGGCCCAGCAAGGCAAGCTGTCCGGCGACGTCGTCAAGATCGGCGTGCTGACCGACATGTCCGGTCTTTACGCCGACTATGGCGGCCCGGGTGCCCTGGCTGCAGCGCGCCTGGCCGTTCAGGACTTCGGCGGCAAGATGTTCGGCAAGAACATCGAGGTGGTCAACGCTGACCACCAGAACAAGCCCGACATCGCCAAGAACGTGACGCAGCAGTGGTTTGATCGCGACGGCGTGGACATGACGGTGGAGAACCTGAACTCCTCCGTGGCCCTGGCCGTGCAGGCCCTGGGCAAGGAAAAGAACAAGATCACCATCGTCACCGGGGCAGCCACCTCGCGCCTGACCAACGAAGACTGCGCCCCCGGCACCGGCATCCATTACCTGATGGACACCATCGCTCTGGGTAACGTGGTGGGCAAGGCCGTGGTGAAGGACGGCGGCAACAGCTGGTTCTTCCTGACGGCCGACTACGCCTTCGGCCATTCCCTGGAAAAGGACACCGGCGAAGTGGTCAAGGCTGCTGGTGGTCGCGTCAACGGCGCCGTGCGCCACCCCCTGGGCACCAATGACTTCAGCTCCTTCCTGTTGCAGGCACAGACCTCCGGCGCCAAGGTGGTGGGCCTGGCCAACGCCGGCGGCGACACGGTGAACTCCATCAAGGCAGCTGCCGAATTCGGCATCACCAAGCGCCAGAACCTGGCCGCCTTGCTGATGCTCATCACCGATGTGCATGCCATTGGACTGAACACCGCGCAGGGCCTGTACCTGACCGAAGGCTGGTATTGGGACCTGAACCCCGAGACGCGCGCCTGGGCCGACAAGTTCAGCAAGGTGATGAACGGCCGCAAGCCCAACTCCAACCACGCATCGGTGTACTCGGCCACCATGCACTACCTCAAGGCCGTGCAGGCTGCGGGCACCGATGACACGGCGGCCGTCATGAAGAAGATGCGTGAGACGCCGATCAACGACATGTTCGCCAAGAACGGTCAGTTGCGCGAAGACGGCCGCATGGTGCACGACATGTACCTGTTCCAGGTGAAGAAGCCCAGCGAGTCCAAGGGCACCTGGGACTACTACAACCTCAAGGGCACCGTGAAGGGCGAGGATGCCTTCCAGTCGATGGCCGCCGGCAAGTGCGCCGCGGTCAAGAAGTAAGGCCCGCTCAAGCCACAGACCAGACGGGACACCATGGACGAAATCTTTGGCGTGCCGATCCAGGCCTTCATGGGGCAACTCATGCTGGGCCTGGTCAACGGCTCCTTCTATGCGCTGTTGTCGCTGGGCCTGGCCGTCATCTTCGGCATGCTCAACATCGTCAACTTCGCCCATGGTGCCCTGTACATGGTGGGCGCCTTCTTCGCTTGGATGCTGCTGAACTACGCCGGCATCAACTACTGGATGGCGCTGGTGCTGGTGCCCCTGGCCGTGGGCCTGATCGGCGTGCTCATCGAGAAGTTCCTGCTGCAATGGCTGCAGGGCTTGGATCACCTGTACGGCCTGCTGCTGACCTTCGGTCTGGCGCTGATGCTGGAAGGCGCATTCCGCGAGGCCTATGGCTCCTCAGGGCTGCCCTATGAGCTGCCCGAGGTGTTCCGTGGCGCCTTCGACCTGGGCTTCATGTTCCTGCCCAAGTACAGGGCCTGGGTGGTGGTGGCCGCGCTGGTGGTGTGTCTGCTGACCTGGTACGTCATCGAGAAGACCAAGCTGGGGGCCTACCTGCGTGCGGGCACCGAGAACCCCAACCTGGTGAAGGCCTTCGGCATCAATGTGCCGCTGATGGTGACCCTGACCTACGCGTTTGGCGTGGGCCTGGCGGGGCTGGCCGGTGCGATGGCCGCACCCATCTATCAGGTCAGCCCGCTGATGGGCTCGAACATCATCATCATCGTGTTTGCGGTGGTGGTGATCGGTGGCATGGGTTCGATCCTGGGCTCCATCGTCACCGGCTTGGCGCTGGGCCTGATCGAGGGCCTGAGCAAGGTGTTCTATGCGGAAATCTCCACCACGGTGGTGTTCATCATCATGGCCATCGTGCTGATGGTGCGGCCTGCGGGCCTGTTCGGGCGGGAGAAGTGAACATGAGCCGAACCGCCCTCACCTTCTGGGTTCTGTTGGCGGCCGGACTGGCCGCGCCCTTCGTGGGCTACCCGATCTTCCTGATGAAGGTCCTGTGCTTTGCCCTGTTCGCCAGTGCCTTCAACCTGCTCATCGGTTTCACCGGTCTGCTGTCCTTCGGACATGCGATGTTCTTCGGCTTCGCGGCCTATGTGTCGGGCCATGCGGCCAAGGTGTGGGGCCTGACGCCTGAACTGGCCATCCTGGCCGGAACGGCCAGCGCCGCCGGCATCGGTGCCGTGACGGGCTGGCTGGCGGTACGGCGCCAGGGCATCTACTTCGCCATGGTCACGCTGGCGCTGGCGCAGATGGTGTACTTCATTTGTGTGCAGGCGCCCTTCACCTATGCCGAAGATGGCATCCAGAGCATTCCGCGCGGTTCGTTGTTCGGCGTGGTCGACCTGAGCGGCGACCGGACCATGTACTACCTGGTGTTTGCGGTGTTCATGCTGGGTCTGTTGGGCATCTACCGCATCATCCATTCACCCTTCGGACAGGTCTTGAAGTCGATCCGCGAAAACGAGGCGCGTGCGCTCTCATTGGGCTACGACGTGGACCGCTACAAGCTGGTGGCCTTCATCCTGTCGGCCACGCTCGCGGGCCTGGCTGGCGCCACCAAGAGCCTGGCCTTCGGCCTGGCCACGCTGACCGATGTCAGCTGGCAAATGAGCGGCGAAGTGGTGCTGATGACGCTATTGGGGGGCATGGGCACGATCTTCGGCCCCGCCCTCGGCGCAGCCATCATCGTCACCATGCAGAACTACCTCTCCGGCCTGGGCTCGATGGTGACCATCATCATGGGCGCGACCTTCGTGGCCTGCGTGCTGCTGTTCCGTCGCGGCATCGTGGGAGAACTCGAGTACCGTTTGGGGCGCAAGTCGGGGGGTTGAGCGGCCGCGCGCCGGGGGCGTGCGATCGTCGGTCAGGGCCGGCTGCGCCGGAGAATAAGGCCCGTCAGGCCTTATGCTTGTGCATGCCATGAACCTGCTTCTGATCCATCAGAACTTCCCCGGCCAGTTCAAGCACCTCGCGCCCGCTCTGGTGAAGAACGGGCACCGTGTGGTGGCCATGCCGATGAAGTCACAGGCGCCCTCCCATTGGCAGGGGGTGGCCTTGCACCCCTACATGCCAAGGCGTGGCAGCACGCCGGGCATCCACCCCTGGGCGGTGGACTTTGAGACCAAGACCGTGCGCGCTGAGGCCTGCTTTCGCGCTGCCCTGGCCTTGCAGCACGAGGGCTTCACACCCGACGCGATCCTGGCCCATCACGGCTGGGGCGAGAGCCTCTTTCTGAAGGAGGTGTGGCCCAAGGCACGGCTTGGCATCTATGCCGAGTTCTACTACCTGAACGATGGTGCGGACACCAACTTCGACCCGGAGTTCGCGAAGCGCGATCCAGGTGACCGCTGCCGTCTTCGGCTCAAGAACCTCAACAACCTGCTGCACTTCGACTTGGCCGACGCCGGCCTGTCGCCCACGCGGTGGCAGGCCAGCACTTTTCCTGAGCCCTTCCGTTCGCGCATCACGGTGGCGCACGACGGCATCGACACGCAGACGCTGAGGCCTCGTGCAGATGCGCACATCAGCATCAAGCAAGCCGATGGGTCGGTGGTGACACTGGACCGCCGGCAGGAGGTGGTGACCTTCGTCAACCGCAATCTCGAACCCTACCGTGGCTATCACATCTTCATGCGTGCCTTGCCGGCGCTGCTGCGCAAGCGGCCGAGTGCGCGCGTGGTGATCGTCGGGGGTGATCAGGTGAGCTACGGCAGCGCGCCAGATCCTGCCGTGCATGGTGCGTCAAGTTGGCGCGAGGTGTTCCTCCAAGAAGTGCGTGGGCAGATACCCGATGCCGATTGGGCGCGCGTTCACTTCGTGGGCCACCTGCCCTATGAGGCCTTCATCCCGCTGCTGCAACTCAGCACGGTGCATGTCTACCTGACCTATCCTTTTGTGCTGAGTTGGAGCCTGCTGGAGGCCATGAGTCTGGGCTGCGCCATCGTGGGCAGTGACACGGCACCGGTTCGCGAGGTGATTGAGCATGACCGCACCGGGCGGCTGGTGGACTTCTTCGACCCCGCCGCCCTGGTTCAGGCCGTGGGAGAGCTGCTTGACGACCCCGTCGCGCGGCAGCGCTTGGGCCGTGCGGCGCGGGAACTGGCACAAGAACGCTTCGATCTGCAGGGGGTGTGCCTGCCCCAGCAACTGGCCTGGGCAGAGTCGCTGGCGGCTTGATCCGCGCCGCTGCGCCTTCGGCGGCTTCGACGCAAGCGAGCCCCAGGGTCGCCTGCAGCAGCGACCCGCCCTCTCCCTACAATGGGCAGGTTCGCGGCCTCTGGATCTACCCCAACCCCGCCGCCAGGAGAACCCCATGAGCGACAGCTCCAAGCCGGCCGCCACTGCGGCCCGCAAGGTCTTCATCCGCACCTTCGGGTGCCAGATGAACGAATACGATTCCGACAAGATGGCTGACGTGCTGAACGCGGCCCAGGGCTATGAACCCACGGACAACCCCGAAGAGGCCGACCTGATCCTCTTCAACACCTGCTCGGTGCGCGAAAAGGCGCAGGAAAAGGTGTTCAGCGACCTGGGCCGGGTGAAGCACCTCAAGGAAAAGGGCGTGCTGATCGGTGTGGGCGGTTGCGTGGCCTCGCAGGAGGGCGCAGCCATCATCGAGCGTGCACCCTATGTGGACCTGGTGTTCGGACCGCAGACCCTGCACCGGCTGCCGCAGATGATCGAGCAGCGCAAGGCTGCTCGCCGGCCCCAGGTCGACATCTCCTTCCCCGAAATCGAGAAGTTCGATCACCTGCCGCCGGCTCGCAAGGAAGGGGCTTCGGCCTTCGTGTCCATCATGGAGGGCTGCAGCAAGTACTGCTCGTACTGCGTGGTGCCCTACACGCGGGGCGAAGAGGTCTCGCGGCCGTTCGAAGACGTGCTCACCGAGGTGGCCGGCCTGGCCGACCAAGGGGTGAAGGAAATCACCCTGCTGGGTCAGAACGTGAACGCCTACCGGGGCCGCATGGGTGACACGGCCGAGATCGCCGACTTCGCGCTGCTGCTGGAGTACGTGGCTGAAATTCCCGGCGTGCAGCGCATCCGCTACACCACGAGCCACCCCAATGAATTCACCCAGCGCCTGATCGAGGCCTATGGCAAGACCGACAAGCTGGTGAACCACCTGCACCTGCCGGTGCAGCACGGCTCGGACCGCATCCTGATGGCCATGAAGCGGGGTTACACCGCGATGGAATACAAGAGCACCATCCGCAAGCTGCGGGCGGTGCGGCCCGACATTTCCATGAGCTCGGACTTCATCGTGGGGTTCCCAGGCGAAACCGAAGAGGACTTCGGCAAGATGATGAAGCTCATCGAAGACATCGGCTTCGACGCCTCGTTCAGCTTCATCTTCAGCCCGCGGCCGGGCACGCCGGCGGCCAACCTGCCCGACGACACCCCCCAGGATGTGAAGCTCAAGCGCCTGCAGCACCTGCAGGCCACCATCGAGGCGAATGTGCGTCGCATCAGCGACAGCCGCTTGGGAACGCTTCAGCGCATCCTGGTCGAAGGGCCCTCACGCAACAGCGCCACCGGCAAGGCGGGCAGCTCGGCCACGGAGTTGATGGGGCGCACGGAGTGCAACCGCATCGTGAACTTTGAAGGCGGCCCGCAGGGCGCGCGGCTGCACGGCCAGATGCTGCAGGTGCGCATCACCGAGGCGCTGCCGCATTCCTTGCGCGGCGAGGTGGTGGTGGGCTGATCAGTTCCTGGGCCACAAGAATGCGCGCAGCCAAATCGCCAGGGCCGTCGCGGTCACCGTAAGGGCGTTTCCCCACATCGAGCCCTCGACCCCGTTGTAGGCCCAAGCGCCGACATAGGCCAGCAGCGCAGCCAGGTAGGCCCACAGCCACAAGGAAAGCGCCCGGATGCCTTGGGTTTGACCACGCCACAGCAGCTTCACTGCCAACACCGACAGCGCCGACACGCCCAAGGGCAAGGCCAAGGCATTGAGCACATGCCAAGCCGCGTTCGCTGGGTCCATAGGGTCACGATTTTATAATTCGCCACTTATGGCCGTCCTTGCCCTCGGGCTCAACCACCAGACCGCTCCGCTGGACTTGCGCGGGCGACTGGCGTTTTCTGCGGGGCAACTGGGCACGGTGCTGCAGGATTTCCGCCGAGGGCTGCAGCGGGCCGCGCCAGAGGCGGCGATCCTGTCCACCTGCAACCGCACCGAGCTGTATGTCTCGGCCGATGCCGCGGGCATCCATGAGATCGCCGCGCCTGCCCTGCAGTGGCTCGCAGCCCAGGGTGGCATTGCCGACACCACCCTGCGCGAACACACCTACTTGCGCGAAGAACGCGATGCGGCGC
>JACCED012205546.1_pt1 | contig 11269 bp, 12 predicted proteins | sample 7455021 | NCBI WGS metagenome assembly JACCED01 (sample SAMN15323456, study PRJNA562643) | freshwater metagenome | isolation source: river surface water | place: USA:Blue River Watershed | collected 2017-08-19
AAATATATCCATAATTTTATAATCCATTTGTTCTATTAAATAATCTATTCCTGATTTATTAAATCCATCTTTTAAAAATATATTTGCACCTAATTCTATTAATAACTCAACTATCTCATACATTCTTTTTATAATCGCAAATGTTATTGGCAAATAATTATCACATATTTCATTTACATGTTTATTATATTTTACAATTAATCTTTTGTTACCAATTTTAATGTAATTAAAAAAATCCATTTTAATTATACATCTGTCCTTGTTTATACCAAATTAGATCTCTAATTGTATAATTTTCAATAATATTATATTTACTTTCAAAATTATATAGAGTTTCTTCCATCCACCATTCAAAATCATCATCATATTCTATTATCTTAACCTCTTCTACAATTTTATTATTTTCTAATAATTTATTAATTGTACTATTTTCTTCATCTATATCATAATAAAAACATGTTTTATTATCAATAATTAATGTTAATGGTTTTAATACGTATTCTAATATTTTATTATGTGGATCATGCCCAATTAATATTAAATATTTTGCACATGAAATTTCATCTATTAATTCATCATTTAACATTTCAGGAAATGATGTATTAATATAATATTTTACTGTTTGATCACCTTTTTTATATTCTAAACAATTATCTAACATTGAATATAATGTAAATTTATGGTGTGCGAATATTCTAAAAATATTAACTAAAAAATTTTTAGAATAATAATCTTTTTGATTATATCCAATTAATCCATATTCACTTTTAGGACGACTATCAATATATATAAATTTTTTAATGTTTTTAAACATTAAAATAGGCCGAATATCCATTCCTGCACCTACATAAACAGCATTTTCCATTCTACCATTATAATAGTAATTTTTATTATTATAATATATTTAAATTTAAAAAATATCAATTTTTATTTATGAATATAATGAATAAATAAATTAGATGAACTAAATAAAGAAAAAATGAAGATTAATTATTTATCTATAATAATCATAATTTGATAATTTATATTTATCTGTATCTATTATAGTCCATTCAGGTAACTTTAATTTTCTCATTAAAAAATAATTAGGACAATATACTTTTGCATCACTTAAATATGCAGCCCAATATGAAAATGTAGATGATGATAGAATTAAAATATCACATTTAGACATTGTTAACATATCAGTTAATGGATTATCAGTACTTACTATGTAAGCATTATTTTTTACATATTCTAATATATATTTTTGAATAAAATTTTGACCTGTATCTGTAAAAAAATATAAATTATGCTCAGGATATTTTTTTATAATTTCTTTATAATAATCAGGATGATATAATGGAAAATATTTTTCTCTATGTTCATATTTTAAATAATCACCTACTCTAATATGTATACCTAATGATGGTTTTTGAATATCTGATGGAATATTAAATTTTAAAATATTTCTAATCCATTTTCTCCATTCATTATTTTGTAAATAATATTTTATCATAAAATAACCTTTTAACAATATATCCTTTGGTACCTCTTTTTTAGTATATACTATTTCTTCATCTCTAAATGTTCCAGCATCATCTATCATTTTTTCATAAGTAATTTCATCAATTATTTCAACACGATCTTTTAATTTAGTAAATACATCATATATTGGATACTCTTTTTCTTTTTCGTGTTTTGATACTGAATTATATATATATAGTTTTTTATTCATTCTTTCTGCTGCTATTAATGCATGAACTAGTTTAAAAAGTTTATTTCCTAAGCCGTGATCTAAATTAATTATAACACTCATTATTTATTCAAAAGAAAAAAATAAAATAAATATATGGAAAAATATATTTATTTTCATAATTATTTTAGCGCAAATTTTTATAATTTAGTACCATCTATTAATAATATAATTAATTTTGCAAATATCATTAAAAAATATACCCATAATAAATTAATTTATCATTTATACTCTAATATATCTTATTTTGATCAAATATTACTTGCAAATGGTATAAGAGAAATTATAGCAATTGAACCAGATATTGATTTATATGATAATGCTGTAGAAATAAGAAGAGCATTAAAAAATGAACAAAAAGAAATGTTAACATTATATAATCATGATCCTTTATCAAATGATTTTAATTATTCAGATGGAAATGTAATAATTATATCATTTCCAAAGGATATACAAAAAACATTAGAGAAGATAGAAAAAGAGTGTAAATCAGGAACAATGTTAATAATAGAGTCTCATACAAAAATAATATTAGATTTAAAATTTATAAAATATTTTAAATTCAATGATGTTAATTATTATATATATAAATTAAAATAAAAATGAAAAAATAAGTATAAAATAATTTTGTTAGTATAAATAAACACCAAAAATGGACATTTTAGATACCTTTACGTTTTCTAATAAAATTAAAGAATATAAATTCTCATTTTCATTAATACCAGATGTTTTAAAATATTTTGAAATTCAATCAAATGATGTACATCGTCAACAAAAGAAAAATGTTAATAGATATTTATATATTAAACAAATATACAATCAAGGATTTTATAAATATTGGAATGAAGTTAAATATGGAAATTATGATTATTTTGAAAATAATCATAAAATGTATCTTTTTGAATTTAAAACATCTCAAGATATAATTGACTGGATTTTAAAATGAATCTGTACTCTTTGATTCTGAAAATATTTTATAATCATTTCTAAAATTTACTAATATTTGATTTAACATCGATTCACTTATTATAATTATAGATCCAAATAATGGCCATACAAAATTACTTAATCTCCCTACATTTGAATTCGGATCATCATTATATACTGAACCATAATAACATACAAATATTAAAATTATACATACTAAAAACATAAAATATCTAATAAATGATGGGCAATTAGTTCTTAAAAATCTTACTTCATATGAAGCAAATATTACACCAAATATAAATCCAATAATATTATTTATTAATAATAATGATTTTTCCTTATCAGTTAATTCATTATTTTTATTTTTATATTTAACATGAAGTGAAATAAATATGTATAATAAACCAAAAATTAAAACTAAATATGAATGTATTATATCTACACTTTTCATTATTATTATATTTTATTTTTTTATTATGAAATAAAATATAATTATTTATTATGAATCTAAATAATAAATTAGGTGGTTTTATTAAAAATCAACCAACTGAATTTCTTAATGAATCTCTTATTACTCTAAGAGAAGAATTAGATATAATTAGAAAAAATATAGAATTAGGCACTCCTTTAAATTTTTCTGCTGATATTATCACTGAAGAAGAATTTCATAAATTTATTTTACATTATATGCCAATAGTAAATTTAAAAACATATTTATCAGAGCCACCAAGAAATATAAATAATTTTGTATTAATAAACAGTAAAAAGTACATATTAATAAATCAAAGAATAGATGATGAATATAAAGTTTTTATTTTAGGTGATGATTTTAGAATAAAAGAAATAGAAAAAACAGAAGAATATAGATTTGATAATTTAAAAGATGATAATATTAATTTATTAAATCAATTAAATCCATTACATAACATTGTTTATTCTAGAATTTTACATACACAATCTAATTTATTAAATATTTCCCAATTTATTAATTATAAAAATTACCCTTACATGGATATATTAACTGATATGATATATGTTAAAAGTCAAAATCCAATTTATAGTAATACAATTAATCCAATTACAGGTATTATATTATCTGATAAATTAAACTTATTTCTCGATTTTATCAATAATCTTAAAATTATTAATGATACTTCAAAAACACCAGAATATAATTATTTTGAAATGCCATTACCTGCTACTAACGAATTAACTGAAAGAATTTTTAGTAAAGAAAATTCTAGACATATGATTAAATATTTTAATTATATTCCAATGAATGATATTAATCTTAATTCTTCTGATGATGTTAAAAAAATGGCATCAATGTTAAGAAATCTTTTTACTAAACTAAAAAAATCATTTCCATCTCAAATTATAAGAAGTGCCATTGAAATATATATGAAGAATAATCATCCTGATCTTTATATTGAACCTCCTGAATTAAGAGAAGAAGAAATACCAGATGAATTAACAGGAGAACAAGTAAGAGCATTAAAAGAAGCAAGAAGATTAGAAAATATAGAAATAAAGAAAGTAATTAGTAGAAGAAAAAAAGAATTATTCGATAGATATAATGATGAATTAAGACAAGATCAATTAGATATCGAAGGCGCTAAAAATATATATTATAATAATGAAGCAAGAAGAATACAAATAGAAAAATATTTTGAAGAATATGAAGATGATATTGAACCCGCAAGAAAAAAAGAAGTAATAACAAAATATGTAAATGGATCAAATAATTATGATGAAATGGGTATTAACCATAATTTATTAGCAGATATTGAAACTTTAAAAAAGGATATAAAAAAAGTAAATAAAAGATTAATTGATTTTAATAAAGATAATTTTAACTTATTGATGACAATATTAAATTCTGTAGTTAATATTTTAAATAGACCAATAAGTGAAGGATCAGATGAATTAGTAAAAGATAAATTTATTCAAGGTTATAATTATTATCTATTTATTAAAGAATATAGAGAATATAATGCAGATTTAGAAAAAAAACCAGATGAACCCGAAGCATCATTTCTACAAAGAGTAAAAATATACAGGAAATCAAAAAGATTAGATATTATAAAAATGATTGAATCAAATAATGATGTAATTTATAAAAAATTAGTTTTTGATCTAACTTCATTATTATTTGTTTGTCATAAAATTATTGAAGAATCGGGATTAAAAAATCCAGATGGATCATTTTATAATCTTGCTTCTTATTTTATAATGGACTATTTCTTTTTCTTATCTAATAGCATTTTCAATGATTTACCAATTAATTGTAGATATTTACTATCAAATATAATTGGTGATAAATTGTATGATAAAACAAGAGGAGTAGAGCAGTTTGAAGAACCAAGTAGAGCATTAGATATGCTTTTTTATTCAGTTAAAAGTTCATTAAAAATTAAAATATTTCCACAATCTAATATTAATTATAATAGATTTAAACCAAATAAACCTAAAAAAGATTATGTTGATTGTGGTGAAAGAACAATATTAAATTTATTAAATTATTTATTAGCAGATGAAAATGGAGTATTTCATTTAAGGGTACCATTTAATGAAAGAATTACACGATTTTATACATTATTTCCAAATATTAAAGCCATGAAAGAAAAACCCTTAGAAGATTTAAAAGATAATTGGGGACTTGCTATTAATGATATTCCAGAGTTTTTAGAATATAATCATGGTGGTATTGAATTTTATTATGATAAAACTCATAATATTAGACCATCATTACATAATGTAATTAAATTATTTAATTATTGGTTAAATAAAAGAGATGCTGATGAAATAAATAATATTAAAGATATTATGAAATATATTGATCCTTCATTAACTGATGAAGATATAAAAATTAGTATAGAAAAATCATATGATGTAATTATAATTAAAGATGAATTAAAAATAAAATTAGTACATGTGCATGCAGAATCAATATTTATATCACCGTATAAAGAAATATTAGATGGATTAGAAGCAATAATAGGAGAAAAATTAATATCAGAGCATAAATTAAAATATGATTTTACATTTTTATTTGCAATAGATAATAAAACAATTGATGATTATCCAATGAATTTAACAACAATAAAATTTTTAGAAAAAAATTATTTTAATAAATTTTTGTTTTTAAATGATGAGACATTAATGTCATTTCTTGCTAAATCAATGTTTAATGATTATAAATTAATAAAAAAAGAAGATGGATTATATATATTTGTAGATGAAGATAAAATAGAGGAATATATGAAATTTATTGAAAAATATTGTTATACAATGGGTTATTCAATATATTTAGAGAAATTTTTTGATTATTTAGAGATGAATGAAGAAAATTATATAAATTCAAAATATAATTTAGATATATACAAATTAAGATACAAATATCCATTTAATTTGATTAATTTAATTTTTAATAAGGAATTAAAAACAGATACTTTTAGTAAATTTACAAAAATTATAGATATAAGTAGAGAATTTAATGGAAATTTAAATATTGATATATCTACATCAAAATTATTTTACAGATTTATTAAAAATAAAGAATTAATAGAGAATCAATCAGATTTAATTATAAAATTAATGAAAAATCCAAATACAAAACCTTTGATGGATCAAAGAACAGAAATTATTTCTGAATTAGGTGATAATCCAAATAAAATTACTTATTATGATTTACAAGAAACACCTGAACCTGAATTTGAAGATGATGATGGTGAACCTGATGTAAATCCAGATTTAATAGGAGGTGCATATAGAAATGAATTTTCTATATTTAATATAGCAAAAAATATAAAAGATCAATTAACCAGAGAAGAATATAAATTAAATTTTAAAATTGATTCATTATTAAATTATAAGGATAAAATAGAAGAAAATAATGAAAATATAGATAGAACAAAATTTTTAATTAATACTATAGTAACTCCTATGGACAGAGTAATATTTGATCATGTTCATTTTAATGAAGAAATATTAAATCCTAGAACTGATTATATAAATTCAAGAAAATATAATGAACTTAAAACATATATTTTATCAATATTAACTTCTGATCAACCAAAAGCATTAAGATCAATTGAAAATGGAATATTTAATCAAATATATAATTATAATTCTTTAATATTTACAAAATTAATTTCAGATAAACCAGAAGAACAACATCTAATAATATTAGAAAATTTCAAATCTAAAATAAACAATAGAACCTATTTATTTTTTTATAAATATTTTATTTTAATATTAGAACAATTTGGAAAATCAAGAGAAGAAGCCAATGCTTTAATTATGGGTATGATAGATCGAACTAAAGCAAGATTAATTGAAAAAATAGATGAATTGGGCGTTGAATTTGGCAGAGATAGTGTTCCTGGATATACTGAATCATCATATATTTTTAATGAATTCCATTATGAATAAATTAAAATTATTTATCTTCTATATAATTCATTCTCTTTTTAATAGTAATGTAAAAATCAATAAAATTTTTTATATTATCATATGTTGAATTTACTAACCAGTCATCTAAATTATTATAATTAAAGTTATAATAATTATTGATATTATTATTAATGTTATTGTATTTATACATATCCTGTAACATAAATGTTAAAATTGGCTTATAATTGTAGTCATTAATTTTATACATATCTTGTGCCATTCTAGTTAAATATCTATCAGTATTTATTTTATATCGATCTTCCATCATTAATGTTAATGGTTGTCTCGGTATAGGCTTATAATCATCTATTTTGATATCAGGATTATACCTAATTCCAGTATAATCAAACATAATTTGATGTGCACATTGAATGCAAATGTCAAACTTTTCCCATCCAATACATACCTTTAAATTATTCCTGTGACATTTATCACATACAATATTACTAAATTCATTATTATAATGTAATGATGCTGGATAATAAAATTTTCCGTGGTAAACGATCTTGAAGAAGTCCATTGTAGTATACCGTAAAAAATTGATATTTAAATTCAATAATTTATTATAAGGAAATTAAATTTCACTTTTTTAAGATGAAGGTAGAAGCCATAGGTATAACCTATCATCCTTTTACGGATGAAACATTAAAAAATCGAGAATTAATAATCAAAATGTTGCAATATGAAGATAGTATTATATTGAGTGATAAAGGTCAACAGATTTATAAACAAAATACTAACAATTTGTATGTTAGTCTTGCATCATTTTACATTATTCATAGAATGGTTCTTAATCATTTTAATTTTACTACTACTGATCAAGATGTGCTAAATTATAGGAAAATATTCAAAACATATTATAAATCACCTATCGATTATGATAAAGATGTTATTAATTCAGTTACATATATGAGAGAAAATAAATGTATTTTTTATGATTCTAAAGTAATTGAAATTGGTGAACAAATTCCAGATGTTGTAGTACATAAATTAGATGGTACTAAAACTTCGTTACAGGATGAAATCAAAATAAAAGTTGATGAAGGTAATGAAAAGATTTTTGTTGGAGCATTTTCTAACTCATGACCACCGTTCCTAAACCGTAAACATAAGCTTTTCGGTTTAGGAGATAAAATGAAAGAACATAAAATTAGTTTTATCTTAATACAAATTGATGAAGCCCACTCTACTAAATGGCCACTTGGACTACATCATACTCCCACTCCTCAAGCCAATATTGAGGAGAGATTTCAGAGGGCGCGTGAGTTTGTAGAAAAAGATAATGTGCCATTTACAGTATTAGTGGATACATGGGAAAATTCATTTGATAAGTTATTTAGAGCGTGGCCAGACAAATATATTTTAGTGGATAAAGAAATGAAACTACTGGCTAAATCAGAGTATGGAAAATACTCTGATGCTCTAATTGATAAAGATTGTTATGATCTTATACTAGAAATGATCAAATGATTTAAAGTAAAAACAAAAAACAAAAAGTGTGAATGATCTCTTTTGTGGTAAAGAAAGTTAACTCCGCATTAGAGTGAGAAAGGTTGGTTATTTAATCAGCTACACATTTGTTTTTTGTTTTGCTTTTTTATGTCTTAAAAAAATTATTTCTTGTCATCATAATAAATATTCTTATTTTCGACTTTATCAGATTTCTTTTCATATCTATCGCGTGATCTACTACGTGATCTACTACGTGATCTATTATGAGTATAATCATATGATTTAGAATAATATCTATCAGAATAATTTGATTTATAATATTTAGAAATATTATTTTTATGATCATATATGTCTGATGATCCATGCGCATGTCTGCAATCAATATCACAGAATTTACAATTATGAACTAACCAATGTTTGCAAATTATGGTTTTGAATCCAGAATATACATGGTGATCTAATTTACATCTTGATGTTCTACAACTTCCTTTAAGCCAATCAGGACATACATTATGATTAGAATATATATTATATCTTTCGTATCTGTTATTAGATCTGTTAATAATTGGTTGTAATGGTAGATTTTGTAAAGCCGAAGTAACTCCATTTCCTGTATTAGTTCCATTGGTTGAAATTGTTTCACTTGATGGAACTGGAATATATGAAGTATCATATGTATATAGATTTGCATCTGAAAATTTTGTTACATCTGTATTAGGTTTAACTGAATCTAATTTGAATGTATCTAATTTGAATGTATCGGTATTAACTGTATCAGGAACTAATCTAGGATCTCTAAGACGGGGATCAGTTGGTGTTGGATTAAAATTATAAATAGGATTAGTAATCGGATTAGCAATAGGTGTAGTAATAGGATTAGTTATAGGAACTGCGTAAGGAATATTATATTGGTGCATATATTGATTATTTTTGATCAATATACTAATCATAGTATCAATAGTTACATAATTTTTAGAGAGACCATAATTTAACCAATTCGTCAGGTCGACATTTTGTGTTGAGTCCATGTAAGCAGGGTTTCTAAATATAGTAAATAATATAAAATTTATATATAATAAAATAATTTCAATTTTAAAATGGATTAGAATTCTCTAATTTATCAGATAGTTCTTCATCAATAAATATTAAAAGTTTTAGTATAAATGTCCATATTATAGAAATATAAAATATATGGTAATTCATGTAGCAATGTATAAAAAATGAAATAATTGACCATGTTTTCATTATTTTATCTAATATTCTTATGTTAATATTATTAGATTTTATAGGGTAAATAATCTGAAAATTAGCAATGATAATCCATAATAGAAATGAATAAGTTGAATAACTTGAAAGTATACTTTGCATTTTTTAAGAGGTTAGATAGAATAAAATAGATAAATTAATAGAATATAAATATCAATTTTTATAAAATATAAATGTCAATTGATGATCGAATTGAGGAATTATCGCATGAGTTTTTTAAATTTTTTAAAAGAAGAATATTAATTTATATATTATTAATAATATGTTTTAGATTATTTCTTATGATTTTTAATTTACTATAAATTAAAGGATACTAGACTCAATATTACCCTCTGATGTTGAGTAATAAATACGATGAATCTTATAGCCCTTCTGACGAGCCTGATTCTTCATATACTCAACACATTTATGACACGGTTGAGATGAGCATAGATGACCGCTATTATTAACTCGAATAACCATAATATCAACCTTGATCGGCTTCTTATTAACTCGATTCTTTAGACGATCAATGGCATCCATTTCAGCATGAGTGGTTGTATGCTTATGATATCCTCTAGTATGGTTGTAGCCGATACTAAGTGGGTAAAAAACACTGTTCTTTTTTCTTAGGATTGAAGATAGAGGCGGCATGAGAAAAGTTCTCATGCCGATTCTTAAAGCTCATCCTAAAGTGCCTCAAATAATTCGCCAACTCCATGATAAATGCTTGGGTCTTCTGATTGCAAGAAGTTTAAAGTTAATTATAAAATATATAGAGTATTATATATATTTTTCAATTTTAATAAAATAATGATTACTTGCTATCAGTGTGTGTATTTATCACTGGACTTTCCATAGATGTAGGTGATGAGCTTGTATTATGGTACATATTATTATTAGCAATAGGGGCTCTTTCACCACTAGCAATAGAGTACATATCACTATGGCTTGGTGATTCATAAGAAGTACTAGAGATATTAGCTAGACCAGTGATATTAGAAATATCTGTTTTTTTAATTTTAACAGGAGGGATTTTAATAGGGGGGACAAGGGTTCCGCCACCAGCCATATAGTTATTTGATCTAGGACGCCAAGGAGATCCCCATGCATCAGTGTGGTCATCAAACCATTCTTTTAGAGGGCTATCAGAATAAGGTTTTGTGACTTTTTCGCAAAGGATGGACATAAAGCACATAAAAGCGATATTATAATCATTAAAAGTATCATTATCATAATTAACATCTTTGAATTCTTTTTCAAAAGAGTATAGAAAATCGATAGAGTTATCCAGTAAGTATTGGATATATGCTAATACATAAGTGTTTTCCTTAAACATTTCTGTCCATGTAATAATATTACCGCGAGAACGTTCTACTTTATTATAATGGTGCCTCACTTCAGGTGCGGTTAAGGCATGAATATAGTTACCCATATGAATATTTACTTGAT
>JACCED011637803.1_pt1 | contig 11267 bp, 9 predicted proteins | sample 7455021 | NCBI WGS metagenome assembly JACCED01 (sample SAMN15323456, study PRJNA562643) | freshwater metagenome | isolation source: river surface water | place: USA:Blue River Watershed | collected 2017-08-19
ATTGCACGATGAGGCGAGCAAGCCAGAGTTACTGCGTGCAGATTCAGGCCCGAAAACTCATACAGACCCTTCGGGCGCGACTGTCGTGGATTTGGGGGATGGAAAATGCTTGCGCTCTTCTGTACCCAAGCTGGGTGAAGCACAAAATTGGTATATGACTTCTTGTGGGGGAAAATCAGAATCCGAGCAAATAATGGACAGGGTTAATCAGGCTGTGAATGGGAAATTAAAGTTTGAGTGAATAATAAGTAATTCGTATTTGGCAGATTGTTTTTAATAAATAAGGTTTAAAAAAGTAGGGCTCAATAAGTAGTGCTCCGTAAATTAGGGTTCAATAAATTGAACCCCTACGGCAGATCGCTGTAGGGGCGCAATTTATTGCGCCCTAATTCATGGTGCTCTGGTTTGTTGTTCCTAAATTTATTGCAGCTTGTTTGTAGATAATAAAAAATCGCCCTGACATTTTCATGCAGGGCGACAAGGGAGTTTAAGTTGCCTGGTTATTGGCCTGACAACTTAACAAGAAAAGGTTCTTGCTTAATCAAACTTCTTTGGGCGATAGCCGGATTTTTTACTGGCATTGTCGCGATCATTAAAGCGCGGTTTGTCGCGGTTGCCATCTCTGTAGCCACCTTCACGTGGGCCACCATCTCTTGGTCCAAAGTCACGCTTTGGTTTGCCGCGACCGGGGAAGTCATCACCGCCACGTGGGCCAGTATCCAAAGATATTTCCAGTGGACGATTGCGCACGCGCACTTTTTTCAGCTTGGCGAGAATGTCTTTTGACATGCCTGCTGGCAGATCAACGGTGGAGAACTCGTCATGCAATTTAATGTGACCGATAAAACGGCTTTCTATACCTGCTTCATTTGCGATAGCGCCAACGATATCACCAGGGCGTGCCTCGTGGTTGCGGCCCACTTCAATGCGGTAGCGATCCATGTTTTCGTCGTTGCGCTCGCGGCGCGGACGATCTTCACGTGGGCCGCGGTCGCGACCACCATCTCTGCCACCGCGATCGTCACGGTCACGTCCGCCACGGTCATCACGGTCACGACGTTCGTTGCGCTCAGGTTTTATATCCGTAAATTTAACTTGCAGCGGACGCTCACGTTGCAACAGGAAGGCAAGGGCAGAAGCAATTTCTTCGGGTGATACGTCATTTGCATGACTGTATTCAGCCAGCAAATCGTTGAAGAACGACAAATCAGCTTGTTCTTTCAAGGTATCAGTAATTTGTTGGGTGAATTGATCAATACGGTGTTTAGTAACCGTTGCACCGCTGGGCAATTCCATCAACGTAATTGGTTTTTTAGTTGCCTTCTCGATGGTGTAAAGCAAGCGCTTTTCACGAGGGGCAACAAACAGAATTGCTTTACCGCTGCGGCCAGCACGACCGGTACGGCCAATACGATGTACGTAGGCTTCGCTGTCGTAAGGTATGTCGTAGTTAACAACGTGGCTAACACGCTCTACGTCGATACCGCGCGCGGCAACGTCGGTCGCGATAACGATGTCGAGCTTGCCAGTTTTTAAACGGTCAATCGCGCGTTCGCGCAATTGCTGGTTCATGTCGCCGTTCAATGCAGATGCAGAATAACCGCGCGCCTCCAATTTTTCCGCCAATTCAACGGTGGCAGTTTTGGTGCGCACGAAAATAATCATGCCGTCGAATGGCTCAACTTCCAGGATGCGAGTTAATGCGTCCAGTTTGTTGGTGCCGCTCACCATCCAATAAACCTGTTCAATATTGTCACCGGTAGATTGGGTGCTGGCGATTTTAATTTCTTTCGCATCGCGCAAATAGTTGTCGCACACTTTGCGGATTTCGCGCGGCATGGTGGCGGAGAAAAGTGCAGTCTGACGAGTCGTTGGAGTGTGTTCGAGAATCCACTCAACATCGTCGATAAAGCCCATGCGCAACATTTCGTCGGCTTCATCGAGTACCAGACTTTTCAAATTGTTCAGGTTCAAGCTGCCACGACGCAGGTGATCCATAACGCGGCCTGGGGTTCCTACTACCACGTGTACGCCACGCTTCAATTGGCGCAACTGGCTGGTCATGTCCTGACCGCCGTAAATTGGCAGAACGTGGAAGCCGGGGATGTGTGCGGCATATTTTTGAAAGGCTTCGGCAACCTGGATCGCGAGTTCGCGGGTAGGTGCCAACACCAGGATTTGTGGATCGGCTTGTTTTACATCCAGTTTGGAGAGCAATGGCAGCGCGAAGGCTGCAGTTTTACCGGTACCAGTTTGTGCCATACCCAGAATATCGCCGCCTTCCAGTAATACTGGAATTGCCGCCGCTTGAATTGGGGATGGAACTTCGTAACCCACGGCCTGAATGGCTTTCAAGACGGGTTCGGACAGGGATAAATCGGTAAACAAAATAGGTTCAGACATGTAATAACCTGTGTAACTGATGACTAAAAAAATACCAAACCCCAGCCACTACCCGAGCCATTAACGACCAAGTAAGCAATTGTGGTTTTTATTAGTATTTTGACGATGGACTAAGTCCCGCGCGGTGAGGTTCAGGTTAGTGAGTCACCAGTGTGAATCACAAAAATAGGAAGAAACCTGATTAAAAGCACACACCCGCTGCAATCAGCGAGTCCGACTCGCGTAATAGATTGCGCACTTTGGGGCGGGCCGTATTGGTGCCGCTGACCTATCTGGTATAAACCAGTCATCAGCGATGAAACGCAGGGAAACCTTTATGCAGGGAAACTGTTGCGCAAAGGATTAACGGGCAGCCCTCAGACATCCTGTCTGTTCAGCATAGCCCATGATTCGATTTTCACTATCTTGGAGGGCTTACTGAAAGTGCGCGAAGTATAGGGTTTTGTGCGCCGTTAAGCCAGTTATATTTCGGATCGTCAGGTTTTGTGGTCTTTATTGCGGGCGAACCAACGGTCCAAGGCATTGGCGAAGCTCTGGCGATCCTGTTGGCTGAACGGCGGTGGGCCGTCATTCAGTACGGCTCCGCTGGCGCGCATGGTCTCCATAAAATCACGCATATTCAGGCGGGCGCCTATGTTATCGCGCGTGTATTCCTGCCCGCGAGGGTTGATTACTGAGGCGCCTTTGGCGAGCGCATCGGCGGCGAGCGGGATGTCGGCGGTAATCACTAAATCACCGGGCTGGAGTGAATCGACAATGTGATTGTCCGCCACATCAAAGCCGCTGCTGACTTGCAGACTTTTAATAAAAGGAGATGCAGGGACGGCGATAAATTGGTTGGCCACCAACGTCAGCAGGGTTTGGCGTTGGTGCGCCGCGCGAAATAAAATTTCTTTGACGACTTTGGGACATGCATCACCATCAACCCAAATAGGCATAAGTCTCTCTATGGCAGTAGAATGGCCCACTTCAGTTGTGCTGGCCGGTTGGTGCCAGCGCACATGGCATGGCTACAGGACGCGCATAATGGCAGAAAAACACATTTCCACAACCGCGCTGGCGCGTTTGCTCGGTAAAGAGAGCAAGGAATTGTTTATTTTACTGACCTCCGGTGGCTGGATTGTCAAAGTGGATAATCACTGGCAGCTTACCGAAAAAGGTCGTTTTGAGGGTGGGACCTACGTTAACCACCCCAAGTACGGCGAATATATTGCCTGGCCTGAATCAGTTCAACATCATCCATTATTAAAACTCCTGCCCGAAGCGCCTCTGAGTGCCACTAATCTGGCCCACAAGTGGGATATTCCAGCGCGCCTGGTTAATTTAGTACTGGCTGAAAAAGGGCTGATAAAAAAACATATCCGCGGATGGGTGCTAAGTGCAAAAGGAAAATCATTGGGTGGGCAGCAGCAGGAAGCTGAATCAGGAATTCCGTTTGTAACTTGGCCAGAGACGATCCTCGATGAGCCCGCGTTAATCGCCTCTTTATTACAAGTACAAGGCGATGCCGGGTTGGATGCGCAGCCGGCATTGGATGGTCACCGCGTAAATAATGCGGTACAACGGCGGATTAATAATTGGCTGTATTTAGCGCGTGTAGTTCATGCGCGCGACTACCTATTGATGTGGGAGTCAGACTCGGCAATAGCGGATTTCTATATCCCGGACGTCGAGTTATGCATTGAGTGTTGGGCAGACCAACTTGAGCATGAGCAAAATCGCGCAGCAGTGATCAGCGGTGAGTTGGAAAAGCAGCAACTCTATAAAAAACATAAAGTCGCGTATATCGAGTTTAACAACGAAACAATTCACCAAATCGACGAGATACTTGCGCGCGAATTATTGCGACGTGGGCTCGCGGTCTATTAATTTTTTATTCCAATTACATTGTCAGCAACGACATATAAGGAGTTTTTATGGCAAGCGTATTTACCCTCATTATGGAAGGTAAAATTCCCGGTAACTTTGTGTGGAAAGATGACAAAGCGGTTGCAATTTTAACTATTCAACCTATTCGCCAGGGGCACGTATTGGTAATTCCGCGTGAAGAAATTGATCAGTGGAGCGATTTACCCTTGGAGCTGGCGGCTCACTTGATGCAAGTAAGTCACAAAATTGCCAATGCTTTAAAGGTCGCTTACCCCGCAACTCGCGTAGGTTTAATGATTGCTGGTTTGGAAGTGCCGCATACGCACCTGCATGTCGTGCCTATGGACTCCATGAAAGATTTAAGTTTTGAGTATGCCAAAAACGCCGACGGCGATACGTTAAAACAAACAGCCGAAAAAATTCGCACCACCTTACAAGCGCAAGGTCATCAGGAAGCGCAGGTTTAAACGGATTCCATGAATCTGTTGTTTGCACCCGGCGCGAGCCTGTTTTGGACAAGTAGCGCCATTGCATTCGGCGCAATACTTGCTGCATTACTCACCGCGCCGTGGAAATTATTGCTGGCGGACTCACAGCGTCAACACGTGTTTTATGGGACGATCTTGTGCTTGGCGGTGATTTGGTTATTGCAGGTATCGGTGTGGAGTGCAATTGCCATTCATCCATTAATGATGATTGTAACAACCATGGTGTTTGGTTGGAGTTTTGCGCTGCTGATTGGTGCTGCTGCGCTAGTCGTGTTGGAGGTTTATCAAATACCGATTCACGCGGCCAAGCTGGAGTGGGATATGGCGCTAGCGCAATTTGATTTGCGCACTTTCCCGGTGGATTTTGTGTTGAGCGTGTTGGTTCCCGCCAGCTGGGCCTGGTTGGTGATTTGGTTGGTAAATCGCTGGAAATTTAAAAACCCCTTCACCTATTTTTGGGGGGTAGGCTTTTTTGGCGCAATGCTCAGCTGCTCATTAATTGGTGCCTGCTCCTGGTTGTTGTTTTATGTCACGAATAGCGAAATACAGCTTGAAGCGGTAAGCGAACATTTCTGGATATTTGTGTTGTTAACCTTTCCCGAAGGATTTCTAAATGGGATTCTTGCAACAGTAATGACCGTGCTCTATCCAGAATTGGTGAAAACCTATCGCGACGATTGGTATATAGGAAAAGAAAAATAAGGCAGGAATATGTTTTGCAATACGTTAAAAAATCTGGACGATTTAACCATTTCCTTGCAAGTCACAAAACTCGACGCCTGGCTGTCACTGCCAACTATCATTGATGCTGGTGCCGTGGCGGGTTCTGTAGATCAGTTCAATCGGCCGCTTTATTCGTATCCTGAAATTGCCGGTTATTACCTATCTTACATCGCGTATCTCTTACAGTCCGGCCGGCGTGAAACATCACTCACTGAAAATGCGTTGAAGATTATACGGCATCAGCAAGTGCTTTGGTCTGGGCCTGTAGCGCCGCCGACGCGCAACTATTCTCCCTACGCATTGGAAAGAACCGATTGGCGAAATGAAGGCATGTTCATTTTTGACTTGGCAATGCTGTGGCGTGGTATCACCGATGTTGCGGCAGTGATGGACGTAAATATTTGGGATGCCGCCGAGCTGCGTGGATATATTGGTGATTTTTTTTCTTCCACCGCACTCAGGCCCGTACGTTGGTTTGATCGGCGGCCTGAAAATGCTCCTGACCGCTGGTCTACTCGATCCGGCCCTTACCAACTAAAAGTTCTGGCAGCCTTGCGCAGCGCCGCTAAATTTCAGCATGATCAACGCACTCTTGATCAGATAAATGTAGTTTTGCCGGCGATTGTGAATGAGTTTAACCAAGCCAGATTTCACGATCATAATCCGCACAGCATTGCTTATGCGTTAGAAGGGGCGTTATTGCTTGGTCGTGATATTGGTATTGATTTTTCGTTAGCTAGGGAGTGGGTTTCGAATGTGGCACAGGCGATATTTTCCGCAGACACATTGAACATCGACTATCGCCGTAGTGATGCGATAGCACAATTGTTAAGGTTGAGCTGTTGCGAACCCTATTTCGATCCTGAAATCGCCCATGGGCTTTGTGAATTGTTAGTCTCCACTATACAGCGTGAAGGCAGCATGAGCTTTACGTTACCACCTTGTGGTGCAACTAATAAAAATACCTGGCCGGTGTTGTTTGCTCGGCAGGCATTGGATTTTTATCGGCGAGTCGTCACAGATGGCCAGTCGATTGGGGTAGGAGAGTTTACATGTCTTTATTGAGGAGACTTGTCGGCAAAATTCTTCCGAAGCCTGAAAAAATAGCGGCAGTAACGGATGTTTCTCTGTTAAAAACTCACAGTCTTCCGCAGGAGTATTGGATCGAGCTAACCTCAAAATGCCCGTTCGATTGTGTGTTTTGTTCCCGGTCGGCGTTGAGGGGAAAAGGGGAGCATATGGACTTCTCCCTCTATCAAAGTGTGGTTTCGCAAATGCAGAGCCCCAGTGTGATACGACTGAATTATTCGGGTGAATCCATTCACTACCCTCAGCTGCGAGAAGCTATTGCAACAGCTAAGGCGACCGGTGCACGGGTTGAACTTGTCACTGTATTGAGTTCTGCGAAACCAAAAATGGTTGAAGCGTTAGTACTGGAAGGGTTGGATAGACTTACAATTTCGATTCACGCGTTAAGCGAAGTTTTGTATCAAGATATTTATGGGCACTCTTCTGTTGGTAGTCTGCGCGAGAATATTGCGCTTTTGCACTCGTTAAAGCAAAAACATGGAAGTGCTTTGCCTGTAATCGATTTCGCTTTTGTTGCAATGGAGAAAAACCTGGATCAACTCCCTTCAATCGTGGAACTTGCCGATGAGCTTGGCGTTCAACAAATTGATATTCACCCGGTCATTCGACGCGACAATATTCCTGCCCAGTTCGGTCAGGAATTAATTGCAGGAAATTTGACGATTAGTTTTCGCACGCGCCTCACCCATGTGTTGCAGCGGGTTAGTGAATGTTTTCCGGCGATCGATTTAAATCTGTCCAGCAAGGAATTGCAGGCGAGTTCATGTTTAGGTGAGTTACCAATAGCGTTCACGGGGCATTTGCCTCAGGGGGCAAAGATACATTCCTGTGAACAAAACCCATGGAACACGGTGCATATACTTGCGAATGGCGATGTAGTGGTTTGTGAAGTGCGTGACCAAATTGTGATGGGTAATCTGAAAACAACTGACCTATTTTCAATTTGGCACGGTACTGCCTATCGGGCGTTTCGTATAGATTATAGTAATGGGGTTGATGAAAAATGTCGTACTTGCATTTATAAGGTTGCGTATTTGCCACAGAGTAAATCGTTTGATGTTAAAACGTATTTACATCCCCAAGAGTGCCAGCAGCAACTGTTATTAGGATGGCATCCGGTCGAATTAAATCATGTTTGGTCTTCAAGCTTTTTATCCAGCGCAGTTGTGCTAAAGGCTGAGGATGCGTCGCGTTTGCTATTGTCCGGTATATTGCCGCCTGCGCCGCTAGGGGAGGTTAACAGGCTGCGTGTGAAGGTGGGAGTTGAAGAGGTTTCTGTAGCAAATGCAGGGCGGGAAAATTATCCCTTTCAGTTAAAAATTCCGTTAGGTGGCATAGGTGGCATAGGTGGCTTAGGTGAAGAAATAATTGTCGTTGAATTTGAAACTACACATGTATTGTCTCCCACACAGCAAGGTAGCGGAAGAGATGCGCGACGATTGGGGTTTGCTTTGACGGAAATAATATGTCGATAAAGACGCGCATTTCGTACGGAATAAGTTATTTCGTCGGATTCACTTTTTATATGCTTTGTCGTTTCACGTCTCGACTGGGGCGCATTACACATGGCGATTCAATGCATTCGCCCGCGGTTAAATGCGAGGGCATTGGGGTATCGGTGATTATTCCTGAGCGAGATAACCCAGCACTATTAAAAACCTGTGTGGACGCAGTCTTGAACGCGTTAGCCCAAACCGGAGAGCCGTTCCAGCTCATCGTGGTTGCTAATGGGACGCCGGCATCTCACTATCTTGCTTTGAAAACAGAATATCCCGCCATAGAGTGGGAGCATGAGATTGCGCCTCTGGGTTTTTCCAGTGCTATCAGGCGGGGTTTGAAGCGGGCCCGCTATGAATGGGTGTTCTTACTCAATAACGATATGCGAGTGGATCCGGATTGTTTGCAGGCGTTATTTAAATTTCGTTCACCTGATACATTCTCTATTGCCAGCCAAATATTCTTTGAAGACTCGCATCGTCGGCGCGAAGAGACCGGTTTAACCGGCATTCGAATCGAATATGATGACGTGCATTTATTTGATCGTGAACCTGTATCCTCCCAAGTGGTTGAACATTTCTATTCCGGTGGAGGCGCTTCTCTATTCAGGAAAAGCCTGCTGCAGCAATTTATTTGTTTTTCCCATAGTTACGATCCGTTCTATTGGGAGGACGTGGATTGGGGAGTGAGAGCAAATTTAGTGGGATATAAGAATTTGTTTGTTCCATCGGCCAAAGCTTGGCACTTGCATAGAGCAACGGTGGGGCGTTTTTATACTCCTGAACAAGTCCAGCATATTTTTTCACGTAATAAATGGATTTTCTACCTTAGATTTGGGTTGCAGGGCGTCCACTTTTTTTGGTTGGGCCGCCACTTGCGCGATACAGGCTGTACACGTGTATCAGTAATTAAGGATTTGGTTTGTGATACCTTCTCGGCTGGCATTGTGTCTTCGGATTTAAAGCGTACCCGCGTGGCCGAGTGTATTGATTATAGGTTTCCGATTTCCAACCCAAGTTTGCCGTGGTTATTATTGATTGTTCCTTTTGCGGTTTACCCCGCCGCGCATGGCGCTGCAGTACGTCAGCGAAATCTATACCGGCAAATTGCCCAACATTTTAATATCTGGTTAATTTCGGATGAAGCGAGTAGTTATGCGAAAGCAAATTTACCAGCAGAAAATCCTTTTTCCGTAATCAGCTTATTGAAATCTCCGCGTTCTGAAGCCGCAAACGGCCGTTTGGCGCGTATGAGTAGTCACGCGCGCGGTGAACTATATCAACTGACTAAAAATATAGTTGACCGTATCCAACCTGCGGTTATTCAAGTTGAGCATGAAGAATTATGTGAGTTGGTGAGGCTCCGCCAAGAGCAATCATTTTGGGCGATTACCTTGCACGATGTGAATTTGGGGGTAGGGCCAGACGCGCAGTGCGCCGACGAAAAATTGTTGCAGTCATTGCTGTCTTACGATGCGATTTTCACTTGCAGCCTAGAGGATTCGAGGCTACTCACAGTTCCAAATTACTGCATCGAAAATGGTGTAGACCCACAAAGATTCCACTATTCAGCAGAATCAGTTGGGCAGACTCTGATATTTGTCGGCGCATTTCGCTATTTGCCTAATCGTCAAGGTATTGAAACGTTTATCGAACAACTTTGGGAAAAATTACGTAAGCGCTATCCGCATATTAAGTTGCAAATATTGGCTGGTTTGGATGATTCCGAGGCTTTCATTGCAAACAATCCGCGCTTTCAATTGTCTGGAATTGAGTTTGTTAATAAAACCGATCGAGTGCAAGATTTTCTTCACGGCGCAACTCTAATGGTGAATCCGCTGACCGGTATACGCGGTTCCTGTCTTAAAACTATAGAGGCAATAGCCTGTGGACGAGTCTGTGTGTCTACACGTGACGCCGCGCGCGGGCTAGAGGAATATCAATTCTCCGGATTGAAAGTTGTTGAAAATTGGGAGGAGTTTTTTATGGCAATTTCTTTTTATTTGGATAACGATGTTGTACGCCGTAGGGAAGAGACTCCTGACGATGAAAAGTTACAGCGATTCTTTTGGAATGGTATTGGAGCTCAGCAGTGCGCTGTTTATGACGCTAAGGTTAATGCCAGATGAATTCCTCGGTTTCTAAAAACTACGATTTAATCGCCTCAATTTTTGATCACGACATGGCGTTGAATATGCGCTATGACGATATAGGTTTTTATGTAGATCGCATAAACGGAAAGGTGTCTGTACTCGAAGTGGGGTGTGGTACGGGGAGAATCAGTATACCTGTTAGCAGGGTATGTGATCATCTGGTCGGGATTGATATCTCTCTTCCCATGTTGTTTGAGTTAAAGCGAAAGCTTGAAAGCGCTGCGGAAAAAACATCGAATATTCAATTGATAGCAATGAATGCATGTTCAATCGCATTGCAGAAAAAGTTCGATTACATTTTTTTTGGATTTTCCAGCATCAATTATCTAACACAACCCGCGCAGGTCGCGAACTTTTTGTTATCACTAAAGCCTTTATTGAAGGATGGCGGCTGTGTGCTTTTGGATGCGTTTGTTCCTAAAGTTGCCAATGGTTCTACCGATGCCTGGATGGAGGACTATATCCGCGTGATCCCCGGTGGAGGAAAGCTAAAGCGACTTAAATCCATAACGGCGGAAGGGGAGATAAGTTTTGTTCGGCGTCGTTACGAGCGGTATTCGGTAGATGGAAATCTTGAGCAGGTGATTAATACCGAAAGTCGTATACGCCCTTATTCCCCAGAGGATTTGTGCAGGTTCTTGCAAGAAGCTGGTTTTGAGTTGCAAGGTACTTGGTGGAACTACGAAGTGCGTGCGCGGGAAGGCGCCGATTTTTTTTCCGTTGAGGCGAGATTGGAATAGTATGGAAAGGTTTCGTTTGGAAGGAAACAGGTAATGGTACTAAAAGTATTAATTGTCTTTGGCACCAGGCCAGAAGCAATAAAGTTAGCTCCAGTAATTCATGTTTTGCAGCAGGATGGAGCGATAAACCCGAGGGTTTGTGTGACGCGGCAGCATGGCGAAATGTTGGCGCAGGCGCTTGAGCTTTTTAAGATAGATGTTGATATTGATCTCAAATTTGACGTTGCTGGTTTATCAATTTCCCAATCGCTAGCAGGAATGTTATCTGAGTTGCATTCGGTGCTTGTCCAAGAGCAACCTGATGTC
>JACCED011924650.1_pt1 | contig 11265 bp, 11 predicted proteins | sample 7455021 | NCBI WGS metagenome assembly JACCED01 (sample SAMN15323456, study PRJNA562643) | freshwater metagenome | isolation source: river surface water | place: USA:Blue River Watershed | collected 2017-08-19
AGATGTTAGAAAATCAAGTTCTCCTTTTGCTTCAGTTAAAAGTTCATCATCTTCTAATCATGAAGATGTTAGAAAATCAAGTTCTCCTTTTGCTTCAGTTAAAAGTTCACCATCTTCTTCATATAAACCATCAACATCAAGTAAAGTTAAATTTAATACTGATTTAATTAATAAATGCAGTGAATGGAATTTAATTAAACAAAAATATCCAGTAGCACCTTATAACCCATATACAAATAAAAAAATAAGCATTGTAGGTCCTAAATTCAAAGAATTAAATAAAATGTGCAATAATGTTCCTATAAATGAAAAAATTAAACTAAAAGAAAAAAATAATAGTATAACTATAAATGATGAATTGTGTAATAGATGGAAGAGAAATAAAAATATAAATCCAATAACAAAACGTAAAATTAGTTCATCTAGTAATATATATAAAACATATCAAAAAGAATGCAATGAATATTTTAAAAATGCTGTTTTACCTCGCGAAATATGCGAACAATGGAAATTAATAAAAAAGAGTAAGAAATTATTTAATCCTATTACAAAAAAACCTATTAAATTAAATGGTCCTAAATACAAAGAATTAGATAAAATGTGTAATAAATAATTTTATTTCCAATTAATCATATAGAAATGGAATATAAAAAAAAAGAAACTAAAAATATTACTCAAATATGTAATGAATGGAATAAAAATAAATTATTAAATCCTTTAAAACCTATTAATCCTATTACTAATTATAGTATCAAAAAATTTAGCGCTAAATATAATGAATTAGAAAAATTATGCGCTAATATTAAAATTGATGAAATTAAAGAAGATATAAAACCTATAAAAAAAAAATCAGTACTTTCAAAACCTTTAACTGTCGAATTATGCCAATCATGGATGAAAAATAAATATAAAAATCCTATTACAAATTATAATATTAATGAAAATAGCAAAATTTATAAAGAATTTCAAGAAAATTGTCCAGATATCTTAGCTTCTAATAAAAAACCTATATTACCTCCAAAAAAAACAAAAACTAATTTAATAATTAAAGATATTGAAATTCCAAAAATTAATGATAATGAAGATAGAGAAAATGATAATATTTATTATCCATCTATCGAAGACCCTGAATTCAGAAATAAACTAATGGCATTAAAAGAAATTAATATGCATAAAATTTATAAATATGATGATATATTATCAATAGAAGATTTTGAAAAAAAAGCAAATGAATTATGTAAAGGTTTTGATAAATCTTTTTTTCAATATTTGATGGGTCATTATTTATCTTATCGAATGCCTTATAAAAGTATGCTTATTTATTATTCTGTTGGTGTTGGTAAAACATGTACTGCTATTACTATTGCTGAAAATTTCTTAATATCTCATAATAGTTATGATGAACCTAAAATATGGGTTATTATGCCTCAAGCAGTTGAAGAAGGATTTAAGCAACAAATATTTAAAAAAATGGATTATAAATTATTAGCTAATCAATGTACAGGCGATTTATATGCTAAATTAGCAAATATTATAGAAACAACACCAGAAGCTGAAATTGATAGACGTATTAAAAAATTAATTAAATCAAGATATAATATTTTTACCTATGAAGGATTCGCAAATTTTTATGAAACTAATTATATTGCTACTGGTAAAATTCCCACAGATAAAGTAATTATTGTTGATGAAGCACATAATATTAGACAAGGCAACAGTGATGATAAAAAACGTGTTTATAATTCTTTAACAGAACTTGCAAAAAATGGAATTAATAATAAAATGATTTTATTATCAGCTACTCCTATGTATAATGAACCATCTGATATATTTGATTTGATTGAATTATTATTATTAAATGATAAAAGAACTGATTATGAAATACCATCAAAAATTTTTGATGATAATAATGAATTATATGATGATGCTAAATTATTTTTGGAAAAAATGGCATCTCAATATATTTCATATTTAAGGGGTAAAAATCCTTTTAATTTTGCATTTAAATTATCACCAAAATTAAGCGGTATTCCAATTTTAGATAAAATTATACCTTTAACAGAAAATGGAAATCCTATAGATAATGCAGATAAAAATTGGGTTAATAAAGTTAGTGATGGTATTGTTATATCTAAATTAGGAAAAAAACAATTAGAATATTTACAACATACAAAAATAGTTGATGAAAATATCCAAAACAATTTTAAAGGTCTTCAACCTATGAATATTGTCTATAATGATAATATTGGTAGTAAAGGATTTTATAATTTTTTTAGATTAAGTAATGATAATTATTCTTTTACATATAATTCAAATTATAAAAATGCATTAATGCCTACTGAAAATAATTTAGGTCTATATTCAGGAAAAATTTTAAATATTATGAATATAATTCAAAAATCTCAAGGTATTATTATTATTTATTCTAAATATCTTCATTCTGGTTTGATTCCTATTGCTATTGCTCTTGAACATTTAGGTTTTTCGAGATATGGTACAAATAATATTCTTAATGAATCAACTATTGTTGATAAACCACCTAAATATAATAATATAAAATTTCCTAAATATTGTATTTTAACAAGTGATGATGATATTATGAGTAATACTACTATTCCTAAATTAATAAATACTATCAATAATCCCAATAATGTTAATGGTGAACAAATAAAAGTTGTTTTAATGTCTCCTGTTGCTGGTGAAGGTTTAAGCGTTTTTAATGTTAGAGAAATTCATTTATTAGAAGCATGGTATCATTTTAATAGAATTGACCAAATTATAGGAAGAGGTATTCGTAATTGTAGTCATAAAAATTTACCTATAGAAGATAGAAATGTAACTGTATATATGCATTGTGCTATTAATAATTATGAACGTGAAACTGCAGATATTCATGCTTATCGTATATCATCCAGAAAATTATATCAATCTTTTATGGTAGATAATATTATTAGAAGTAATGCAATTGATTGTGGTTTATTTAAAGCCATTAATTATTTTCCTAAATCTATGTTTAAATTAGGTAAAATTAATATCAAAACTTCTCAAGATGTTAATATTAAATATGAATTGGGTGATGACCCTATTTATGAACCCAAATGTGATATTTCAAATCTTAAAGAAGATAAACGAGGATTTAGACAAGATATTTATAAACATCTTGCATTAAATACTCAAATGAAATTTAAAAATATATTAATTGATGATTATATCAACAAAAATATTTTTTTCATTTCTCATATTGATATTAAAAAATTATTTCCTAATGTTGATTATGATATTTTAATGTATACAATTAGTATTAGTATATATCCAAATATTATAATTGATGGTCATATTTTAATACCTCACGAAGATGGTATACATATAGTTAAAGTTGTTAATAATATTCCATTAAAAATAGCTTTGATTAAAAATAATAATATCGAAAATATTAAAGAAGAAATTATACAAGATGATAAGAAATTATATAAAGATTTTGTTAAATTACAAGAAATGCCATTAAATAATGCTATTATATCTCTATATTCTTCTTTAGATTCTATAACATTCGATTTTATTATTAAAAAAATATTATCATCTAAAACATTATCTGAAATAGATAAATTTATTGCCAATTGTCTATATCGTGAAGGAATTTTAATTGCAGGTAAGGAAATAACAACTGGATTAACTGATAAATTTATAGGATTTATTAATATTTTCAATGATGAATTCGAACCATTATTATATAATAATGGTAATTATAAATCTTTAACAACTAAACAATTAGAACAATTAAAAAGCAATAGAAAACAAATTGTTATTCCTGATATGAAAAAAGAAAAAATGCAATGGGGATTATTTGTACCTGTTTTTACAGATAAAGAAAAGAAAAATAAAAGAAATGTTTTTAAACTTCTTACACCAGGTGAAGCTTTCGGTAAAAAAACTGGTATTGTTTGTACCTCACTTCATAAACCACAACATCTAAAAATTATGCAAGATTTAAAAATGACCAATCCAGATAATAAAACTACTAAAGAAGGTAATTGTAATAATATTGCCGTATATTTATACAAAATTAATAGAATTTCCTTAAATCCTATTTGGAAACCTTTAAACGCCAATATATAAATTTTGTTGTTTATATAATGATTTCTTTTTATTTGAAAATGCAGGTATTAGTGGTTTATTTGTAATATAATTATAATTATATACAATTTTTCCTTCATTATCTATATATTGAATTTTCAAATTATCTTTTTTACTTGTGAATCCTATTTTTTTAAGAGTTTCTATGAAAAGTACAAATTCTTCTTCTGTTATATCTCGATTACATATAAATTCTAATGTTTTTCGTATATATGTAGTCTTATTATTAAGAAATTTATATTTTTGTAATATATAAATTTTTGAAATATAATCAAATTTATCTGGTTTATTATCACCTAGACTATTATAATTTTTTAGATTTATTTTTTTATTGTTTATTTGTAACTCTTCTTGAGTTGTACAACCAATTTTTATTTTCATTTTTTAATGTAATTTAAATTCTTTTTTTTATATGTTTTTATTTGAAAAATAGAATTAAATATTAATATCATCCATATTATATTCGAATAATAACACCACATTGAACCCCATGTTTTATGTTTATAAAAATTATATAATGATAATATTAATAATATTATAACTATTATACCTACATATAATGTATTTTTACTTCTAAAAAAAGCATACAAATAAAAGAATAATATATATATTAATACTGGTTTTGGTATATCTATCCAATACCATATTAAATGACCATTATTTCCTTTTTCCATTTTAAATTTATCATTATTTATTATAAATACTAATGTAGCTAATAATCCTAAAAATAATAATATTAATATTATTAATCTTTCTTTTCCTTTTAATAAACTTATATTTATTATTAATAATTGTATTACTATTAATAATGCACCAAAAATACTCAATAATTTAATTATTTGTTTATTATTAATATTTTTCCATGCATAGTATTCTATCAATTGCATCAATGATATCGAAATACCCAATAATATGTATTTATATTCTACTTTATTTAATGCTATTACTATTATAGCCGATATTACACCTACAATAAATGTTTGTAATGATATATCAGCATTCCAACACATTTTTAAATACTATTAAGAATAATTTTAATTATTTTCAAATAATGATTGTAATTAAATCTTTTAATGAAATCGATAATATTTTAATGGAAAATTTAGATAATTTTATTAAAATTTATTTTGATTCATCTAGATTATCTACATATGAATATATTATTTATTATATTAATGATAATGCTATTATAGGATTTTTAGGTTTACAATTATTTGATAATAATATACTTCTCAATCAATTATGTGTAGATATCAATAATAGAAATAAAGGAATTGCCAAACAATTATTATTATTCACTGAAAATATATTCAAAAATCATAATCTATTTTTATATACACATAATATTAATAATATTGAATTACGTAAATTTTATTATAATAGAGGATTTAAAGAAATTTATAAAGACGATGTTAAAATTAAAATGGTGAAATATATATGAGTTAAATATTATTTAAAAAAATGAAATCTAATTTATATAATATATTATACATATGGAAAAAATAATGGATACTTTATCTGATACTCATATTTCAAATGAAACTTTATGGATTTATAAAGAAAATATTGAAATATTTAATAAATTTAATCAGAAAGTAATTCATCAAATCCAAGAACCAAAACAAGAACCTAAACAAGAACCAAAACAAGAACCTAAACAAGAACCTAAACAAGAACCTAAACAAGAACCTAAACAAGAACCTAAACAAGAACCTAAACAAGAACCAAAAGAGAAAAATAATAAAAAAAATAAAATTGAAAGCCCTATTGATTTGATTATGAGAATAAATTATATTGATAAAATAATGAAACAAGATATTAAATCTAAATTAATTGAATTTATTTCACTTCCTGAATTTTCTAAAGTTTTCGGCCTTAAAAAATCAAGTGAAATTATGACAGCATTATCTAAAGATAGCTGGAATCAATCAATATCATTATTTATATCATTTCTTTTAGATAAACATGTAATTTATAAAGAGAAATCATATATTTATAATAAAAATAATAATGATTCTATTATAACTGTTTGCTAAAAAATAATTATTTACTTAAAGATATTCATTAAATTAATAGTTAAATATGGAAACTGATATTATTAATTATTATAATAAACATTTTGATATTATAATTAATATTATTAGTACTATTACTAATTTTATGAAAAAATATAAAAAAGATTATGAAAATAAATTTAATACCCAATTATATATTGAAGGTAGTTATTGTTCTTTTACAAATAATAATGATGAATATAATAATAAAATGATTAAAAAAATTGCCAATTTATTATGGTGTATGAATTTATTAAATGATAATCCTATAATATGCGAAATTGGATTTAATACAGGATATTCATCTTCTATTATTATGCATGGATTATATAATAAAAACCCTAATTTTTATATTTTTGATTATTGTCTACATTCTTATTTAAAACCTTGTTTTAATTTATTTAAAAATAATTTTGAGAAAAGTGCAAATAAAATTGAATTAATTGAAGGAGATTCAATAATTACTCTACCTCGGTTTATAAATGAAAATAAAAATTTACTTGAAAAATTTGATTTTATTCATGTTGATGGTGGACATACCAAAGAATGTATTGATAATGATTTAAAAAATTGTGATATGCTTATTAAAAAAGGCGGTATTATTATAATTGACGATACAAATATTATTGATATAAATAATGCAATTGATTATTATTTGAATAATAAAAATTATACAGAATTATTTTTATTAAATGTTAGCGATTTTGATTGGCCACATAGAATAATAAAAAAAAATGATTAATATTTTTATGTAATTTATAATATGATGAATTCTATTACTTATAAAACCTTTTTAATTAAATCAAAATTATTGGCGAAACTTCCAAATCTTTATAATTGTGTTCAAGATAATAATTATTATTATATGTTAAATTTAAAAGATTTTCTCGATTTTCATATTGATAATAATATTTGCAATATTACTAATAATAATTTGTTAAATAACTTTAAAAATAATATGAATAATTGGAATTTGAATAATACTAATCTAAAATCAAAAATTTATCAAGATTTTAGCGATTTAGTTTATAATTATGATAGTACCGATAGTGCAATGTATGATATTTTAATTAAATTAAATGAAATGATTATTTAATTAAACATTCATCATATGTTAAATAACTTTCGATATTTGCCGTTAATTGTTGTTTTTGGAATTTTTTTTTTAATAAATAAAATTTCATACTCGAAGAAATTTTTTGTTTATTTATTGCTAATTTATTTATATCAATATTATTTAAATCTACACATGTTTCGTCAATTTTATCTTTGTTATTTATACTATCATTTAACATATTACATATAACTTCATATTTATTAATTTCATTATGAGACTTTATACAAAAATTAATATAATTATTAATTTTTGTTAATGTATCATTATCTAACCAACATAAATTTATAAATATACCATTATTATTTTTACTATAATTACTATTATTTTTATAAATAATTTTAAAAATTTCTTCTAATTCATTTTGATTTAAACTACCCAAACCATTTTTAATATTTTTATAAATTTCATTTTTATCTGTGTTTTCCATAAATATAAAAAAATGATTATATCTTTATATAAACTTCATACCAATTTTAATTTATGTCTAATACTGAAGATGATATCTGGAATATTATGGATGATTTAAAAGAAGAAGAATATATTAAAGAAAATGGAGTCCGTGAAACTGGTATAGTTTGTTCATGTGGCTGTGATGAATTTATTATAGAAGATTCTATGCAAATTTGTAGCAAATGTAGTGCTATATGTAGTAAAGTTATTGATAATACCGCAGAATGGAGATATTATGGTAATGATAGTAAAAGTGATGACCCATCGCGATGTGGATTGCCTACTAATTCATTATTGCCCAAATCTTCTTTAGGTTCTATGATTGGAGGTAATAAATATGGTAATAATTATGATATTAGAAGAATTAGAAAATTTATCGCTTGGAATTCTATGCCATATAATGAACGTACATTATGGCTAGTATTTGATGTCTTGACTAGTAATTCATTAAGTAATGGTATTCCTCAAAAAGTTGTAGATGATGCTAAAGTTTTATATAAAAATGCTTCTGAAAAAAAGATATCAAGAGGTGATAATAAAGAAGGTTTGATTGCATCTTGTATTTATCATTCATGTTTATTAAATAATATTCATAGAAGTTCTAAAGAAATTGCCAGAATGTTTGATATTAATCCTGTTATTTTAAATAAAGGTAATACAAGATTTCAAACATTACTTCAAATTAATGTTGTTAGTTCTTCTCCAATTGATTTCATTTCTCGTTATTGTTGTCAATTGAATATGAAATTAAATGATATTGAAAATTGCAAAAAACTTATTGTATTTTTAGAAGAAAATGAAATTATGAGCGATAATTCACCAACTTCAAGTTGTGCTGCAATTCTTTATTATTATTCTGAAAAAAATAATTTAGGTTATACTAAAAAACAATTTGCTGATATTTGCAATGTAAGTGAAGTTACGGTTATTAAAGGATATAAAACCATTTGCAAATATGAGAAATTTATTAACAAAAATTTTAAATAAAGGAAAAACAGATATATATTTATAAAGTTATGTATAATAAAGAATTATTTGAATATATTTCTAATGGTAATATCGAAAAAAGTTTATATAATACTTGTGTTTTTTTAATTGAAAATTCTAAAATTGAAGTTTTAGAAGATACATTAATTTATACCTGTAATTATATAAGTTCTTTTATTACTATTTATAATATTTCTAAATTTAATGATGTTATATCTTCCACTATTTCTATTATTAACAGTGATACTATTAATGTTGTTGAATATTTAACATTAATTTCTAAAATGTGTATTTTATGTGATATCTATCTTAAAAATCCAACTATAAAATCTGGTACTATACCTATAATTCAATTACGACAAAAAATAATTGGTGTTTTTAGTAATGATATCAAATTAAATCCTGCTGGACTTGTTAAATTTAATTCTATTATTCCTCCAAATGATAGTGATATTTATGGACTTGTTTTAAAAATTATAACATCTTTTATTAATCTTTTTAAAACTGTTGAATCTATTAATAATCATGACGATATTTATAATATCTCTATTTTATTTAGAGATTCATTTGATTATATAATCCGAAAAAAATATGTTATTCAAACTAAATTTAATTTAAATGAACACGAATCTATATTTTTTTTATGGGGATTTGTAAATTGTTTATTTAGTCATGAATCTTGTATTATGAATTATTATAAACTTTTTTGTATCAATAATCCTTCTAATAATAAAACTATTAGAAATCAGCGAATATCATTAATTCATGCTTGTGCTATTTCTATTATCTATAGTTATAAAAAAAATATTATTTCTTCTTGGAATTGTGATGAAACTTTAATTATACATAAAATTAGTGATATAGCTATTAATCTTTTTACACAAGTAAAAAAAGAATTGGGAATTGTTGATGAAAAGAAACAAGAAAAAAAGACTGATATAAAAAATGATGATAAAATAGATGGTTTAACATATTTATTTGATTATATACCTAAAATTTCAAATATTATATATGATAATTCTTTTATTTTTGAAGATGAACTTAAAACAATCGTTAAATAATTATTATAAAAAATTGATTTTTAATATTAATAAAAATAACATTATGACTGAAAATAAAGGTACTGGCGCTGGTGGTTCTAATACTAATTTTTATGGTAAAAGATTTGAAGACAAAACAAATAATGAATATAGACTACTTGAAGATGGATATATTAAATATAATATTTCTAAAAATTCTAAAAAAACTTATGACTACTATTTATTAAAAAATTTTGAAGATAAAAATATCATATTTGTATTACAAAATGCACTAAAAAAAATTATGAAACTTAAATATAATGTTGAGTTATTCAGATGTCCAGACGAAGCTTATATTATTGAATATAATAATGGCAAAAAAATAATTAAAATTCTAGAAAAAAAAGAACAAAACGTTGAAGGTTCTGTAGAAACTAAATTATGGAGTGGTCCATCCCTCAAAAGAGAATATGAATTAATTTTAGGAAACGGATTTGAGGTCCATTATTGTTTCTGTGTAAATAATTTTCTTAAAAATAAATTAACATCTAATGAAAAAAAATATATGATTTTAAATACTATCTTAAATGAATCTAATATTCCTGTATTATTTGGTGATGATGAAAATTATTTCGAATTATTAGATTGTTGGTTTAATAATTCTTTATAATTACTTCTATTGTCTTTGATTGTGGATTTTTAGAATTGATTGCCCTTTTACATAAAATAGATATTATATTATATTTATCATTTTCAAAATTATCTTTTATTAATGATACATTCGCATTACTTAACATTACTTTTATTTTTTTTTCGGTTAATTCATGTACTATCTGAAATAATTTATTATGATTATTTATATCAAATCCAGTTTTTGTATATCCAACAAATGATTTATTCGTTTCTTGTGCATATGGTGGGTCTAAATATATATAATCATCTTCTTCTATATTATTTAATGATATACTATAATCACAACATTCAAATTTAACTATTTGTATTAAATTATTTATTTCGTTTAAATGGTCTTTATTAATTATTTCAACATTATTATAATGTCCATATGGAACATTAAAACCATTAGGACCAACTCTAAAAACACCTCTAAAACACGTTTTATTTAAAAATATAAACATTGCCGAACATTTAAAAGATGTTTTATCATATAAATTATTATATTCATTTCTTATCCAATAATAATAATTTTCTTTTGATAATTTTGCTTCATCTATGTTTTTTGGTTTTCTATTAATTTCTCCATTACCACACGAATTAAATTCATTAATTATTTTTTGTATTTCTTCATATACTTCATTATGATTTGACTGAATATTTTTATACATATAAATTAATGGTTCATTTATATCATATGCATATATATTACCATTAATTTTAATAATATTTTTTTTTACGTATGATAACAATGCTAATAATACACTACCACCTCCTAAAAATATTTCATGATAATTATTCATTTCTTTTGGAAATTCACTAATTATTTTAT
>JACCED010669575.1_pt1 | contig 11264 bp, 7 predicted proteins | sample 7455021 | NCBI WGS metagenome assembly JACCED01 (sample SAMN15323456, study PRJNA562643) | freshwater metagenome | isolation source: river surface water | place: USA:Blue River Watershed | collected 2017-08-19
ACGAATTCGTCACCACGGTCAGCCGCCGATGGGTCAAGAGTTCCCGCGCCAGAAAGCTGGTGGTGGTGCCAGTGTCCAGCATCAGGCTGTCGCCATCGGCAATCTGCTCGGCAAGGCTGCGGGCAATAGCGCGCTTGGCGCCTGCATTCTCACGCATGCGGCGGTCAAACGGGGCCTCACCCGTCTGGCCTGCAAGGCCCACAGCGCCATGCACTCGGACCACGGCCCCCGCTTCGGCCATGGCGCGCACATCGCGGCGCACCGTTTCAGCCGACACCGCCAAAGCCTGCGCCAAGGCCGCCAACGACAAGGCGCCCTGTTCCTGCAACAGCCCGAGAATCGCCCCATGGCGTTTGTTCAACATGCTGGCCAAAGCCCCCACCGCTTTTGTGGAAATACAGGAGCATTCTGACCGAATTTTGCCCATCTTTCAATGATGCGGTCACTGAATCCACAGTTATCCTGATTTTTGATTGACACGACGCCCCTTGCTGACGCGTAATTTTGCCAGAACAAAAGGCGCAGGCGCGCCATTATCGACCGCGCCCCAAGCGCCAGAACCACCCAACCGGCCTGCCGCATCTCCGGCGGCCCCCATCAGGGAGTGTGACATGCGCCTGCCTCTAACCCTTGCCGCCTTGCTCTGTGCTTCAACCGCGATGGCACAGGAGTCCACCGATCCGATCAAGCTGACGCTGCATGACTGGACGGGCCAGTTGATCACCACCCAGTTGATGGGCGAGGTGCTGAAAAAGGGTGGCTACAACGTCGAATATGTTCAGGCCGATTATCTGGCCCAGTTCGCCGGGCTGGAAACCGGCGATCTGCATGTGGCCATGGAAATCTGGGAAACCACGGGCCGCGACGCGATGGACGCCTCCACCGCGACGGGCAACGTCGAGGTGCTGGGCGCCACTGGCATGCAGGCCAAGGAAGAATGGTGGTATCCGCTTTACATGAAGGAAAAATGCCCCGGCCTGCCGAATTGGGAAGCCTTGAAGGATCCCGCCTGCGCCGAGGCCTTCAGCACCGCCGAAACCGCGCCGAAGGGCCGCTATCTGGGCGGGCCGGTCACATGGGGCGGCTTTGATGAGGAACGCATCGCAGCCCTTGATCTGCCGTTTGAGGTGATCCACGCTGGAACCGACGCAGCCCTTTTTGCCGAATTGGAATCCGCCTATCAGCGCCAAGCGCCGGTCATGCTGTGGGTCTATGCCCCGCATTGGGCGCCCGCCAAATTCGAAGGCGAATGGGTAGAATTCCCGACCTATGAGGCCGCCTGCTATACCGATCCGGCTTGGGGCGGAAACCCGGATGCAGCGCATGACTGCGGCAAGCCTTTTGGCGATATCTGGAAGGTTGGCTGGTCGGGCGTGAAAGACAAATGGCCCGGCGCACATAAGGCCATTCAGGCCTTTACCGTCGACAATGCCGCGATGGGCCAGATGATCACCGAGGTCGATCTGAACGGCAAAGCCATTGAGGCTGTGGTGGCCGATTGGATGGCCGCGAATGAGGCCACTTGGAGCGCTTGGATCGCCAAGTAAGCTTTTCGCCCCCATTTCCAAACCTACTCCCGGCGCGTCACCCGACGCGCCGGGGCCAGATCAAACCGGGTTCCTTTATGTCTGACGACAGCGCAACGCTGGTATGCCGCAACCTGTGGAAGGTGTTCGGCGCCCGCGCGACCGAGGCGTTTTCCACCGCCGGGGGCGACGCCGCGCGGCTGGCCGCGCTGGGTCTTGTGCCCGCTGTGCGAGCCGTAGATTTGTCGGTCCGCCGCGGCGAGATCTTTGTCATCATGGGCCTGTCGGGGTCTGGCAAATCGACGCTTGTGCGGCTGATGTCGCGGCTGATTGAACCGACCGCCGGGCAGGTTCTGTTCAACGGCCAAGATCTCTTGACCGCGAGCGAGGCGGAGATGACCCAGATCCGGCGGCACAAGATGGGCATGGTGTTTCAACACTTTGCCCTCTTGCCGCATCTGACGGTTCTGGAAAACGTAGCCTTTCCCTTGGATGTTCAGGGTGTTGCCCGCGCACACCGCGAGGCGCGGGCGCGTGAGATGATCGCGCTCGTGGGCCTTGCAGGCCGCGAAGGCGCCTATCCGCGCCAGTTGTCGGGCGGCCAGCAACAGCGCGTCGGCATCGCGCGGTCCTTGGCGGTTGAGCCAGAGCTGTGGTTTTTGGATGAACCCTTTTCCGCGCTTGACCCCCTGATCCGGCGCGAGTTGCAGGACGAGTTCATTCGCCTGCAATCGCGGCTGCAAAAGACCATCATCTTCATCACCCATGACTTTGACGAGGCGATCCGTCTGGCCGACCGCATCGCCATCATGAAGGACGGCCAGATCGAACAGATCGGCACACCGCAGGACCTGGTGCTGCATCCTGCCACCGATTACGTGCGCGCCTTTACGGGGGCGGTGGCCAAGGCCAAGGTGGTGCGGCTGGCCTCACTGGTGACCCCCGGCCCGGTGCCGGCGGGCGTGGCCATCCTTCCCGCCCGCGCCACGGTGGCCGAGGCCGGGCAGGCGTTTCTAGATGGTCAGGCGCTGGTCGGCGTCGAAGAAAACGGCATGCCCATCGGCACCGTTGCGCGCGATGATGTCGTCCGGCTTTTGCTCGGGGGAGAGGCATGATCCGGACCAGCCCCTTGCCCGTGCTCGGCGGCACGCGCCCGCTGTGGGTGGTGGCGCTTGGCCTTGCGGTGGCGCTGTGGCTTTGGGGCCAAACCTTTCTGCCCTTTGCTTTCGACTACCCGAAATCCGCCCAAATCCCCGCCGCGCGCTGGATTGGCGGCTTTATCACTTGGCTGGTGAAAGAGGCCGCCATCGGCCCCATCGCTTTTGCTGACCTGACGCGTGCCGTCTCAACCCTTATCGACATTCCCTATCAAGCCGCCCTTGGCCTTCTGGCCGACGGCGTGCAGCGCCAAGAGGCGGGGCAAACGCTGCAACTGGTGCCACCCCTGTCGTGGCTGGCCGTCATCGCGATCATGGCGCTCTTCGCCCATTGGGCAGGCGGGGCAGGGCTGGCGCTGCTGGTGGCGGCCTGCTTTGTCTTTGTCGCGATCTTCGGCCACTGGCATGCCACGATGGTCACGCTGGCCTCCATCGTGGTGGCCGTGCCTTTGGGTGTGGCCGGGGGCCTTGGCCTCGGCATCCTCGCTTGGCGCAACCCGTGGTTTGAGCGTGCCCTGCGCCCGGTGCTGGATCTGATGCAGACCATGCCGGTCTTTGCCTATCTGGTGCCGATCCTGATCCTTTTCGGCTTTGGTCCCACGGCGGCGGTGATTGCCACGCTGATCTATGCCACCCCGCCGATGACTCGCATCACCACGCTGGCCCTGTCGCGCGTGCCGTCCGAAGCCCACGATCTGGCCACCATGGTCGGCTGCACCCCGCGCCAGCGCCTGTGGCGCGTGCTGGTCCCCTCGGCGCGTGAGCCTTTGTTGGTGGGCGTCAATCAGGTCATCATGCTGTCGTTGAATATGGTCATCATCGCCTCGATGATCGGTGCAGGCGGCTTGGGGTTTGAGGTGCTAAACGCCCTGCGCCGGTTGGATTTCGGCACCGGGCTTGAGGCGGGGCTGGCCATCGTGGCGCTGGCCATCGCGCTGGATCGGCTGAGCCAAGCCATCGCGCATCGCAGTGCGGGGGCCGCGCCGAAAAGGGGCCTTGCCCGTCATCCTTACCTTGTGGCCGCTTTGGCCTTTGCCCTTGGCGCCGGGCTGATCGGCCTGATGCTGCCCGCCGTGCAAACCTACCCCGAGGCGGCAGAGCTCTCCACCAGCCCCTTTTGGGCCGCGCTGGTGGAATGGATCAACGTCACCTTCTTTGACACGCTTGAGGCGGTGAAGAACGCGATCCTGACATGGGTCTTGATGCCCGCCAAACGCTTCCTTCTGGGTCTGCCATGGCTGGGCGTCGTTGCCCTTCTGGGCCTTGTGGGCTGGCGGCTCGGGGGCCTGCGCCTTGGGCTTTTGTGCGCGGGCCTGTCGTTTCTGATCGCCGCGACCGGGCAATGGGAAAAGGCGATGATCACCGTCTATTTGTGCGGCATCTCGACCCTGATCGCCATGGCCATCGGCCTGCCCATCGCCATCTGGGTGGCCGAGCGGGACCGTTGGTGGACCGTCACCCGCCTTGTGATCGACACGCTGCAAACCCTGCCGAGCTTTGTTTACCTGATGCCCATCGTCATGCTGTTCCGGGTGGGTGATTTCACCGCCATGATCGCGGTGGTCGCCTATGCTGTGGTCGCCTCGGTGCGCTACACCGCTTTGGGACTGCAAGGCGTCGATCCAAGGCTGATCGAGGCAGGCCGCGCCATGGGCTGCACGCCTTTGCAGATCCTGACGCGGATCCGGCTGCGGCTGGCGTTGCCGGAAATCCTATTGGGCCTGAACCAGACCATCATGTTCGCCCTGTCGATGCTGGTCATCACCGCCCTTGTCGGCACCCGCGACCTTGGCCAGGATGTCTACATCGCCCTGACAAAGGCCAACCCCGGCAACGGGCTGGTGGCGGGGCTGGCCATTGCCTTCATCGCCATCATCGCTGACCGGCTGTTGTCCGCCGCCGCCCGGTCAGCCCGGGAGAAACTGGGATTGGAGGGTGCCACATGATCCCTGACACCATCCGCGCCTTGCCCTGCTGGCGGGGTGAGATCGCGGCAGAGCCCCTGCACGGCGGGCTGTCTAATGAGAGCTGGAAGGTGACCGATGCCGCTGGCGCCCATGTCGTGCGCTTTGGCCGCGATTATCCCTTTCACCATGTCGACCGCGCGCGTGAGGTGATGACCGCCCGCGCCGCCCATGCCGCAGGCTTTGGCCCGGCGGTGGAATATGCCGCCCCGGGCGTCAGCGTCGGCCAGTTCATCACGGCGGCCACTTGGAACCCCGCCGATGTCAGCGCCGCCCCCGACCGCGTGGGCGCACTTTTGCGCCGCTTTCACCACGAGATGCCCACCCATATCACCGGGGCGGGCTTTATCTTCTGGCCCTTCCACGTGATCCGCGACTATGCCCGCACCATCGCCGCAGGCGGCAGCCCCTTTGCCTCCGGCCTGCCCGACCATCTGGCGCTTGCCGCAAGGCTGGAGGCCGCGCAAATCCCCATGCCCATCGTCTTTGGCCATCATGACCTTCTGCCCGCGAACTTTCTGGATGACGGGCAAAAGCTCTGGCTGATCGACTATGAATACGCAGGCTTTGGCACCGCGATGTTTGACCTTGCTGGCGCGGCCTCAAATGCCGGGATGAACGGCGCGGAGACCGAGGCGCTTTTGGTGGCCTATCTGGGCCACAAACCCGACGCCGCCTTTGCCCGCGCCTTTGACGCCATGCAAGCCGCCAGCCTCTTGCGTGAGGCGATGTGGGCCATGGTGTCAGACCTGCATCTGTCAGCACCCGGTGCGAACTATCGCGCCTATGCCACCGAAAACCTTGAAAAACTGGCTGCCAGCCTGTCGCACTTTACCCAAGCATACGGAACCCTTTGACATGACACTTCCCACTCAGGCCCAGATTATCGTGATCGGTGGCGGCATCATCGGCTGTTCGACTGCCTATCACTTGGCCCGCGACCACAAGGCCGATGTGCTCTTGTTGGAGCAGGGCAAAATCACAAGCGGCAGCACGTGGCATGCGGCGGGACTGGTGGGACAGCTGCGCTCCTCGGCGTCGATCACCAAGGTGCTGAAATACTCGGTCGATCTTTACAAGGGGCTTGCCGCCGAGACCGGCCTTGATACCGGCTGGAAGATGACGGGCTGCCTGCGCCTTGCCACCACCCAAGACCGCTGGACCGAATACAAACGCCTTGCCACGACCGCCCGCAGCTTTGGGATGGACATGGAACTGGTCAGCGCTGATGAGGTGAAACGGATGTGGCCCCTGATGGACACCTCCGACCTGATCGGGGCCAGCTGGCTGCCGACCGACGGGCAGGCGAGCCCCTCGGACATCACCCAGTCGCTCGCCAAAGGCGCGCGGATGCATGGCGCGAAGATCATCGAAGGGGTGACCGTCACCGGGTTCCGCATGGACGGTCGCCGCATCACCCATGTTGAAACCAGCCAAGGTGACATTGCCTGCGACAAGGTGGTGAACTGCGGCGGCATGTGGGCGCGTCAACTGGGCGCGATGGCCGGGGTCGCGGTGCCGCTGCATCCGGTCAAGCACCAGTATATCATCACCGAAAAGATCGACGGCCTTTCGCCCGACGCCCCCACCCTGCGCGACCCGGATCGGCGCACCTATTTCAAGGAAGAGGTCGGCGGCCTTGTGATGGGCGGGTATGAGCCGAACCCCCAAGGCTGGGTGACGGGCGACATTCCCCCGAATTGGGAATTCCGCCTTTTTGACGATGACTTCGACCATTTCGGCCAGCATCTGGAACAGGCTATCGCCCGCGTGCCCGCGCTGGAACACACCGGCGTCAAGCAGATGATCAACGGGGCTGAAAGCTTTACCCCCGATGGCAACTTCATCCTTGGACCGGCACCCGAATGTGACAACATGTACGTGGGTGCCGGGTTCAACGCCTTTGGCATTGCCTCGGGCGGCGGGGCAGGCTGGGTTCTGGCCGAATGGGTGATGCGCGGCGAAGCGCCTTTGGACCTCTGGGCCGTGGATATCCGGCGCTTTTCCGGCCTGCACCGGGATCGCGATTGGGTCGCCACCCGCACGCTTGAGGCATATGGCAAACATTACACCGTCGCCTTCCCGCATGAGGAACATGACAGTGGCCGCCCCCGCATCACCTCGCCGCTTTATGCGCGCCTGCAGGCCAAAGGCGCGGTGTTCGGGTCAAAACTCGGGTGGGAGCGGCCGAACTGGTTTGCCCCCGCCGGGGTTGAGGCCCGCGATCACTATTCGATGGGCCGCCAAAACTGGTTTGGCCCCGTGGGCGATGAGCACGCCCATGTCCGCGCCCATGCCGGGGTGTTCGACCAATCGTCTTTCGCCAAGTATGAGCTGTCCGGCCCAAAGGCTGCCGAGGCGCTGGAAGCGATCTGCGCCAACCGTGTCGCGCGCGAGGTGGGGCGGCTGACCTATACCCAGCTTCTCAACAGCCGGGGCGGGATCGAGGCCGATCTGACCGTGGCACGTCTGGCGGAAGATCGGTTCTACATCGTCACCGGCACCGGGTTCCGCACCCATGATTTCGGCTGGATCGCCGACCATCTGCCAAAAACCGGCGTGAACTTTGAAGATGTCACCGAAGGCTGGGGCACGCTCTCGCTTATGGGTCCGCGCGCGCGCGACATTCTGGCGGCGGTCGCGTCGGAGGATGTGTCGAACGCAGCACTGCCCTTTGGCTCGGCCCGGATATTGACCATCGCCGGGGTCAAAGTTCGCGGCCTGCGGGTGACTTATGTAGGCGAGCTTGGTTGGGAATTGCACTGCCCGATCAATCAGTTGGGCGAGGTTTATGATGCGCTGATGGCGGCGGATCCGGCGCTTCGCCCGGTTGGCTATCGCGCGCTGGAAAGCTTGCGTTTGGAAAAGGGCTACCGCGCGTGGTCTTCGGACATCACCCCCAATGACACGCCGTTTGAGGCGGGTCTGGGCTGGGCGGTCAAGCTGAAATCCAGCACCCCCTTCCTTGGCCGTGCCGCACTTGAGGCGGCGCAGGGCAAGCCGCTGACCAAATCGCTGATGACCTTTACCGTCGATGCCCCCGATGCAGTTCTGGTCGGGCGCGAGACCATCCTGCGCGATGGGCAGGCGGTGGGCTATCTCACCTCCGGCGGATATGGCTATAGCATCGGCAAGAGCATTGGCCTTGGCTATGTCCGCCATGAGGCCGGCGTCACCGAGCCTTGGCTCACGGCAGGCCGCTATGCCCTTGTCATCGCGGGCGCGGAAACGTCTGCCACGCTGTCGCTCAAGCCGCTGATTGACCCTGAGGGCGCTCGTATCAAGGCCTGAGGCGCGCCAGACCCCTAAACGCAAACGGCGCGGCAGGTTTCCCTGCCGCGCCGGTGTCTTACGCCTTGCGGCGATAGGATTAGTCTTCAGCCGAAGCCGCCAGACCCGAAGGCGCTGCGATGTTGGCCACAACAAAGTTGCGCGCGACGGTGGGCTTCGCGCCTGCGGGCAGGGTGATGTCGTTGATGTGGATCACATCGCCGATCTGCTTGCCGGTCAGGTCCACGGTGATGTGGTCAGGAATATCACCGGCGGTGACTTCCAGTTCCACTTCCGCGCGCACAACGGTCAGGGTGCCGCCACGCTTCAGACCGGGCGAGGCTTCGTGGTTCACGAACTCGACATGGATGAACAGCTCGATCTTCGAGTCGTCATGGATGCGCAGGAAGTCGACATGCGTCGGCAGATCCTTGACCACGTCGCGCTGCACACCGCGGCAGACGACATGCACGTCCTCATGACCCTCAACCTTGAGGTTCAACAGCGACTGCAGGAAGCGGCCCTGCTTGAGGCGCTTGAGCAGATAGTTGTAGCTGATGTTCAAAGCGACCGGTTCTTTACCGTCGCCATAAACGATTGCGGGTACGTTGCCCTCACGACGAGCTTGACGAGCGGCCCCCTTGCCTGTCCCCGTCCGTACCGCGGCGATGAAATCTTGAGCTTCACGAGCCATGGTTCTCTCCTTGATAAGTCCGCCATCCTCCAAGGGTGCATGGCGCGACCGTGGGCCTATAGCGGGGAATCGGCTTTAGGGAAAGCCCAAAATCCGCCATCCCCGCAAAAGCCGCGAAACCGCCAAAAGCGGCGCGGGCGAGGGATCGCGTGTCGTCAAAAGACGCGCCGGACCTGCGTAGCAAGGGTAGCACAGGGCCAATCCTGACGCGAGCCCCGGCATGTCCTTCCTCTCCCTTCTGGCCATTTCGCGCCCGGCCGTGGCCGCTTTTGCTGCCATGGGCATCCTCTGGGGCACCTTTGCCGCCGCCTTGCCCGACCTCAAGTTGATGCTCGGGGTGGACGAGACGCAGATGGGTCTTCTCATGTTCATGACCCCGGTGGCCGCTGTGATGGCCATGCTGATTGCGCCCGCTGCCGGGGTGGCCTTTGGCCGTGTGGCGCTGCCGGTGGCCACGCTTTTGATGTGCGCGGGGTTCATGCTGCCCGGTCAGGCCAGCGTGATTTGGATGTTCCCGATTGCGATGATGGCGGCGGGCTTTGGCACCGGCATGACCGATGTCTTGATGAACGCCCGCGTCGCCGCGATGGAGGCGAGCCGCGGGCTCCACCTGATGAACCTTGCCCATGCGGCTTATTCCTTTGGCTACGCTGGCGGCTCCATCGCCACCGGCGTGATGCGGCAGGCGGGCTGGTCTCCGGCTTGGGTCTTGGGGACCATGGTTGCGGTGGCCGGGCTGATGGCGCTGTTGACGATCGAGCGGGATGGCCGCATCGAAGGCTTGGCGCGCCCAAAAACCAGCGCTGGGCGTGGGCTTGGCTGGGTGCCGGTCATCGGCGGTGGCATGGTGTTCATTGCCTTTCTGACGGAAAACGCGGCCGAAAACTGGTCGGCCCTGCATATTGAACAAACCTTGGGCGGCTCGCCCGCCCATGGCGCGATGGGGCCTGCGACGCTGGCACTGACCATGGGGGTCGCGCGATTGGTGGGGCAGGGGATTGCCGGGCGCGTGCGGCCGGTGGTGCTGCTCACGGCGGGGGCGCTGGTTTCGGCGGTGGGGGCCTTTGCCGTGGCGGCGGCCGTCACACCTTGGATGGCCTATGCCGGTTTCATCGTGATGGGCATCGGATCTTCGGTCATCGCGCCAACCGCTTTTTCGCTGGTGGGCAGCCAAGCCGCGCCCGAGGCCCGCGCCCGCGCCGTGGCCCGCGCCACGCTCTTTGGCTATTTCGGCTATTTCATCGGCCCGCCCGGTTTCGGCTTTATCGCGGGAAGCCTTGGCCTGCGCTATGCCTTCGTCTTTGCCGCCGTGATCTTGCTTTTGGTTCCGGTTTTGGCCCGCATCATGGCGCGGCGCGGTTAACCGCGTCGGCATAGGTGCAGAAAATGTCGCGCAGCGGGGTGACCTTTGCCCGTGCGCGGGCTAACTGAGCCTGCGCGCGACAGGAGTTTCTCGACCATGGCCTATTTTCTCGGTGTTGATACCGGCGGCACCTATACGGATGCCGTGATTGTCGATGAGGCGGCTGATACCGTCATTGGCAAGGCCAAGTCCCTGACCACGCGCCAAGACCTTGCGCTGGGCATTGGCCGCGCGGTGGATGCCGCCCTCGAAGGTGCCGGGATTGCCGCCAGCGATGTAGCGCTGGTGTCTTTGTCCACGACGCTGGCCACCAATGCGCTCGTGGAAGGCCAAGGCGGGCGCGTTGCCCTGATCTTCATCGGCTTTGACGCCGGAGATATGGAGCGCGGCGGGCTGACCGAAGCGCTGAAGGGTGACCCGGTGGTCCTTTTGGATGGTGGCCACACCCATGCCGGAACCGAGGCCGCCACACTCGACACCGCCGGGCTTGAGGCGCAGCTTCTGGACCTGCGCGACAGTGTCATGGGCTTTGCTGTGGCCGCACGCTTTGCCACCCGCAACCCGGCGCATGAAATTGCCGCGCGCGAGGTGATCCGCCGGGTTACTGGCCGCCCCGTGACCTGCAGCCATGAATTGTCGGCCAACCTGAACGGCCCCAAACGCGCGCTGACCGCCGTTCTGAATGCCCGCCTGATCGGGATGATCGACCGGCTGGTGACGGCTTGCGAGCGGCATCTGGCCCAAATTGGCATTGATGCACCCCTTATGGTGGTGCGCGGCGATGGCGCGCTGATCTCGGCCTCGATGGTGCGCGAACGCCCGATCGAAACGATCCTTTCTGGCCCCGCCGCCTCCATCGTCGGCGCGCGCTGGCTAACGGGGGCACCCGATGCGCTGGTCAGCGACATTGGCGGCACCACCACCGATGTGGCGCTGTTGCGCGGCGGCCTGCCCGAGATTGATCCGGCTGGCGCCCGCGTTGGCGGCTTTCGCACCATGGTCGAGGCGGTTGCGATGCGCACCACTGGCCTTGGCGGCGACAGTGAAGTGCATCTGAAAACCGACGGCCTGCTCGGTGGCCTGCGCCTTGGGCCTCGGCGGCTGATGCCGGTGTCGCTTCTCGCGGTCGACCACGGAGCGATGGTGCACGCGACCCTGGACCGCGCGCTCTCGACCGAAACGGCAGGCGAATTTGACGGCCGTTTCGTGGTGCCAATGGCCGGTCAAACCGGCGGCCTGACCCCGCGCGAACACACCGTTCTGGCTCGCATCACCGAACCGATGCCAATG
>JACCED010028109.1_pt1 | contig 11263 bp, 7 predicted proteins | sample 7455021 | NCBI WGS metagenome assembly JACCED01 (sample SAMN15323456, study PRJNA562643) | freshwater metagenome | isolation source: river surface water | place: USA:Blue River Watershed | collected 2017-08-19
ATCTTTACTAACTAATTCTTTCCAAGCAGATTCAAACTGGTCTTTAGTCATATCGCCAAAATGTATAACTTTATCAATTCGACCTGGTCTTACTAGAGCTTTATCCAGGTTTTCAGCATGATTTGCTGTAATAAATGTGATTAATCCATTACCAGATGATAAACTTCCATCTAGTAAATTAATTAAAGTAGAGAATGATATAGCTGTACTAGATTCACCACCTGCTTTTCTACCATGAAAGAATGCATCTATATCTTCAAGTACAAGCACACTATCTTTTTCAATATCATTAAATAGTTCAATTAAATGACTTTCTTTCATATCTCGATTTGCTAAATTCAAAATATAAAGTCTTCTGTTATAATGATGAGCAATAGCACGTGAAATAGTTGATTTACCCATACCAGGTTTTCCTTCAAGTAACATAGTAAATTTATGTGCAATACCAAATTTTTTGTATTCTTTTTTCATATTTATAAATTCGTCCAAATAAGTTTTAATATCTTCCATCATTTTTGAAGGTAAAAATATTTGAGAAAGACTTTGAACTGAATCAAGTTCTGATAATTTTGACCAATGATCTGGGCATTTATTATAATATATTTCTAAATTTGATGTAGTTTTCTTTTTATGACTATTGATAGAATCCTCAACTACCTTTTTAATAGAATCAACAAGATCATCTCTACAAACAATAGAAAATATATCTTTTCGTAGTAATTGATTAGATGTAGCATGTTCTGTACCATATGATTCAACTGTATTATTAACATTTAAATCAGGCTTTATCACAATATCAAATTCTATGTCAGTATCAGAATAATTCATCTTAATATTAAATTCACCAATACTTGGTATTATTTCAGATTTGAATAACTTTTGACTTCCAACATTAACAGTATTTACTGAATTTATGCGAAATCTCGAGTCAGTATCTTTAGGTGTTATTTTACCATCAGACGTTTTTATATATTGGATTATATACAACCTATGTTGCATATCTTCAATATCAATTATGATTGTCATTCTTTTAAATATTATTAAATTTAATATATAAATCTAATATCAATTTTTTATAAAAAAATTAATAGTCATGTGCATCATATACATCAAATTTATCGTGATCATCATGTGCACTTGAATCTGCAGAATCATCAGAATAATTAGATTCATTATCTTCGTCTTCGTCTTCCTCTTCCTCTTCCTCTTCTTCATCTACATAATTATGCAGTTCTGCTTGTTCACCAGACCCAGGTGTAACTGGTTTAGGAGGTTGATTTTTAATGCACATAATATTGTACAGTTTAGAAATTTGTTCTTCAGTCAGAGTTTTGTTAAATTTAGGAATAACTACTGGTAAATCAAGTTCATCTAACTCTAGAGTATAATTTAGAATTAGACTTGGGGTAATTGGAATTTTGTCCCTTGAAGAAACTACCAGTGATTTAATTAGACCATTAATTGTCTTGGGATTATTGCCAGTTAGATAACAAACCTTAGGGTCAATATCGATAAATGGGAAGTTAAGTCTATCGACTTTAACATTAACAACAACATAATTGTTTTTATGTAGGTGACTAAATGTTCCAGGGTTGGTAGCCACATGGAATGGGTTACGAGTACCTCCTCTAGGGTCACAATCTCCATCTGTAATAATCATGATAATTTTATTCTCCTTTGATTCTTTATCAAGTAAATCAAAAACAGAACATAGGTCTGTAGAGCCTTGAACTCTTTTATAAATTTTCTTAATTAACTTACAAATTGGACCAGAGATATCTTCTTCAGTAAGTGAAACTTTGTGAGCAGCAGATTCAAAATAATATAGTTCTTTAACTTTGAATACTTTTGTCATCATCAGGAAATAATATAGTCCTGTGTTGATTGGAACTCCATCCATTGAACCAGAAATATCAATGACTGGAACAATTGAATCTGCAAAATTCTGATAGGTAAAATCTTCAGTAAATGCACCTTGCATATATTCAATTAGTTTATTGACAAGTTGCTGTAGTTGAGCTTCAAGTTCAACATCAGATTCTTCAGTACTCAAATAAAATTGCATACATTTTTCTGAAATATCAAGACCATGAACTTTAGCCTTTGTTTTATTTTCCTTAAGAGCTTGTAGATATTTTTTATATCCTTCAATTAGAAGTTCATTTCTTGCTGACTGAACTTTTTTACTATTAATAAATTTATTAACTGTTGAAGAGAAATTTTTAAGTGAAATAGTAGGTGTTTTTTTAATTACCTGATAAATCATTTCAATTTCAGTATCTTTGGAAGCATGAGAGTTAAATAATGACCCATCAGAATGAATACCTTTGAAAAGATTATCAGTAAGATTCACGTACTTGTTAAATATTTTCTTAATTTTTCTACGGTTTTTGTTAGTAAACCAGACATCATTTTTCTTATTATTTTTAAGATAATTTCTAAATTCGTTACCAAGTTCAGAATCTAAAACTGATTCTGAATTAACTAGTTGGACAAACTCATCATCAGTACCAAGTCTTGATTCTAGATAATTCCAAATAAGATGAGTTTCTGCTGACCAGTGTCCTGACTCGTTAGCCATATATTTTAGTAACATTGGATTATAATCCTTTGAATTATTTAGAATTTTCTTAAATGTATCAATAACTAGATCTCCATAAATTCTAATTTCACTTGATACCATAATAGTTGAAATATCTTGGTTAATTAGTGAACTTTTTTTATATTTGGTTTCAAGAGAGTTTAACTTGAGACCTTTCGAATTTCTATTTGTTGAATGAAATTGATTTGACTTATAATTAATAGTAGATGTTGCAAATTCATCAGGAACAAGTCCAAACATTGTGTTTGTTCTACATAGATATAGAATGTCCTTTGGATACTGATAAGACCACATAAGAATTTGTGAATAAAGCTCTGGATTTTCAAGCTTTAAAATGTTCATTCCAGTATAATAAATATTCTTAGTTCCATTACCTTTTTCAATCAGTCGATGAAATTTAAGTAATTTTATAAATAATTCTGAATTCTCATTTTTAACTTCAGTCAGTTTATTTACAAGTTCTGTAAAATGTTCAAGATCTGATGGGAAAGTCTTTGAAGTATATGTGAAAATATCTAGAGCCGGATCAGTTGTCGATGCAAAAGCATCAGCACCCTTGGCATTAAGGGTAGGCTTAATCTTATGATAACGAGCCGAAATCATTTTTATTATGAATTAGTAATGATATACTTATAAATAATATTACTAACTATTGTTTTTTCAATTTTTTTGTTATATAAATTATAAATATTTTATTTAGAATAAATTATTCTTTATAAAAATAAAAAAAACATTCGAATAACTATTTTCATAGAATTCTTTTAAATAAGTAATTTTATAATCCGCTTTAAATTAGCTGTTTGATTCTTTGTCAAGAATCTATTTAGATGCTGATTTTATTAAAAAGTTGCTGTATAATTCTTTGTCAAGAACTTATTTTTAATTTTATATTTAAAAAGTTGCTGTGTGATTCTTTGTCAAGAACCTATTTTTAATTTTATATTTAAAAAGTTGCTGTGTGATTCTTTGTCAAGAACCTATTTTGATTTTTATATTTAAAAAGTTGCTGTATAATTCTTTGTCAAGAACCTATTTTGATTTTTATATTTAAAAAGTTGCTGTATAATTCTTTGTCAAGAATTTAAATGAAATTATATGGTATTCTTTTTAATTGCTGTATGATTCTTTATCAAGAATCTATATTTAAATAATTTTCTTATTTTTTTGCTGTATGATTCTTTGTCAAGAACCTATTTTTTATTTAATATTTTAAATAAGCTGTGTGATTCTTTGTCAAGAATCTCATTTCTAATTATTGATATGGGTCCATTTTAAGTTTTTTTCAATTTTTTTATGATATATTTAGATTTGTATAATATAATATACATAATATTTTATATAAATATTTGTTTATATAATTTTAATAAGTAAAAAATCACATGTCTGATGATAAAATTCCAAGAATTGAATATGTGTTAGTAGTTCCTGAATCAATTGAAGAGAATTTTAAAAATATACTAAACATATATAAAAATAATATAACAAAGTCATTAAAAATACTAAAAAAAAGTAAATATAGAATTACAACGAGTGACTTTATTAAAAACATCAAATTTAAAAATATATTAAAAGAGTTGATAAATGAAAATCAACTTGATTTTTTTGATCCTGAAATTATTGATAAAGACGAAGTTCTAAATAATTTTAAAGAATTATTAGATAAAAAAGATAATATAGCAATTAAATCATTTAATAAATTTATTATAGATTATATTGAAAAAATAGTTGATAAATATCTAAAAATTATTATACATATGGATGATCAAGTTTTTATTTCAACAAATAAAAATAAAGAAAATAGCAAATTATTTATAAAATTCTTTTTACCCAAAGTTATCTTAAAAGATATTAAAGAAGATGGATATGTAATAGATGAAATTAATAAAGATAAAGACAATATACATGCAACAATACTTCCAACAACAAATGGACATGGGATAGACGGTATATTTCATTTAACTTTTAGAATTGAAGGAAGAAGTAAAACATGGTTTGAATATTCTAAATATTTAAGTTTAAATAGAGAATCAAATAAATTTGGTTTTGTTGTTTATGATGATGATAGTTGTTCAAATTATATAATGTTCAAAATAACTAATGACTTTGATAAGCTTTTAGATTTATTAAAAAATGGTGATATAACTAAAATTTTACAAGATTTTTTTAGCTCAAAAGTTTATAATGATATGTGTGATTATATTGTATATGATATTTTTAATAAATTAATTACAAATCAAAAAATAGATATGTTTTTAAATAGATATTTTCATATTGTAGGAATAAAAATAATAAATTCAATAATAAATAAGCTTTTAAAAATAATATTTTTAACATTTATTGATATGTCATATTTTTAGATTAAACCATTTCATCAATATGTTCTAAATGTGTATATGAACTATTTTTCATAGTTATACTAGAAACTGTATCTTGTACTGTTTCTGTCATTTTTTCTGTAATATTAACAAGGCCTGATAAATTTGTTAAACTTGATTTTTTTGGTATAACTTTTTGCTCTTGATTAATATTTTTACTAAAAGTTTTTAATTCAATAAGTATTCCTGGATAACTAAAACAAAGTAAATGATGTACTGAATGAAAAACATAATAATCAAAATTTCTTTCATATACATAAAATATTATGTTAGTAAGTATTAAAGACAACGATATCCAAAATCTAATATTTTTGAAATTTAATTTAATGATATTATTTCTGTTAAAAAATAATACAGGAAAAATGATTCCAATTGAAAGTGGTATTATACTAATAAGGAAATATTTTTTATTTGTTAAATATTTAGCCATTATTAATAAAACTGGATTAATTATAATATCATAATTAAAATTACTTGTTGTATAGTCAGTTAAAACATTAGTTGTAACTATATAAATACTTTTGTAACTATAATAGAAATCTAACAATCTAAAAAATTCTAATGTATCTACACTAACAATGGAATATTCAGTCATTAAATGAAATACCAAAGATATTATGGAGGTTGTTATAATACTGTACATTATAGTATATTCTTTATTTTTTAAACCGTAATATAGAGTAACTATACTGGACATATTAGTAAGTATTATAAATATTTTTCCCCACATTCTAAATTCATTTTATATATTAATTTTACTACTAATAAAATTACCTCCAATATGTGATAAATATTGAAAAATAATTTGTTTCATTATTGTATCTAATAATTAATAAATAATGAATTATCAAAATAAATACTTAAAGTATAAATCTAAACAACAGAAACTTAAACAAAAAATTAATATAAAGATAATGGAATTAAAGCTACGACAAAGTTCAGAAGAAAATAGTGATGAGTCAGATGAAGATATACTTATCCATCCCGAAGACACCACAATAAAAATATCAGATAAATCAGAAAAAGACAACACATTTGAATTAATAAAAAATTTATTAGAAAATAATCCAAAAGTATATCTGTTTATTACTGGTAAATATGCAAGTGGAAAAAGTACAACTACTGAAAAAATAAAGTCACAATTTAAAGAATATGGAGTTTATGTTATAGAACTTGATAATATTATTAAAGAACATGTGAAAGACAAAACTAATCCTGACCAGGCTTTAGCATCATTAAATGCATTTAAAGTCTATAAAGGAAAAGCGAATGAAGAAGAAACAAGTATCTTTATAGAAAAGACCTGCGAAGAAATTAATAATGGATTAGAACTAAATAAATTAATAATAATGGAAGGCGCATTATCTTCAAGTTCTATATGTAAACAAATAATTGGATTAAATCCTCTAATTACAATATATTTTCAACCAACTAATCCATCAGTACATAAAAAAAGAATTGTGTCAAGAATTGTTTCTGATATAAAAAATAACACCTACACTTTACCAGGATACTGGGGACATGACGGAATCTTTGACAGAGGACAAATAGAATTAGATTTGAAAGAGAATATTGATTTGGAAGAAAAATATTGTGATAAACTTGATTCTATTGTTAATCAATGTATTGAGGAAGCAGAAGCCCGTGCTGAACAAATACAACTGGATTTTACAAACAAATCATGGGTAGTAATAATATTACATACATAAAAATTTATTTAGAAAAATGTTAATTTTATTATAATATTATTGATATTTATGATTAAAATAATTAAATACATACCACAAGGTTCTTTTATAAATCTTTTACAACCAATTTCTAATATTGTACTTAAAAATAATATTTTACATTCTAAACCAAATTTTATGAATCAATATTTTTTTCATGAAGAAATTAAAATTGATGATTCTGTATATTATCTAAATAAAACATTAGAATTTAATCCAATTGATTTAGAGTTTAAACAAATTATTACTCTTAATACAAGTATTTTAACTATGAAAGAAAATACTAGAATATCAATTTATGAGGATATTGATATTATCATTGATAATAGTAAAAATATTGGCTACAACTACAAACTAAATATATTTGGTGAACACAATTCATTATTGAGACCACAATTATTTAATTATAAATTAGCTAATATAAATAGTACTACTGTATTAAATTTAGAAAATAAATTTCAAGATTATCTTACTGATAAATTATTAAATAAAATAAAAAAACAAATACAAAGTCAATAAAAATTGAATTTATAAATTATATATTAGTTATATATACATTATTATAATAATATCTTGTTAAAAATGATAAATCTAAGACATCTTATTCCTGTATCCACATATTGTAGTAAGTATATTCCACAGATTATAAATAATAGAAAGATTAATTTTACAGATGTAAAAGATAATCTAATAGTTAATAATATTAAAATAAACATTGAAGGAAATACTGGTTTTATTAATGGGTCTGAGCATATTAAAAAACTATATGTTGGATTAAATGAAGAATCATTAAATCTGCATCTAAAAATTAAAAGTGATAATAATTATTTAGAAGAATTTGTTAATATAACTAAAAGTCCTTATTATTATTCAATTGGGTATAGATTTATTCAAAATAACAAAATTATAATTTCAAAGGTATTATCAAATGATAATTATAATTCAAAGAATTTTGATAACAACTTTCATTATTATATTAACAAATATAATTTTATGAAAGCAAAAGCTTGATATTTTTTTTTATTTAATTATTTTTTTATTTAATTATTTTTTTTCATAATAAAAAATATTATTATAATTACAATACATAAACAAATTGATGATGAACCACCTAAAATTAACATATTATTAGATTCAGTAGAACCAGATGAACCAGATGAACCAGATGAACCAGATGAATCAGATGAATCAGATGAATCAGATGAATCAGATGAATCAGAACTAGAATAAGATTTATTTTTATCTTCAACAGTAGGTTCTAGATATTTTCCACAACTATTTTTAAGTGTAGCATTAATATTAATATCTCCACTTTCTGCTGTGATATTTTCAGCTTTAAAAATATTTTGACAAACTAATATATCACATGGGTTATTTCTAGAAATAGGATCAACATATGCAACAGGATCAATAATATTTTCACATCCCAATTTGTAACATGCTGGAGGTGTATTATCTGGATAAATTAATTCCTTTTCATATTTAGGAGCATAACAAGCACATTCTGGTGAATAATTTTTAAAATCATCGAGTTTAAAATTTTTTTTATTAAATTCTGATATGATATTTTTACAATATACTTCATATAGAGTATTACATTCGTTTGAACCAGCATAAAAATCAGTTGGACAAGAATTTTCAGGAATTTCTAATGTTTTAAATTTAAAATCGAAGCTTTTAGTCAAAGGATCATATGTTTCATATGGATTTAAAGGAGTTCTTACTACTACGGTTCTTGCTAAATTATCATCTTGATTTTTTCTTAAACAACAACCAAGTTTTTTTGGCGCACTTACAAATAATTTATTAATACCTTCATCTGTTTTTTGATAATTATTTGGATCATAATCTGTTATAAGTTTACCAAATGTTTTATAATTATCATTTCCAATATTTGATAATTCTGCAGAATCAGTTATCTGGTTTTTAAATGAATAATCTATGTCTTTACCTCTAACTACAAATGGATTTGACGAATTATATAAATCATAATTATTAAAGGCTAATCTACACATCTGACTACCTGTATTATTTGATTGAACGCTATCATTAGCTGTTTCTGAATTAACTTTATTTGATATCCGTTCTGATTGTGTTTCAGATTCAATATCTTCAATATCCTGAATATCCTCAAAATATTCATATGTCAAATTATTAGAATTTTTTGAAAGCATATTATTACTTTAATAATATATGTCAATAAAATAAATATTTATTATATATTTTTCTTCCTACTTAATTTTATAACAAAGACTAATAATATTAGTAAAATTCCTACTTTCAAAATAAATTCAGTATCTATATATTTGTTAATAAAATTAATTAATCCACTTTGTTCTGAATTAAAATTTTCAACAACATCTATATTTTTTTGTTCGTCTGATGTTATACAATAAATTCTATTTAAATCTTTCTTTTGTGGATAATTAAGATATTTACAATCAACAGTTTCTGTATCATATGTAATATATTCATAATTTTTATAGTTATTTACTATAGTACCTATTTTATTATCAAAACAACTGTATCCTAATTGTTTAAATGTTTTAGAATATGTTTGACTCCACAATCCAGAATATCTGCTAACCAACCAGTTTTCCATATCGGTAATTTCATTATCACTTAATTTTCTGTCAAATACTATAATACAAGCAATAGCCCAATCAGAATTATCATCTGATGAATCATTATAATTAATTGATAATTGAGTAGGTTTATTGTAATTGTAATTTACAGTGGTATAGTTATTTTGATTAGCTCTATATAAATTATTAGCATCTGTTGAAAAAACCCATTTGTTATCAAACAGTGATATTTCATTTTGAGTTATAAATTTGTCATGGAATGCAATACCAGATTTACCGGATCCAAATCCAGAAAACCAATTTTCTTTATATCCTGATAAAATTTTTCCTTGGGCTACTCCATTATATTTACATACATGAAACACAGTATATTCACTTGGTAAAATATCAAATGGAAAAAGCATTTTTGTAAATTTATCACCAGTAATATAATTATCAAATTTATTAATTTGTCCAGTAATATTAACTACATTATTTAAATTAGATGTTAAATCATACCAAATACCATTTAAATAAGATGTTGAATCATAATATGCCAATAAATTGTTAGTAACTGGTATTATAGGTAATATTAAATCATTAGGTTTATTAAACAATACATTAACAAATGATAAATCAAAAGAACAACAATCTCCACAAACAATTTGATCATATTTTTTAGGTAACTTACCAGCACCTCTCCCATAACTATCCTTATCTTTAATCAAGGTATCAGGTGTACCAGCACCACGACCATAACTATCTTTTGCTTTGATTAGTGTATCAGGTGAACCAGCACCTCTTCCATAACTATCTTTACTTCTAATAAGGGTATCTGGTGAACCGGCTCCACGTCCATAACTATCTTTACTACTAACCAGTACGTCAGGTGAACCAGATCCACGCACATAACTATCCTTATCATAAGTAGTTGGAACATAACTTGGATCCTTTAATGAACAAACAGTTACATCACAGGTATAATCATCTTTAGGTTCAGTATAACATAAGCCAGCTTGTAGAACCTTATCAGAAGGACAAGACATGTCCATAGCCTTAACATCAGATGGATTAATAGTTTTTGTTAAAGGAGTAGGATTACAGCTAGTTACCACACATGAATATCCATCTCGAGGTTTTTCATAGCATAATCCAGCTTCCAATACCATACCAGATGGACAACTCATTATAGCATCTTTTTTATCAGTAATTGCTATAGTAGTTGGTTTTTTATTCCAACAACTTACAACATCACCTGGTCTTTTTTCGTAACCATCTCTACATTTTTCATAACATAATGTTTTTAAATCATCAAATTCTTTACCAGAAGGACAAGATCTAGGTGCAGGTCTTGTTTTAATTTCTCCCACACAATCTCCACCAGTACAACTATCATATGTTCCACATTTATCACAATTTACTCCTGTTAATGTTGTTTTTAAACCTTTATCACAACATTTTGCTACTGTGCAAGTTGTTCCACATCTTTCTGCATTACATCCCCATGAATAAGACCATTTACACGTACCAAAACATACTCTTGTTTTTATACCATTATCACAGCATTTAGCCTCAGTTTTATCACAACCACAATTACTCACACTACATCCTGGAGTATAATTATCATAAGTACATGATTTACATAATTTTGTACATATTACAGGTGTTTTATTACTACAATTATCCCAACCTGAACAAGTTTCAATACCATAACTTTTTGGTTCACTTAAACCATTACAAGCACTATTATCTTGAGATGGTATTGTACCTGGAGCAATAGGATAAGATACTGATTCATTTAACCAATAATTTACTATATCACCAGCATTTATTTTATAACTTGTCGGTGCAGATTTTACACATGTTGTACCATTTAACACATATCCACTTAGACATGAATATGAAGGTATTTTTCCGACACCTCTATCATAAGGTTGATTTTTATTCCAACAACTAACTATATCACCAGGTCTTTGTTCAAATCCATCTGGACAG
>JACCED012058423.1_pt1 | contig 11262 bp, 11 predicted proteins | sample 7455021 | NCBI WGS metagenome assembly JACCED01 (sample SAMN15323456, study PRJNA562643) | freshwater metagenome | isolation source: river surface water | place: USA:Blue River Watershed | collected 2017-08-19
AGGGCCTGTCGCAGCAGGGCCGCGCCATCGCCCCGCACCAGGGCCTCAGCGGTGATATTGACCGAGATATAGGGCGCCGAGCGCGGCCAGCGGGCGCGGATGCGGCAGGCTTCGGCAAACACCCAAGCATCCAGGGCCGCAGCCACGCCCGCCTGGGTGGCGGCATTCACGGTTTCTAGCGCCAGGATGGGGCCAAGATCAGGATGTACCCAGCGCAAAAGCGCCTCATAGCCCACGGTTTCCAAGCCATGGGCGCTGCAAACCGGTTGCAGATCCAGCCGCAGCCCTTCGCCTTGCGCGGCCAGGGCCTCGGCGATGCCTTGGCGCAGTTCAGCCGGGCAGAGCGCAGCATCAAGCCCAGCGCCTGCGCGCTCCATTCGACTGCTCAGACTGTCGCTCATGCCCGCTTCCCTCACGCTGCGAGGGCGCATTAAACACCGCAACACCTTACGGGCTGGTTAGCGGGGCTTGCTTTTGACCCGCCCAATGGGGGCGGGAAAGGCGGCCAGGGCATCACGCCCTGGCCGACCTGAAACACTCAGCCGACGATTTCGCTGCCGGCGAAGAAATAGGCGATTTCGATCGCGGCATTTTCCGGGCTATCAGAACCATGCACGGAATTGGCTTCGATGCTTTCCGCGAACAGCTTGCGGATGGTGCCCGGGGCGGCATTGGCCGGGTTGGTGGCGCCCATCAATTCGCGATTGCGGGCGACGGCATTTTCGCCTTCCAGCACCTGCACCACCACCGGGCCGGAAATCATGAAGGACACCAGATCCTTGAAGAAGGGGCGTTCACGATGCACGCCATAAAAGCTTTCGGCCTGGGCCTGGGACATGTGGATGCGCTTCTGCGCCACAATGCGCAGCCCCGCATCTTCGAACACCGCATTGATCTTGCCGGTCAGGTTCCGGCGCGTGGCGTCCGGCTTGATGATGCTGAAGGTGCGTTCGATGGCCATGGTGGCAAACCCCTGAATGTCTGAAAAAGGAAGGGGGCGGATAGGCGGGATGGGCGGCTTGCGCAAGCCCTGTCTTAGCCTTCCCGGCGCGCGGCGATGAGGAATTCCTTATTGCCCTCAGGCCCGGTGATCGGGCTTTCGGTCACGCCAAGCACCTGCCAGCCGGGCAAATCCGCCCACCAATTGGAAATGCTGTCACAAATGGCGCGATGCAGCGCCGGGTCACGCACCACGCCGCCCTTGCCCACTTGGCCGGGACCCGCTTCGAATTGCGGCTTGATCAATGCCACCGCAAAGGCGCCCGGCGCGCAAAGCCCGAGCGGCGCGGGCAGGATGGTGCGCAAGCCAATGAAGGAAGCGTCACAGACCAGCGCGCCGATCGGCTCCGGGATGGTTGTGGCATCCAGGTAGCGCGCATTGGTCTTTTCCAGCACCACCACGCGCGGGTCATTGCGGAGCTTCCAATCCAGCTGGCCATGGCCGACATCCACCGCATAAACCTTGGCCGCGCCGTGATGCAGCAGCACATGGGTAAAGCCCCCGGTGGAGGCACCCAGATCAAGGCAGCAACGCCCTGCGGGATTCAGACCGAATTGCGCCAGGCCATGCGCAAGCTTGATGCCCCCGCGTGAGACCCAGGGGTGGTCCTGCCCCCGCACTTCAAGCGCGGCGCCCTCCGGCAGAAGATCGCCGGCTTTTTCCACGCGCTTGTCATTGGTGAAGACCTTGCCGGCCAGGATCAGCGCCTGCGCGCGCGCGCGGCTTTCCGCAAGGCCAGTCGCCACCAGTAAAAGATCAGCGCGTTGTTTTGGGGTGCGGGTCATGATGCGGGCGTAGCGCTCATGATGGTGACAGGGGCGCAAGATGGCCGCGCGCCCCTGCCATTTCGCAACAGGCCAGCCGTTCAGCCGACGCCCAGCAATTCCACTTCAAAAATCAGGGTTGCATTGGGGGGAATGACGCCGCCGGCACCGCGCGCGCCATAACCCAGCTCCGGCGGGATAATCAGCGTGCGTTGCCCGCCCACCTTCATGCCGGCAAAGCCCGGATCCCAGCCGCCAATGACATGGCCCGCCCCGAGCATGAAGGAAAAGGGTTCCGCACGGTCGCGCGAACTGTCGAATTTGCGGCCCTTATTTTCGGGGGCGGCGGCATCGAAAAGCCAGCCCGTGTAATGCACCGTGATGTGTTGGCCGGGGCTGGCTTCCGCGCCGGTGCCGATTTTTGTGTCGATCACGTGATCATCCTTTCTGGGTTTCAAACCCGTTTGAAAAACGCATTCCAAATAAAAGCAAGGCCCGGATACTGACGTATCCGGGCCCTGTTCAGGGGTGATGGAAAGGGCGCTTATTCGGCGGCCTGTTCCAGCCTTTCCAGCACGCGCGGCGGCGACATGGGCAGCGCGTAGAAGCGCTTGCCGAGCGCGCGGTACATGGCGTTGGAAACCGCCGCCAGCGGCGGCACCAACGGCGCTTCACCAACGCCGCGCACGCCCTGCGGATGCTTCGGATTGGGGATTTCAATCATCACCGTATCAAGCATCGGCAGGTCCGAGCAGACCGGCATGCGGTAATCAAGGAAGGCCGGATTATCGACCTGACCCTTGCTGTTGTAGACATATTCTTCGTTCAGCGCCCAGCCGATGCCCTGCGCCGCGCCGCCCTGCATCTGACCTTCAACATAGGCCGGATGCACCGCACGCCCCACATCCTGGAAGGAGGTGTAGCGCAGCACCTTCACCGTGCCGAGTTCCGGATCCACTTCCACATCGCAGATATGGGTCGCGAAACCGCCTTCGGCGCCGGTGGTGTTCAACTGCACGCCAGCACCAATCGGCCCGCCGGTCTCGGATGCCTTGGCCGCAATTTCCTGGAGGCTGAGCGGCGGGAATTGGCCGGCATTCGCACCCGCGGGGCGAGCCTCACCATTGTCCCAGACCACGGCTTCAGGGTCGATCTTCCAGATCTTCGCCGCACGTTCCTTCAGCTGCGTGATGACCTTTTCGGAAGATTGCGTCACCACCATCGCGGAAGCGAACAACACGCGGCTGCCGCCCGTCAGGTTGCTGTAGCCGATCGTCGCGGTGTCACCGATCAGCACCGATACCCGATTGTAATCGATGCCGAGCAGTTCCGCCGTGATATTGGCGATGGAAGCGCGCGAACCACCGATATCCGGATGCCCGGTGGTCACCACCACATTGCCGTCTTCCGTGATGTTCACCTGCGCGGAGCTTTCGCCACCCGCATTGAACCAGAAGCCGCTGGCCACGCCCCGGCCCTGATTGGGGCCAAGCGGTGCCTTGTAATGCGGATGCGCCATCGCTGCTTCGATGGTTTCCTTATAGCCGATGCGCGGGAATACCGGGCCATGCGCGGCCTTGGTGCCTTCCTGCGCAGCGTTCTTCAGGCGTAGCGCCAGCGGATCCATGCCGATCGCTTCGGCCACTTCATCCAGCACGCATTCCACCGCATAGGCGCCAATCGGCGCGCCCGGCGCACGATAGGCCGCAACCTTGGAACGGTTGGAGACCACATCGTAACCAAGCGAATGGACATTCGCGATGTTGTAGGGCGCGAAGGCGCAGCCCGCAGCGCCGCGAATGGGCGAACCCGGCAGCGCGCCGGCCTGCAGGTAGAAAGTGCCCTGACCCGCGACGATGGTGCCATCCTTTTTCGCGCCGATCTTGACCGTGCTGTAGGAACCCGAGGTCGGGCCCGTGGCGCGCATCACTTCTTCGCGCGACATCACCATCTTCACCGGGCGGCCGGATTTCTTGGCGAGCAGCAGCGCCACCGGTTCCAGATAGACAATGGTCTTGCCACCGAAACCGCCACCGATTTCCGCCGGAATGGCGCGGATGCTGCTTTGCGGCAGGCCGGTCAAATAGGCGCACATGGCGCGCACCATGAATTGGCCCTGGCTGGAACTCCAGACAGTTGCCTTGCCATCCGCCACGCTGACCAGGCAGGCATGCGGTTCGATATAACCCTGGTGCACCGGCTGGGTGCGGAAGCTACGTTCGATGATGACATCGGCTTCGGCGAAGCCCTTATCGACATCGCCAAGCTTGTGTTCGAGCTTGCCGGCGATATTGGAAGGCTTGCCGTCGAACTTGACGAAATCATGCAGGATCGGCGCATCGGGCTTGATCGCGTCTTCGACATCGATCACCCAGGGCAGAACCTCATATTCGACTTCGATCAGCTTCAGCGCTTCGGCCGCGACCTTTTCGGAAATCGCGGCAACGGCGGCGATCGGATGGCCGTGGAACAGCGCCTTTTCGCGTGCCATGATATTGCGGCACATCCAGCGCATATCCTGGATCCCCAGCATGACAGATTTGTCGAGCGGGAAATCCACCACATCCTTATGCGTCACCACGGCCTTCACGCCGGGATGCGCTTCCGCCTTGGCGGTATTGATGGAAATGATGCGCGCATGCGCGTGCGGGCTGCGCAGCACCTTGCCCCAGATCATGCCGGGCATGGAGGTGTCGGCGGAATAGGCGGCGCGACCAGTGACCTTGTCGGCGCCATCAGGGCGGATGGTGCTTTTGCCAATCCACTTGTTGGACATATCGTTCATCAGGCAGCCCCCCTCATTTCAGCGGCGGTTTCCATGACCGCGCGGACGATTTTGTCATAGCCCGTGCAGCGGCAGAGATTGCCGGCCAGCCAGAAACGTACTTCCGTTTCCGTCGGGTCCGGGTTGCGTTCCAGCAGCGCCTTGGCCGCGACCAGCACGCCCGGCGTGCAGATGCCGCATTGCAGCGCCGCCATTTCCAGGAATTTCTGCTGCAAGGGATGAAGTTTCTCACCCTGCGCCAGGCCTTCAATGGTGCCGATCTGCTTGCCTTCAGCTTCAACCGCCAGCATCAGACAGGAACAGACCAGGCGGCCATCAACGGTGATGGAGCAGGCGCCGCAATCGCCCGTGCCGCAGCCTTCCTTGGCGCCGGTCAGGCCAAGCGGACCGCGCAGCACATTCAGCATGCTGTCATCGGCATCGCAGAGATATTCGACGGGCTCGCCGTTGACGGTGGTGGATACGTGCATTTTTGACATGGGATCAGCTCCGGCTGGCGCGTTCGGCGGCAATGGCAACGGTGCGCTTGAGCAATACGCCCGCGACCTTGGTGCGATAGGCAATGGTGCCGCGCTTATCATTGATGGGACGGCAGGCGGCGCTGCAAGCCGCAGCGGCGGCGGCGATGGCCGCGTCATCCAGCTTGCTGCCGATCAACGCCTTGGCGGCATCTTCCACCAGCATCACAACGGGTGCCACAGCGCCAAGGCCCACGCGGGCCGCGGTGCAAACACCGTCCTTAAGCGTCAGGCTGACGCCGCAGCCAACCACGGCGATATCCATTTCCGTGCGCGGAATCATGCGCAGATAGGCATCGCCCGAACCGGCGGGACGCGCCGGCAAGGTGAAGCTCACCAGGATTTCGCCCTTGGCGAGGTTGGTCTTGCCAGGGCCAGCCGGGAAGGCTTCCACCGGCATCTGCCGGCGGCCATTCGGCCCCTGGATGGTCAGCACCGCACCTGCGGCCACCATGGCAGGCACGCTGTCACCAGCGGGCGAACCATTGCAGAGATTGCCCCCGGGTGACGCGCGGCCTTGCACCTGCTTCGAACCAATCAGGTTCACCGCTTCCAGAACGCCCGGCCAGACCTTGCCGAAGCGCGGATGTTCTTCCAGCACCGCACCGGGAACTGCCGCCCCGATGGTGAAGCTGCCATCGGCATGTTCGGTGATCTTGGTCATTTCGTCGATTTTTTTGATATCGACGATCAACCCAGGGCTGAGAATCCCAGAACGCATCTGCACCAGCAGATCCGTCCCGCCAGCGAGAATCCGTGCAGCCCCCTGGGCCGCAGCATAGGCGCTGACCGCTTCATCAAGCGTTTGCGGCGCCAAATATCGAGTATCCGTCATGAGCGTTCCTGTCGTCCTTGCCTTCCCCGTGACCCCCCGGCGGGGCGTCATTCTTCCTCGGGCATTCAAACCAAGCCAAGGCTATAATGGCGCGCGGGATCGGCATAGCCCCTCTCTGACAATCGGGCGTGATCAGGCGCCGGGGGCGGTTTGCCGCCAGACCTGGGGTATGGGATGCAGGCGTTTGGGAGGAAACAGCACATGAAATCGACCAAGCTTGGCCGCCGCGCGGCCCTTGGCGCCATCACGGCGGGGCTGGCGGCACCCCGCTTGGCGCGCGCCGCATGGCCGGAACGGCCGGTGCGCATCATCGTGGCTTTTCCGCCCGGCAGTTCCACCGATGTGGTGGCCCGCGCCTTGGCCACCAAGCTTGAAAGCCTGCTGGGCCAGGCCGTGCCGGTGGAAAATCGTGGCGGTGCCGGGGGCAATATCGGCACCCAGGCGGTGAAGAACGCCACCGATGGCTATACCCTTCTGATGCATAGCACCGCGTTTTGCGTGAATCCCTCGCTGTATCGTGCGGCGGGCTATGGGCTGGATGATTTCACCACCATTGCCGTGGTGGCGACCGCCCCCAATGCGTTTTTCGTCCACCCTTCCGTGCCGGCGACCAATCTGGCGGAATTGCTGGCTCATATGCGGGCCAATCCCGGCATGGCCTATGCCCATTCCGGCACAGGCACCACGCCGCATCTGGGGGCGGAATTGCTGTTCCGCAGCCTGGCCAAGGTGGAGGCAACCCCGGTGGCCTTTGGCCCCGCCCAGGCCGCGACTGCGGTGCTCGGCAATCAGGCGCCAATTGGCAGCACCAGCCTGCCCCCTGCCTTGCCCTTGATCAGGGAAGGGCGGGTGCGCCCCATTGCTGTGGCTGGCGCGGTGCGTGACCCGACCCTGCCTGATGTGCCGACCGTGGCCGAACAGGGCTTTCCGGGCTTTGCCGCCAGCACCTGGTTCGGGCTTTTCGCCCCGGCGCGGCAATCGGGCGATGCCCTGGCGCGGCTTTCCGCCGAAGTGCCGCGCGCCATGGCGGATGCGGAACTCAAGGCGCGGCTTGCCAGCCTATCCCTGACCGATCCTGGGCTTGCTGGCGCCGCCGCGGCCGATTTCGTGCGGCGGGAAGCGCAGATCTGGGCCGATGTGGTGCGCAGTTCTGGCGCCACGGCCGATTAAAGGAAGCAGCCCATGCGGGATGTCACCCCGGAGAACCTGACCGAGGCTTTCGCCGCCTATGCGGCCAAGGCCGAAGACCCGCGCGCCAAGGAAGTGCTGTGCGCCCTGGCCAAGCATCTGCACGCCTTTGTGCGGGAGACGAAGCTTTCTCACGCGGAATGGATGGCCGCGCTGATGGCGCTGACGCGCGCTGGTGAGATCAGCACGCCAGCGCGTAATGAATTCATCCTGTTCAGTGATCTGCTGGGTGTCTCGGCCCTTGTTGATATGGTGAATACGCCCCCCGGCGCGACCAGTTGTTCCAACCTTGGCCCTTTTCACCAACGCGGCGCGCCGGCCATGCCCGATGGCGGCGATTTATGGAAAGGCCAGGCTGGCGAGCCATTGCTGGTCACCGGGCGCGTGACCGATGGCGCCACCGGCATGGGGATTGCGGGTGCCAAGCTGGATCTCTGGCAGAATGCGGCAAATGGGCTTTACGCCGTGCAGGATGCCGCGCAGCCGGACAAGAATTATCACGGGCTTTTGAACTGTGCCGCCGATGGCAGCTTCGCTTTCACCACCACGCTGCCGCAGCCCTATAGCGTGCCTTATGATGGACCTGCGGGGGATATGCTGCGGCTGCTGGGGCGCGATGCCTGGCGACCGGCGCATTTGCATGTGATTGCGGAAGCCCCTGGCTTTCGCCCCTTGGTGACCGAGCTTTTCCCCGAAGGCGATCCGCATTTGGACAAGGATGCGGTGTTTGGCGTGCGGGCCGATTTGGTGGTGACCTTGCGGCGCGTGGGCCGAGACGCCGCGCCCGCCCATCTGCAAGCGCGTGACGCCCTGCCGGCAGAGTTTTGGATGGCCGAATTGGTGATCCGCATGGCGCGGGGCTGACCCGCGCTTACCGCACCACCGGTTTGCGCAGCCCCCAGAAAACCACTGCGCCGATGGCATAGGACAGGGCGGCAAGGCTGAACGCCAAGTGATAGCTGCCGGTCACATCAAACAGCACGCCAGCCCCCCAAGCCCCCAACCCCGCGCCAAGGCCCGACCCGATGGTGATGGCGCCAAGAATGGTGCCTAGTCTGGGGCCACCGAAAAGATCCGCCGTCTTGGCGGTAATGGCGGGGCCGCGCGCGCCCCAGGTAATGCCGAAGAAACAGGCATGCAGCCACAGCAAAAGATGCTGATCGCCGTTTTCGATCATGAGCGCCGCACCGACACCGATGATGGAAATGCCGTAAGCCAAAATGGCGGCACTTTCGCGCCCGATATAATCCGAAATCGTGCCGGTCAGGATCACGCCCGGCAAGGCAAGCAAACTGCCCAGGCCGAGCACGAAGGCGGCATAAAGCGGGTCAAAGCCACGATCCACCGCGAAGGCGAGTTGATGCAATGAGACAAGAAAGCTGCCAATGCTGGTCAGCATATAGACACTGAACAGCAGCCAGAAATGGCGCGTGCGCATCGCCGCCGCGACGGACCATTGCTGGGCCACGCCGGCACTGGCCGTGAGCGGCGTGGGTGCGGCAGCTTGTGCGGGCGCTTCGGCGCCACGAAACATGGCGGCGAGTGGCAGTATCAGCAGCGCCATGACCCCCGCCTGCCATAAATAGGCGCTGCGCCAGCCAACATCACTCACCATCCATTGCGCCGCCGGCGTCGAAATGGCGCGCCCGAAACCATTGGCCGATTGCAGGATGGACATGGCCATGCCGCGCCGCGCGACAAAAAGCCGCGAGATCAGTGGCGCGAAGACCACCATGCTGATGCAATTCGCCCCCAGCGTCATCACCACGCCATAGAGGAACACCACCTGCCAGAGAGAGGTCGCGAAGGCACTGCCCAGCAGCCCGACCGCGAGCAGGCAGCCCCCCAGCAGCACCATGCGCCGCGTCCCAAAGCGATCCACCATGCTGCCCGCCAAAGGCGAACTGACACCCCCGACGACCTGCCCGACCGAATAGGCGATGGAACTTTCGCCGCGACTCCAGTGGAATTCCGCAATGAATGCCAGCAGAAAGACACTATAGGCATGCATCAGGCTGGCGCTGATGGTGAAGGCGATAAAGCCACCGGCCAGCATCAGCCAGGCATGGCGCGTTGGTTGCGCGGCCATCACCGCGCTGCCGGCTGTGATAGATGGGGTTCCCGAATTGGCGCGGATTTCTGTGTCACCGGCCTTTTCTCCATCCGTGGCGGGTCTCTGCGGCCCTCAGCATGGCCCGCGGTGCGGCGGGGCGCAATCTTGCCCAAAGCCCCGCCCCTTGGCCTTGTCCGGGCTTCCGGGTTTATGCTGCCCCGGAACGCCGTCATCGGAGGAAACATGAAGCCGCGTATCGTTGTTGTCACCCAATCCATGGTCGATGAGGCCGTGATCCAGGAAATGGCGCCTGATGGTTTTGATCTGCGGATCGCCAAGCCCGGTGGGGCAGATTGGAAGGAGGCGATGGGTGAAGCCGAATATCTGGTGGGCTTCGTGGATATGCTGGTGAAGGATGAGCTTTACGCCATCGCCCCCAAGCTGAAGCTGATCCAGGTATTGAGCGCGGGCTATGACCGCGCGGATATCGCTGCCGCGCGGCGCGGTGGCGTGCCCTTTGCCAATAATGGTGGCGCGAATTCGACCGCCGTTTCCGAACATGCGGTGCTGCTCATGTTGGCAGTGTCGCGGCAATTGATCCGCCAGCATGCCAATGTCGCTGCTGGCCGCTGGCGCGGCAATCAAACGCCGAAGCTGTATGAATTGCGCGGGCGCACGCTTGGCATTGTCGGCCTTGGCACCATCGGCAAGAAAACCGCGCGCCTTGCCCAGGCTTTCGGCATGAATGTGCATTACTACGATATCGCGCGGCTGCGCGAAGAAACGGAAGATGCGCTGAATGTGCGCTTCCGCCTGTATCGGGAATTGCTGCGGACCTCTGATATCGTCTCGCTGCATGTGCCGCTGAATGCCAGCACCAAAGGGTTGTTGGGTGAAGCGGAATTGGCGCTGATGAAGCCGACCGCCTTCCTGATCAATACCAGCCGTGGGCCGGTGGTGGATGAAGCCGCACTTTATCGTGCGCTGTCATCAGGCAAGATCGCCGGTGCGGGGCTTGATGTCTTTGATCAGGAACCGCCGCCGCCGGATAATCCGCTGTTTGGTTTGGATAATGTCGTGCTGACTGCGCATATGGCAGGGCCCACGCAAGACAGCAATATTGCCCGCCTGCGCAATGCCTTTGACAATGTGCAGCGCGTTGCGCGCGGTGAGGCACCGCTTTGGGTCATTCCGGAATTGTATGAATAAGGGATAGCAGCATGTCAGCCGATAATATCAAGCGCGCGATCGATCTTCTGGTCGCAGTCCACCAGGGCGGTGGGCCCATTGCCAATCTGGGTGACGCCGCACCCGGGAATGAGGCCGAAATCTTCGCCGTTCAACGCGGTGTATTGCAGGCGCTGAAGGGCAGTATTGGTGGCTGGAAATGCGCCACACCGCCCGGCAAGCCGACCAATTTCGGCATCATGGCCGCAAGCGGTGCGCGGCAGTCTGGTGCGCGCTGGCAGACCGCCACCGCGCGGCCGATCGGGCTTGAAACCGAAGTGGCTTTTCGCCTGGCGCGTGACCTGCCGGCGCGCGGCACGCCCTATAGCCGGGAAGAAGTGCTGGATGCGGTGGCCGCGGCCTTTCCATTATTGGAATTGGTGCAGTCGCGTTACGCCGACCATAAGCTGGTGTCACCCGCGGAAGGGATGGCCGATAACATCGCCCATCATGGCTATGTGATGGGCGCCGATGTCGCGGATTGGCGGCGCTTTGACCTGCCCAATCTTGCCGTGCGGCAAAGCTATGGCGGCGCGGTGCAGGTTGAACAGAAGGGCGGCAATCCTTCGGTTGATCCGGTGCTGCCGCTGGTCTGGCTCGCCAATCATTTGCATGGGCTGGGTGAGCATTTGCGCGCCGGTCAGGTGGTGACGACCGGTACCTATACGGGCTGCATTTTCGTCCCACCCGGCCAGCGCGTGCAGGCTGGCTTTGACGGTTTTGGTGAAGTGATTTGCGACCTTGTTTGAGGTGTGACTAAGCCTGTGTCTGGCTGCGTCAGCCTTGTACTGACGCAGCCATGCGGGGCTAGGGGTTACAATCCAAGCTTGCCGGCAACACCCAATTCGCCGGCAAGTTTGGTCAATACCTCAATCGTCTTGTCTTCAATCTC
>JACCED010590447.1_pt1 | contig 11261 bp, 10 predicted proteins | sample 7455021 | NCBI WGS metagenome assembly JACCED01 (sample SAMN15323456, study PRJNA562643) | freshwater metagenome | isolation source: river surface water | place: USA:Blue River Watershed | collected 2017-08-19
GCGCCGCGGTAGGGGATGTGGGTGACGAAGACGCCGGCGAGCGACTTGTACAGCTCCATCTGCAGGTGACCGATGCCGCCAGTGCCGGAAGACGCGAAGGAGTACTTGCCCGGGTTGTTTTTGAGAACTTCGAGGAAGGTCTTGTGGTCCTTGGCCGGGAAGCTCGGGTGCACCGCGATCACATTGGGCGTAGCCGCGATGTTGATGATCGGGGTGAAGTCGGTGAGCGGGTTGTAAGGCGTCTTGGGATTGATTGCCGGATTGGCTGCGGTGGTCGAAACGGTGGCTACGCCCAAGGCGTAACCATCGGGCGCCGAGCGGGCGGTTTCACCCGCACCGACGATGCCACCGCCGCCTGCCCGGTTTTCCACAATCACGCTCTGACCCAGAACCTTGCCCAGGGGCTCGGAGATGACCCGCGCCACGATGTCGGTGGTGCCGCCGGGTGCGAAGGGCACCACCAGACGCACCGGCTTGTTCGGATAGGCCTGAGCCAGCGCGGGGCCGGCGCTGGTGGCCAAAAGGGCGCAGGCAGACAGGGACAGGGCAAACCATTGGCGGCGTTTCATCACATTCCTCTCGAGGATGGTGGGTGGAAAGCCGCACATATTAGCGGCGTACGGAGCGACGGGCCATGGGGATTGGCCCCCAGAGCGCTAGGGAATATTCAAAGCCCCAGCCAGGGCCGGCCTCAGAAAAGCGCGCCAGGCCGGCCCTGAGGGCAGGTCTGAAAGGGGCCCGCGGCCCCTTGGTATCCTCAGAGGGTGAATTTCTTCGAGCTGCTGTTTCCGGATTTTTCCCTCATCATCATCGGCTGGCTCGTATGCCGCTACACCGCGCTCGGACGCGATGTGTGGCAGCGGGTCGATGGGCTGGTCTACTACTTTCTTTTTCCGGTGCTCCTGTTCCAGGCCATCGTGCGGAAGCCATTGGACCTGGGCGCAACCTCGAACATGATCGCCGCCGGCTTGGCACTGGCGGCCACCGGCATCGCCCTGGCCTACGCCATCCCCCGCCTGCCCTGGCTGCGCCGCCATATCGACATCCGCGAGCATGCCGCCAGCGCGCAGATTGCGTTTCGCTTCAACAGCTACATCACCCTGGCCATCGTCGAGCGAATGGCGGGCGGCCCCGGAGTGGCGCTGGTGGCGCTCCTGATCGGAATTTGCGTGCCGGTGTTCAACGTAGCGGCGGTCTGGCCAATGGCGCGCCACGGGGGCACGCACTTCGGCGCGGCCCTGGTTCGCAATCCGCTGATCATCGCCACCGTCTCGGGCCTGGCAGCAAATCTGGCCGGCCTGTCCCTCCCAGGGTGGATGGAGCCAGCGGCGACCCGCATCAGCCAGGCGGCCATTGCCCTGGGCCTGATGGCCGCTGGGGCCGGCATGCAGTTCGCCAGCCTGGGCCGGGCCAAAGCCCTGGCCGCCTCGGTGCTGTTGGTCAAGCACCTGGGGATGCCCCTGGCCGCCTTTCTCATCGCGCGACTCCTTCGCCTGGACCCGCTGCAGACCGGGGTCCTGCTGGCGTTTTCTGCCATGCCGACTGCGCCCTCGAGCTACTTGCTAGCGAGCAAGATGGGCTACAACGGCGCGCTGGTGGGCGCCCTGGTCACCCTGTCCAATGCGCTCGGCGCGGTCAGCCTGACCTTCGCTCTGGGGCTGCTCAAACCCCTGTCCTGAACTGGCGCGCTCAGTCTGCCTGGGCCAGGGCCCAGGCCACGTGCGTCTGCACCAGGTCGCTGGTGTGCCCGGACCGGGCTTGCAGCGCGCGCGCCAACATATCGCGTTCGGTACCGGGCGCCAACTGCCGCAGGGCATTGCCGGCCGCTACCGCCACATTACGTAGCCAGCGCTCATGGCCAATGCGGCGGATCGCACTGCCCTCAGTGCGGCGCAGGAACTCCGGCTCGTCCCAGGCCAGCAGCGACGCGAGCGTGCTGCCCGCCAAACCCTCACGCGGATCGAAATCCGGCAAGGGACTGCGCCGGGCAAACTTGTTCCAGGGGCATGCCAGTTGGCAGTCGTCGCAACCGTAAATGCGGTTGCCCATGTGGGGCCGCAGATCCTCCGGGATAGGGCCCGGGTGCTCGATGGTGAGGTAAGAAATGCAACGGCGTGCGTCCAGTCGCCCCGGGCCCACGATGGCGCCGGTGGGACACAGGTCCATGCAGGCGGTGCAACTGCCGCAATGGGCCTCGACCGGCGCCGTGGCAGGCAGCGCCAGATCCAGAAAGATCTCGCCCAGGAAAAACATCGAACCAGCCTCACGATGCAGCACCAAGGTGTGCTTGCCCCGCCAGCCCAGGCCACTGCGGGCCGCGAGCTCGGCCTCCAGCACCGGCGCGGAGTCGGTGAACACGCGGTGGCCCAGCGGGCCCACGCGGCCCGCGATGCGACCGGCCAGCTTCTGCAGGCGCGCGCGCAGCACCTTGTGGTAATCCCGTCCTCGGGCATAGAGCGACACCACGCCCTCGGCCGGCCGCGCGAGGCGCTGCCACTCGAGCGTCTGCCAGTCGTCGGCGCTCTCCTGGGGCAGGTAGTCCATGCGGGCGGTGAGCACGCTGACCGTGCCCGGGACGAGTTCTGCAGGCCGGGCTCGCTTGAGACCGTGCGCGGCCATGTAGCCCATCTCGCCGTGGAAGCCTCGGGCCAGCCAATCGAGAAGACCCTGCTCGGCGGAGGAAAGATCGATACCCGCCACGCCAATTTGGGAGAATCCGAGCTCATGGGCCCAGTGCCCGATCTCTGCGACCAGGGAAGGACCGTCAAACTCGCCGTGACTGCTGCCGGATTTCACCCGCCGATTGTAGGAAGCCCCCTGCCGCCGCCTCGCCGGCTCCACTGGCGTTCGGAGGAGGACACCGCTGCCTTCGCCCAGGCGCTGGCCACCCGGGACGACATCCGTGACGCGTTCATCGAGCTGCGCGGAGACCTCGGCGCAGGCAAAACCACTTTTGTGCGTCACCTGCTGCGCGCGTTGGGCGTACAGGGCCGAATCAAATCACCCACTTACGCGGTGGTCGAGCCCCACGAGGGCCCGCCCGCCCAGGTTGGCGCCGCGCCACTGACGATCTGGCACTTCGACTTCTACCGCTTCAATGACCCCCGCGAGTGGGAGGATGCCGGCTTTCGTGACCTGTTCGCACGCCCGGGCCTGAAACTGGCCGAATGGCCCGACAAGGCCGCCGGCCTGCTGCCCACGCCCGACCTGGTGCTCACTCTCGACACCCTGGACGATGAAAGCCGCGAGGTCATCGCCAGCGCCGGCAGCCCACGCGGGGCACGCCTGATGGAGGGCGGATGAAGCGGCAGGCCTCCCGCCATCTGGCATCCAACCCGGTCGGCACATTGGAAACCAGCGCCGGCCTGCGACGCCGGGACCTGGTTCAGGCAGGCGCCGTGGTGCTGCTTCTGGGCGGACAACAGATCGCGCGTGGCGCGGGCATCATCTCGGTGCGGATCTGGCCCGCGCCAGACTACAGCCGGGTCACCATCGAGTCGGACGCCAATCTGGTGACCCGCCAAACCCAGATCACCAACCCGCCCAGGCTGGCAGTCGACATCGATGGCATCGAGCTTTCGCCCCAACTGCGCGAGCTGGTCGCCAAAGTGCGGGCGGACGACCCCAACATCGCCGGCATCCGTGTCGGGCAGTATCAGCCGGGCACGGTGCGTCTGGTGATCGACCTCAAGCAAGCGGCCCTGCCCCAGGTCTTCAATCTGGCGCCGGTGGAGCCGTACAGGAACCGCTTGGTACTGGACTTTTATCCGGCACGGGCGGTTGACCCGCTCGAGGCGCTGATCGCCGAGCGACTGCAGGCCCGTGGTCCTGTGATGGGACCGGTGACCCCACCCGCACCGCTGCTCCCGCCGAGCAGCGACCCCCTGGGCGAGTTGATTGCCCGGCAGGCTCAGCGCGAGCCCGGTATCGCCCCGATACCCGCACCGCCGCCCGCGCCCAAGGTCGACCGTCTGATCATCGTCGCCCTGGACCCGGGCCATGGTGGCGAGGACCCGGGCGCCATCGGACCCGGCGGCACACGCGAGAAAGATGTGGTGCTGCAGGTGGCCCAGCGCCTGCAGCAACGGCTGAACGAGGCCAGCGTGGGCGGCAGCCCCTTACGCGCCTTCCTTACCCGGGATGCCGACTTCTTCGTGCCCCTGCACGTGCGGGTGAACAAGGCCCGCCGGGTTCAGGCCGACCTGTTCGTGAGCATCCACGCCGACGCCTTCTTCACGCCCACGGCCCGCGGCGCCAGCGTCTTCGCACTGAGCGAGGGGGGTGCCTCGAGCAGCGCCGCGCGCTGGATGGCCGACAAGGAGAACAAGGCCGACCTGATCGGCGGTGCGAACGTGAAGGCGCAGGACCCGAACGTGGCGCGGGTGCTTCTGGACATGAGCACCACCGCACAGATCAAGGACAGTTTGCGATTGGGCAGCGCGATGCTTGGCGAGATCGGTCAGGTCGGGCGCTTGCACAAGCCGCAGGTGGAGCAAGCGGGCTTCGCGGTGCTCAAGGCACCCGACATTCCGAGCGTGCTGGTTGAAACGGCCTTCATCTCCAACCCGGAAGAAGAACAGCGCCTGCGCAGCCCCGAGTACCAGGAGCAACTGGCCGATGCCCTGTTGCGTGGCATCCTGCGCTACTTCGCCGCGAACCCCCCGCTGGCGCGTAACCGGCCGGTTTGATCTTTCGCGCTTTGGCGCTTTGCGTGGCACGCACCGGGCATGCGGCAGGGGCTTGTCGCCGGCGGAAGATGTCTGGTGCGCGGTTCGGACCGAAAACCTCAACGCGCCCCGCAAATACGCGAACGCGCCTCTTCGTATTCCCGCTTGAGACGCCCCACCAGTTCGGCGGTGGAGGTTACCGACTTGACCGCGCCGATGCCCTGGCCGCTGCCCCAGATGTCCTTCCAGGCCTTCGCCGCGTCGCCGCCGAAGTTCATCTTTGTCGGGTCGGACTCGGGCAGGTGGTCTGGGTCCAGGCCGGCCGCCACGATGGAGGGCTTGAGGTAGTTGCCGTGCACCCCGGTAAAGAGGTTGGAGTAGACGATGTCGTCGCTGTTGCAGTCGACGATGGCCTGCTTGTAGGCCTCGGAGGCGCGTGCCTCGTGGGTGGCGATAAAGGCCGAGCCGATGTAGGCGAAGTCTGCGCCCATGGCCTGGGCTGCCAGCACTGCGCCGCCGGTGGCGATGGAGCCAGAGAGCGCGATCGGGCCGTCGAACCACTGGCGGAGCTCCTGCACCAGCGCGAAGGGGCTCTTGGTGCCTGCATGGCCGCCCGCGCCCGCGGCCACCGCGATCAAGCCGTCGGCGCCCTTCTCGATCGCCTTGCGGGCGAAGGCATCGTTGATGATGTCGTGCAGCACCACGCCGCCATACGAGTGCACCGCAGCGTTGAGTTCGGGGCGCGCACCCAGCGAGGTGATGATGATCGGCACTTTGTACTTCACCACCATCTCCAGGTCGTGCTCGAGCCGGTCATTGCTCTTATGGACGATCTGGTTGATGGCAAAGGGCGCGGCCGGCTTGTCCGGGTTGGCCCGGTTGTAGGCGGCAAGGGTCTCAGTGATTTCGTGCAGCCACTCACCGAGCTGTGACGCCGGCCGGGCATTGAGTGCAGGCATGGAGCCCACCACGCCGGCCTTGCACTGCTCGATCACCAACTGCGGGTTGCTGATGATGAAGAGCGGCGAACCGATGATGGGGAGCGGCAGGTTCTGCAGCTTCGGAGGAAGGCGGCTCATAGGGGATCTCCTGGTTCAGTCGGGCGAGTACAAGGCGAAGTCGTCGCTCAGAAGGCCTCGAGGGGCATCGCCACCACCGCGTCGGCGCCCTCGACGATGCTGTCGCGAATGCCAGGCACTTTGGAGAGGATATGGTCGGCGTAGAAGCGGGCGGTGATCACCTTGGCCTGCATGAAGGCCCGGTCGTCAAGCTGGGCCGCCTGTGTCTGGGCCACCAGCAGGGCGCGCCCCAGCTGCCAACCGGCCATCAGGTTGCCTGCCAGCATCAGATAGGGCACCGAGCCTGCAAAGACCGCATTGGGTGAGGCCTTGGCCTGGCCGGCGACGAAATCGACCACCTCCAGGAAGGCCCGCCGAGCGGCTGCCAGGCGCTTGGCCACGGCCAGTGCATCGGCGGTGCCACTGCGAACCAGTTCGGCCTCGGTCTGCTCAATCTGGAGCGCGATGGCGCGCGGAGTTTGCCCACCATCACGGGCGGTCTTGCGGCCCACGAGGTCATTGGCCTGGATGGCGGTCGTGCCCTCGTAAATGGCCAGGATCTTCGAGTCGCGCAGGTATTGCGCAGCACCGGTCTCCTCGATGAAGCCCATGCCGCCGTGCACCTGCACGCCCAGCGAGGCCACCTCCAGGCTCATCTCGGTGCTGTAACCCTTGACCAAGGGCACCATGAATTCGTAGAAGGCCTGGTTCTGCTTGCGCACCTCGGCATCCGGGTGATGGTGGGCCGCGTCATAGGCGGCAGCGGCCACCGAGGCCATGGCGCGGCAGCCCTCGGTATAGGCGCGCATCGTGAGCAGCATGCGCTTGACGTCGGGGTGATGAATGATGGGCGCGGCTTGATAGAGGCTGCCGTCCACCGGGCGGGACTGAACCCGGTCGCGGGCGTACTGCACCGCCTTTTGGTAGGCCCGCTCGGCCAGAGCAATGCCCTGCACACCCACCGCGTAGCGGGCGGCGTTCATCATGATGAACATGTACTCGAGGCCGCGGTTTTCCTGACCCACGAGGTAGCCTATGGCGCCGCCCTGGTCGCCGTACTGCAGCACCGCAGTCGGCGAAGCCTTGATGCCCAGCTTGTGCTCAATGCTCACGCAGTGCACGTCATTGCGCGCGCCCAGGGTGCCGTCCTTGTTGACCATCACCTTGGGCACGACGAACAGGCTGATGCCCTTGACGCCCTCGGGCGCGCCGGTGACACGGGCGAGCACCAGATGGACGATGTTGTCCGCCATGTCGTGCTCGCCATAGGTGATGTAGATCTTGGTGCCGAACACCTTGTAGGTGCCATCGGGCTGGGGCTCGGCACGCGTGCGCACCATGGACAGGTCCGAGCCGGCCTGGGGCTCGGTGAGGTTCATGGTGCCGGTCCACTCGCCGGTGACGAGTTTTTCCAGGTAGGTCGCCTTGAGCTCGTCGGAGGCTGCGGTGAGCAGGGCCTCAATCGCGCCATCGGTGAGCATGGGACACAACGCAAAGCTCAGGTTGGCGCTGTTGATGATCTCGCCGCAGGCGGCGCCAATCGTCTTGGGCAGGCCCTGGCCACCGAAATCCACCGGGTGCTGCAGGCCTTGCCAGCCGCCCTCGGCAAACTGCTGGTAGGCCTCCTTGAAGCCCGGGGTGGTGGACACAGCGCCGTCCTTCCATGAGGAGGGCTTCTGGTCTCCCACCCAATTGAGCGGGGCCACCACGCCCTCGTTGAACTTGGCGCACTCCTCCACCACCGCCTGCGCCGTCTCGAAACCGGCATCCTCGAAGCCGGGGATCTTGGCAATTTCGTCGATGTTCGCCAGGTGACGGATGTTGAACATCAGGTCCTTGACGGGAGCGTTGAAACTCATGACGGTATCTCCTGAAATCTAAAAAAAAGGCATCGCTTGCGATGCCTTTGAGCGCGGGCCTCAGGGGCGGGGCGACCAGGCGCTCAAAGCGCCTGCACCAGCTCGGGCACGGCGGTGAAGAGGTCGGCCTCAAGGCCGTAGTCGGCCACGGAGAAGATCGGGGCCTCGGGGTCCTTGTTGATCGCCACGATCACCTTGGAGTCCTTCATGCCGGCCAGGTGCTGGATGGCGCCGGAGATGCCGGCGGCCACATAGAGCTGGGGCGCGACGATCTTGCCGGTCTGGCCCACCTGCCAGTCGTTGGGCGCGTAGCCGGCGTCCACCGCGGCGCGGCTGGCGCCCATGGCGGCGCCGAGCTTGTCGGCCAGCGGCGTCATCACTTCGGCGAACTTCTCCGCGCTGCCCAGCGCCCGGCCACCCGAGACGATGATCTTGGCGGCAGTGAGCTCGGGCCGGTCGCTCTTGGCGATCTCTGAGCCCAGGAACTGGCTCTTGGCGCTGGCGGCCGCGACGCTGGCCGTCTCGATCGCTGCGGAGCCACCGGTGGCGGCGGCCGGATCAAAGCCGGTGGTGCGCACGGTGATCACCTTGGTGGCGTCGCCAGCCTGCACCGTGGCAATGGCATTGCCAGCGTAGATGGGACGCTCGAAGGTGTCGGGGCTGATCACTTTCGTGATGTCCGAGACCTGGCCCACGTCGAGCTTGGCGGCCACGCGCGGGGCGCAGTTCTTGCCGCTGGCGGTGGCCGCAAACAGGATGTGGCTGTAGTGGCCGGCGAGGGTCAGGACTTGCGCGGCCACGTTCTCGGCCAGGCCATGGGCAAAGCCCTCGCCCTCGGCGTGGATCACCTTGGCCACACCGGCGATCTGGGCGGCCGCTTGGGCGGCCGCGCCGGCGTTGTGGCCGGCTACCAGCACATGGACCTCGCCGCCGCAGGCAGCGGCAGCGGTGACGGTGTTGAGGGTCGCGCTCTTGATCGAGGCGTTGTCGTGTTCAGCGATGACAAGGCAGGTCATGTCGGGTTTCCTCAGATCACTTTGGCTTCGGTCTTGAGCTTGGCCACCAGGGCGGCCACATCGGCTACCTTGACGCCAGCCGAGCGCTTCGGGGGCTCATTGACCTTCAGGGTCTTGATGCGCGGGGCAACTTCAACGCCCAGATCCGCCGGGCTGAAGGTGTCGAGCTGCTTTTTCTTGGCCTTCATGATGTTGGGCAAAGTGACGTAGCGCGGCTCGTTGAGGCGCAGGTCGGTGGTGACCACCGCCGGCAGCGACAGCTGCAGGGTCTCGAGGCCGCCGTCGACCTCGCGGGTGACCTTGGCCACGCCGGCACCAGAGGCCTCGACCTCCACCTTGGAAGCAAACGTCGCCTGGGGCATGTCGGCCAAAGCCGCCAGCATCTGGCCGGTCTGGTTGCAGTCGTCGTCGATGGCCTGCTTGCCCAGGATCACCAGCTGGGGCGCTTCCTTGTCGACCAGGGCCTTGAGCAGCTTGGCCACCGCCAGGGGCTGCAGCTCTTCGTCGGTCAGCACCAAAATGCCGCGGTCAGCACCAATGGCCATGGCGGTGCGCAGGGTCTCCTGGCAGGCCTGGGGGCCGCAGGAGACAGCGATCACCTCAGTGACCACGCCCTTTTCCTTCAAACGAACCGCCTCTTCGACGGCAATCTCGTCAAAGGGGTTCATGCTCATTTTGACGTTGGCGATGTCCACACCCGTGTTGTCCGACTTGACCCGGACTTTCACGTTGTAGTCCACCACCCGCTTGACTGCGACCAGGGCTTTCATGCCACTCCTCCATGGAAACCCTTGATTATGCATAATGCACGAATGGCAATCGCCTGTCGCCAATGCAACCCCGTCCGTCGCTTGGGATTGAGCAAGTGCGAGCGGGGCGGCGCTGGGAGTGGCGCCGGACGCCGTGGTGCCGAATTCGGCCCCCAACCTGGCCGATATCCCCATTCATTTCTGCCCGATAATGCATTGTGTATAGTTTGACGATCCAGATCAGCCCTGCACCCAGAGAGGAATTCCCGCGATGAAACCGATGCGCTCCGTCATGTTCGTGCCCGGCCACAAGGAAGGTTGGCCAGCCAAGGCCGTCGCCGCAGGTGTGGACGGCGTGATCCTGGACCTTGAGGACGCCGTCCCCCTGGACCTCAAGGCTCAGGCGCGCGAGGTGGTGGCCGCGTCCATCCGCATGCTGGCCGCCGAGCACCCCGCGATCGGCGTGTATGTTCGGCTGAACGCGTTGGAAACCGGCATGACCGGTGACGATCTCGAGAAGATCGCCATTCCCGGTCTCGACGGCGTGCTACTGCCCAAGAACTACGGCCCGCGTGACTTCGTTGCCTGTGAGGCGCTCATCACACACTTCGAGCGCCGTAACGGTGTGACCGCCGGCAAGATCGAGATCGTGGCCTCGCTTGAAACCGCCCAGGCCTACGGCAGCTGCGAGGAGATCCTCGCCGCTTCGCCCCGTGTGGCCACCCTGTTCGCCGGCACTGCCAAAGATGCCGATGTGTCCCGCTCTGTGGGCTTTCAGTTCACCCCCGGCGGCGCCGAGACCCTGTACCTGCGCAGCCGCGCCCACCTGGCCAACCGCGCCGCCGGTCGCCAGCACTCCTGGGTTGGCCTCTGGCAAGACCTCAAGGACCCGGAAGGCGCGCGCCAGTTCGCCCTGCGCAATCGGGAGATCGGCTTTACCACTCTGGTGATGATTCACCCCTCGCACATCGCGATTGCCAACGAGGTGTTTGCGCCTTCTGCGCAGGATGTGATCTTCTATCAGGGAATGATCGACGCCTTCGACAAGGCGGTGGCCGAGGGCAATGCCGCCGTTCTGTACGAAGGCCAGCACATCGACTACGCCCACGTCAAGACGGCCAAGCAGGTTCTCGAGTTGCACGCGACCCTGAGCCGTAAGGGCCAGTAACCCCCCACGAACAAACAGGAACCAGAAGGAGACACCCACATGGCCGGACTTTGCTACGAAGAATTTTCTGTCGGAATGCGCATTGAGCATCCGATCCGCCGCACCGCGACAGAGATGGACAACATGCTGTTCTCTGCGCTCACCTACAACTGCGCTCCGCTGCACATTGACCACGAGTATTGCAAGAGCACCATCTTTGGTAAGCCGCTGATCAACAGCATGTTCATCTTTGCGCTGGTCAACGGCGTGATCGTGATCGACACCACCATTGGCACGACCCTGGGCAACCTGGGCTACGACGAGGTGAAGTTCGTCAACCCGGTGTTTGCGGGCGACACCATCCACGTGGTCACCGAAGTGGTGAAACTCCGCGAGTCGCAAAAGCGCACCGACTCCGGCATCGTCTGGTTCCGTCACATTGGCTACAACCAGCACGACGAGATCGTCTGCGAATGCACGCGCGCCGGTCTGATGCTCAAGCGCAAGGACTACGAAGCGCTGATAGCCAAGAGCAAGGCCGCTTCCGCGGCCAGCAAGGCCGCCCGGGACGCTGCCAAGGCGGCGGCTGCAGCCAAGGCTGCCAAGGCCGCCAAGCCAGCGAAAGCAGCCAAGCCAGCGAAAGCGGTGAAGGCGAAAGAGGTGGCCAAGGCCCCCGCCAAGACGCGCAAGACGACGGCCAAGGGCTGATGCAATGAAGGGACGCCCCAGCTTCGGCCGCGACGAAGTCGCCGTTTGGCGGCCCAC
>JACCED010790298.1_pt1 | contig 11259 bp, 19 predicted proteins | sample 7455021 | NCBI WGS metagenome assembly JACCED01 (sample SAMN15323456, study PRJNA562643) | freshwater metagenome | isolation source: river surface water | place: USA:Blue River Watershed | collected 2017-08-19
CACCGTCATTCGCTCGAACAAGTCGATCCAACTCGACCTGATCAACAACCTCGTGCGCCCCCCGGATACGCTTGTCTTCCATGTTGCGTTCGCCGATCTTTTGCAAGATCAACCAAACCGCCAAATAGCCAAAGATGGGCAAGATCAGGCTAAGGATAAAAAACCAGTAAAACTCATCCACCGCACCCCACTCTTTTTTCAAGGCCTGAGGCACTTGTGCAGGCTTGAGAGCGCGAGCCCTTTGACCATCGTCCGTGACAGCCTCGATGGTTTTATAAGACCCATTGGAGTCTCGAATCTCCCATTTCGAGCGAACTTCTGGGTCGCTATACCTTGCAACTGCCGCCACACGAACAACATCAAGCTCACGATCACTGGCTCCGTTAAACCAGAGGATGTACGGCAAAAAGAAGCACGGCACGGCACCAAGCCAAAAACTCATTACCGCAGCTTGGATGGACAAGTTCAATCGCGTGGCAAATACGGCTCTTCCAATGCCAGCATTGCTTGCTGCTGCGTTCGTCATACTTGAGCCCCAACGATTTGAGAGGGAAGGGCCATTTGCTCAATCTCTTGAAATTCGAGAATTTCGGCAGGAAACAACTCACCGAGGTTTGAACGCTTTTCGCCAAAGCTGTCGCGCCACAAGCCATCGGTCGTTTTCAGGAAATTTCTGTAAAAGAGCCCGCCGTTAGGTTCATGGATCAACAACTCAGCGAAGGTGACCACCCCTTCGGACTCCAAGCCAAACTCAGCCAAAACAGCTCTATATGCCTGATCAGGCGACACATAAATCGTGGCATTAGCGCGATATAGACCAGCCACGAGATCACATTTTTGGTTGACCCCTTCAGGGGTTGAATTCATGAACATAGTTAATTCCCTCCTTTTTTGAACAAGCCTCTTTGCTGGCCAACCAGCACAGCTTCAGAGATTTCAAAACCTTGTTTGAGGTGAACGGTCATCTCGCTCACACGTTCATTTGGTTTGCGTGGCAGATCCAGCGCCGACAACATTGCAGCCCCCACCGCAGCCAGCTCCAAAACCTGAGACACGCGCCCATCAATGGAACTGACCCGATTGATCAGGTCTTCATGCTTGCGATCAAAACCAGCCAAGCCCTCATGCAAAAAAACGCGCAAAAGCTCTGCCTTAGAAACCTTACGAATGCGCGCCTCTTTGGCTAGGGCATCGTTATCAGCCTCATCAAGGCGCAGTAATACGGATTTAGTTTTCATTGCTTCCTTAATAATGAAATCTTTTGATATACATTCTAAAGAGCGCCAAAAGCCATGTAAATACTTTATGTATATCATTTGATTACATTTGATTGAACTAACTTGATATCACTGAAACAAGCATAAATACTTGGTTTGAACGGTATTTACTATGCTCGTGATATCGTGCGTAATGTGTGTAAGTTCTTCAAGGTATCTTTGCTCATAACTACCTTTCTTAGTACTAAACTACGCTCGTGAACCCATCACAAGTAGCGCGAAACTTCTAAGAAAGTGAGAGATTTATGACCGAAGTGGATAAGCAGAACGCTGAAACAAAGACTGTCAAAACGACACGAGCATCTAGAGCAAAGAGCCTTGAGGCCAAACTCGCGGAGATGGAGAAGAAGACGAAGGAACTCCGCGAGAAATTGCGCGATGAGCAACGCAAAGAGCGCGAAGAAAATGCTCGGGCGGTAGCAGCGTTGCAAAAGGCCGAGGGATTGGATGTTTTCGATGTTGAAGCTTGGGCCGCAACTATGTCTCAAATGAAAGCGTTGCTGGAAAAGGCGCAAGCGCAGCTTCCGCAAGAAGCTGCTAACTGATGGCAATGTTCAGGGCATGCCCTGAACAAGCTGTAGGTCAAAAAAGACTAACGAAGGTTTTCCACAAATGCACAGACCCCAACGCCGGCTAAGTGAAATCTCAGAATTTCACGCCGTCGGAACCTAGAGACTTATCCACCAAGGTGGAAAAGTCTTTGGGAGTGAGATGTGAACCCAGTGTGAAAACTTCGTTCATTTTCGGTTGTCCACAAACGCACGGACCCCGAAGCCGACGAAGGGAATATTCATAATTCCCTTGGCGGACTCCGAAGACCTTTTCCACCTGGGTGGGAAAGTCTCGGAGTGTGGGAGGTGTGGCTTGTGGGCAACCTTCCGATGAATCATCCGACTTGCTCGGAGTGATTCATCGCCAGCAAGGCTTGACGATGCGACTGCTTGGAATTTTTGGCCCTAGGCCAAACTGCATAGGTGTCTTGGCAGGTTACGCCAAGACCGGAGGCGAGGTTCAAGCGAAGCGAAGGACGAGCCGTGCAAATAGGCTTTGAAGCCGCATGGCCTCTTGAGGCCAATTGTTCGACGCTGATAACGACCATCGGGAGACTCAGCGGAGAACCGCCACAAAAGCCCGCCCAAATGAAAAATGGCAGCAATGTGCCCTTTGTTAGTTGGACTGTTTAAGGGGGAGACCTGGGCGCTTACGCCCAGTCGAGCACCAAGTCAGCAGCACGAGGCTCGATCCTAGGCGATGAACGAAAAGTGGGATCAGGCCCTTGGGCCGCATGGCCTTGTAAAAGGCCAAATGTTCGGCGCTGATACATTCAAACTTGGAAGACTCAGCGCCGAACCGCCACGAAATCCTATCACCTCCCAAACGGGCCAGCTCGGTGGCTGACCCATTGGACTTTATGCTGCCGCGCTCACAGCCTACGGGGCAGTGACAGCAAAAACGGCGGCGCGCACATTTGTGCCACTTGCCACAAAGCTGCCTTCTGGCAGGTTTTCAAAAGTGCCGCCCATCTGTCGGGCCAGCGCATCGAGGCGCTCGGCCTGACGGGGACCACCCGCGCAAATTGCCACCAATTTGCCGCCAGCCTTCAAAAACTTTAAGGCGTGCTCGATGTGTTTGATGTCCTCGGCGTTAGCAAAGGGGGGATTCATCACAACACGATCAAAGCGACCGAAAGTCTCAGGGGTCAGCGCCAAGAAGTCGGCCTGGTGAATGTCTGCGCCTGGTTCCTGCGTCTTGAGTTGTTCGCACAATTTGGTGTTGATTTCGATGGCTGTACGCACGGCTTCGCCTGCGGTCGCTTCGCGGATTGCTTGCAAGAGGTTGCCAGTTCCCGCGCTCGGCTCCAGCACGGTCATGCCCGCTTCAATTCCTGCCATTTCCACAATCTCAGCAGCCAAAGGAGCAGGGGTCGGGAAAAGTTGGGGCGCGGTAACAACCCGAACGCCTGACTTAAGCGTTTCACGCATGGCAGCGATTTGCTCGGCTTCGGCTTGCTTGGCTTGCTTCTCAAGTGTGTTAATTTGTGCATCAGTTGCCACAGTCTTTGCTTGTGGAATTTCGAGCTTACGCTCAAAAGTAACTGGTGCATCCTCTTGCCCAATTTCTTGTTTTTTTGGTGGGGCCACGCGCTTGGCGTCAGTGATAAAAACTTTATGGTAAAAATGACGCTCGTTGCCTGTTCTGCTCGCAAAACAACCGAGCACAGAACGGATGCGATGGGCCCCAAATTCGGCAGCCGCTTTGATTTTGTCAGTGCCTCGGTAATTTTTCGGCACCGTCTCAAATTCGGCCTTCGTCATTTCGATGCAACCTTCGGTGGGATAGTTCACCACCGGGCCCAGGGCGGTGGCCTCTTTGGCTTTGTTCGCGTCTTCTTCGGTGGGAGGGGTGTAGTCTTGCACCTCTTCGATGCCGCGCACTGGAACATATCGGGCATTGGTGCGAACGCTCAAAATGCGCCCTTCGCGCTTGTTGATGCGAAGCACGACAAGCCACTCGGAGCCAATCAAGACACGCCCCCCGATTTGAAGGTCGAATTTCTCACCCTTGACCACTCCATCTTCGCCAAGCATTGCACGCTCGTAGGCGATGCGGTTCTCGTAGTGATTCAGCCACCGGCGAAAACGCGCAGTTGAGGCGGGAAATTGTTTCTTTGCCTCCTCGATGACTTCCTCGACCGTACGCGGCGCATATAAGGCCGGGTGACTGTTGTTCAAAACGGAGTAAGCACTCGGCAGCTGGTTCCAATCTGTGCGGTCGCCTTCCTTGCGCGGCATAGCGTGACCAAAAAATCCCGAGATTTGCAGAGCCATTGCCATTTTTTTGGCTGGGTCTTGCTGAGCCTCACACTGAAGCCAGAAGCCCAAAGCCTTTTCTGCCTCTTCGATGTTTTTTTCTTGTTTGCGCTTGTCGGCCTCCAATCCCTTGATGCGACGGTGCCGCACATCGGGGCGCTCTTTATATTTAGCATGCTCCACGGCACGGGCTGCTCGTTGGCTCCAGTATGCCGAAGTCTCCCAAAGCTGCACCGCTCGGCGCATTCCGTTTTCGATGCGCCGAGCGGCTTTACGGGCATGGCGTTCACTATGGTGCCCCACCAAGATGGGTTGGCCGAGTGGGATGTGTTCCGTGATGCTTTGAACATAAGCCCGTGCGCTTGCAGCCTCTTTGCCGCGCTTTTCGGAATAGTCGCCGAAACGGTCGGCGCGTTCTTCTGCGCGTTCAATCAACGAGCGATCATCGTCTTCAATTTCACCCGCCAGTTCGATGCATAAATCTTCGCGCTCTGGTGTCCACATGGGCGCGATAAAAATGTCTTGCTTAGGTGCCCATTTAAAGCCAACAGCTTTAACGCGTTCGTAAGTTGCAGCATCCAAGCGGTTCGATGCCGAAAGGCGCAATTTGTTGTCATCTGGCGAATATGTCGCGATGTAGGTTGTCATGGTTTTATCTCCAAGTAAGCGGCCAATGTGGCCATCCAGTAACCGACTGGCTCGGGTGCTTGTGAACACTCCAATGCGTTGCGCACAACGCATCAGAGTATTTTCAAACTGAGATTTCGAGCTGATAACAATCACGGATGATGCTCAGGCTTCCAAAGTTGCCGCGATCTATCCCGCGTTCATCAATATGCAACTTACGCACCCCTCCCGTTTTAACTTCAACTGTTGCCCAACAACCTGTTTCGACTTCTTCTAATTTAATAACTTTACCGATTGTTGAGACATCAAAGCTTGGCGCGCCATCTTCGATTTGTCCATTCACTCTTTTAAAATGTCTCAAGCGTTCGCACGAATTATTCGGGGCAAACTCCAAACGGTTTAAATTAACAGTTTGGCCTAAGCTAATCTTGCCGTAACAACTAACCTCCTTCATAGCTTTGTCTCTTTGCTTTTGAACAATAGCAAAACATAGTCAAAAAATCTGCGAGTCACGGGAATACCTACGCGAGCGTAATCACCTAGGTAGCCTGCAACAAAACCACGCAGCCAGTCTTGTATCTGTTCGAATTTTGTATATTTTTCACCATAATGATTTGATGCCTTTTCACCCATACTGACATTCAAACAGGCTATTTCTGTGGCCTTCATCAGCTTATAAGCAAACGCGAGCTTAGGGCTATTTGAGCTTGTCATTGCTGTGCCCATGCCATAGTGGACGACCTTGTTGCCCACATTAAAAATGCCATCCATTTCGACACACTCCAGCATTTCGATGGGGACCTCGATGCCCAACTCACCCAGCTTGTTGACAAATGGCTCAATGGATTGAGCAAAGCCACCCGTTTGAATGAGATCAGGGTCATCTAAGTTTGAATAAATGAACCCATCGTCGCCGCTGGTCTTGTCCTCGATGACCATAAAAAACCCTTGTAAAGGTTTATCCCACCCCATCATCACGGTGATGACTTCGCTTTTGTAAGTTGTCTTAAAAAAATGTTGTGACATGGTGAACCTTTCAAGAGTTGAGCCACTCGTCAAAGCTTTTGACTTGCCAGCCCATTTGTTCAGCTTGCGATTTGTAAATTTCGTATTCGTCAGCCAATTGGCCACGCTGTTGAGTTTGGTTGTCTTCATCGATTTGCATAGGTTTCCCCCATGGCCTCAGGTGAGTTGTTTTGTGCAACCCACCCGAAAGCGCAAATGATTAGCTTTGATCGAATTCATTGACCCAAGCTTCATTCTCTGGGCTCAATGCCTGGGGCGAGGGGCTTTGTTCGCCGTCTGAACTTGGCTTTTTGGAACCGAATGGTTCAATATTTGTGGCCAGAATTTCAACCGTTTGGATACGCACGCCATCTTTGTTTTCATAGGAGCCATACCGGATGCTGCCTTCTACTAAAACCGTGCGACCTTTCGTCAATTTCGCGGCCGCATATTCGGCTTGTTCGCTCAATAAGGTGACGCGGTGCCATTGGGTTTCGTCTTCCCATTGCGCTGTTTTTTTATTTTTGCGACGATTGCTTGTCGCAACACTCAAAGTGGCAACAGCCTTGCCCTGCGGGGTGTAGCGCAATTCAGGCGCACGGCCCAAGTTGCCGATCAAAGTAATTTTGTTGAGCGAAGATGTCATGGTGGTTTCTCCAGGTAAGCAGCCTTGATTTAGGCCATCCAGTAACCGACTGGTTCGGACACAAACTCATTTGTTTGCATGGGTTCTATTATAGTCCGTTAAACGGACTGTTTGTTATTTTTACTCAAAATGTTTATAAGTTAATGTTAAATTTTTCAACAGCAAAAATACGGGGTATCGGGGGCGTAGCCCCTGATGGTGACTCAGTGCCACGCTTACCAAAACAATGGCCGCGAGCCTCGCTCTTGCAATCCACAAAACTCACTTCGCGCCCTGAAAGACAAACCAGCGGCGCAAGCCGCCAGCGGGCATATAGCCCGCGATCAATTCAAACAACCTTAGTTGCGCTAAGCGCAACTCTGGCGTTGTGAGGCGTTATGCCGATCTGATCAAAACAATCAACGCTGAATCATTGAACATGCGCGATAAGCGCGTGTGATCTGACTACACCATAGCGAAGCTCAGAACAAAAAAAGGGGCAAAGCCCCAGCATTAGATGAGACCTTCCTCGGCCATCGAAAGTGCAGCGCCACGCGCGACAATGATGTGATCGCGCACACTCACATCGACCATCGCCAATGCATTTTTCAGAGATTGTGTGAGCTTACGATCAGCTTGCGAAGGTTCTACGCTGCCACTCGGATGGTTATGCACAAGGACGACGCTATCGGCGTTCATCTCAAGTGCGCGCTTAATCACTTCACGCGGATAGACTGCTGTTTGAGTCAACGAGCCGCGAAACATTTGCTCATAAGCGAGAAAGCGATTTTGGGCATCCAAAAACACGACGCTAAAAACTTCGTGCGGCAAGTCTCCAATTTGCAAGCGCAGGTAATCCTTCACCGCATTGGGCGAATTCAGCATGGGTTTTCCAGTGATGTCGCCCGACAAAATTGAGAGCGCTGTGCCGCGAACTTCGTCGCGCGTGGCCATGCGATAAACGCCAGGTTTCTCGCAGACAAAAAGTGATGTAGTCGATGAAGTCATGTAGTTCTCCTATTGAGGCGTCATTGCCGCATCCGAAGAACCAGACCACAGCGCAAGCTGTCAAGATCACCGTGCAATTAATGGGTCGCCGTGCCAACGGGCGCGGCGGGGCACCCGTTCATGCGCGAAAGGGTCTTGACAGCGAGAATGGTCTGGTAGCTTTGGTGCTCTATGCAATGACAGTCAACAACCCCACATGTGCCGAAGGTTGTGCGCCGCGCGTTCAGCGGGCGCACCTCAGCACGATGTTCGAGCTTGCGAAGAACGAGACGGGCGCGTCAGGGATGGAAGCCCGTAGGGTCAAGACGCGGGGCTTGTCCCGTGGCTTGATTCACGACAGCCCGACCCCGCTTGCGGGGAGACGCACAGCTGCAAAATCAGCGAAATCAAAAAACCATCTCAAGACTGCAAATTGCCTATTTGCTCCATGAATAAAAAGTTGAACATCTAATTCAAGACCTGAAACAAGCAACACACATACTGTAAAAACCTCTCTTTCAAATCGAAATTCAATTAGAAAAAATGTTATTCAGGCGACCTCAATGAACTTAAAAAATACTTAGTAAGTAAATGAAGCAAATGCAAATACTTTTAAAAGTTGTAGAAAAAAATAACTGAACTGATATGAATTAAAAAGCGAAGATCGCTAACAACTAAAAGCAAAAAATCCGGGTATCGTTTTGCCCGAATCGCGCAGCGATGCGGGCAACAAGTCAGGGATGCCCAGCGGCGGGAGAGTGCGCTAGCACTGTCCCAAGAGCGGATCGACTCATGACGAGCCCTTGGCTCATTTCAAAATTCAGCGCGATGCGCAAGCGAGCCGGAGTAAAGACAGGCAAAAAAAAGCGACCCGAAGGTCGCTGTTTCGCGAGCACGCTGTTCAGCACTCGACATCAGTGTGTTTCTTGGATCGGCGCTCCATCCAGTTGATTAAGCCGATGAACGCGAGACAAATCGCGCCCATTGCGAGGATTTGTAAAGTGGCATCGTCCATGTCAATCTCCTTTGAAGCTGGTAGTGATTATGAAGCAAAAGCCGACAAAGAACAAGGCCAAGATGCCCAGCCAATTGCGGTTATCGAAGATGAGAGGAGCGACGAAGGAGTTACCGATCATCAAGGCCCCAGCAGTACGAAACGCGGTTTTAATCGCGGGGAAATCGAGTTTATTTGCCATAAGTTGCCATTGGTTGCAAGGCGACATTGCCTAGCGCAGGAGCACCACGGCGCAGCGCAGCAGTCAAGGCCACCGTGGAATAAATGGGGGTAGCCCGTAGGGGGCACCGTTTATGCCGCGAAAGGGCCTTGACTGCGAGAACGCCGTGGTAGCGTGAGCGCCTCAGCAATGACGCCCAACCACTACTTTTGAGTGCCGAAGGTGCAAGGCGGTAACGACAAAGGAGACCCGCCAAGCGGCGTGGCAAGGCAGGGAAACCCTGCCGAGCCGTGATGCATCAATCTCTCGCTAAATCCACCTCTGATGTTTGCACGCCACCTTCCCAAGTTGCCTCAAAATTGAATAAGTCTGCTTCTTCATCGAAGGATGCTGAAAATGTCAGGTCGGGAAACTTTACCGACATGGCGAGCATGACAGGCGTGGCGGGCGACCATGCGGTTTCAAAATTGATAACCGCTTCACCGTCTGCATGATGCTCAAGCGAAGCTGAGCATGCATCCCACTTGGTTCCCCAATGTGTGATGCTCCAGTCATACCAATGCTTCGCACCATGCTGAGCCAAGTTGTCAGCGTAGATTTGCCCTTGGGCTTTGGCTTCAGGGCGATGTTGCTCAACATAGTCCTGCAAGCTCTTTCGGTCGTGGATGTTGTGGTCTTTCGCCCATGGGTAAGTCAAGTAAACCTGCCACTCAGTTTCCGAATGAAACACTGCGTAACCGATGTCACCCTCTGAGCCTGCAATTGTTTGTAGCGGTGGTGGCATAGGGATGAAGTTTTCAAAAGACAAAACCGAGTCATTGGTTTTGGACTTTGCGAATTCAATGAATTCGGCGACACGGGCGGCGGGGCCTGTGACAGACAAAGAGGTGTAGCACCAGTTAGGCATGACGAGTCTCCAAGAGAGTTCGGCGGCATGGAAGTTTTGACCTATCCCTGCCATGCACTCATGCCGAGTAAGAATTGAGCGCACGCCCGGAGCAGCCCCCCAAAGGCCGAAGGGGCACAAGTGAAGCGGGCATTTAATGGAGGGGACCCGCGCCCGTTAGGGCGGGGGGCGCAGGCCGTTCATTGCACGATTTGCTTGTGAGGTGCTGTTGACACGCAACACGGGCAAGACGGAGTTTTGAGAAGATGGCTTGCCATCAAAACTCCGTCTTGACTGTGTTGTGTGACGCGACTTGTCGCAACAGACGGACCCAGAGGGGCCGACGCACCGACCCCCGGCAGTGGGGGGAAGATTCGGGCGTGCGCTCAATCGTAGGCAAACCACAGACTGAAAATTTTGCGCGTGCGGTCAGCCGAGCCAACATTCAGCGACAGGAGAAGCGAAGCGAATCACTGGAGCCAAATCAGAAGCGCCGTTTTAGCCCCGCCTAGCTTGAGCCAGTGCGGGGCTGAGCTAGCGTTAGGCCTTAGCTTTGGCCCCTGCGAGGTAAGCACAAGCCAAAGCATCGCGCAGGGCCCATACGGCAACTTCTTTGAAGTCCAAGCGGTCGATGCCGCGTTGTTCAAGCGTTGGGAAACCTAGGCTTTGCTTTGCGAGCAAAGTCAGTTCCTCGCGTGTTTCATCGGTCAAAAGCTGCCACGGGTCGGGCTGCATCTCGTCTGTATTACTCATCCCAGCCTCGCTACATAACGGGCATAGTTACTACCCTCTGTGTCAATGAAAAGAATAGGGCGCTCTGTGGCCACCACCATCACACAAGCTCGCGCATCAAGCGGGATTGCGTAACACAGCCCTTTGAGCCAATCTGTGTCGCGGCACAGATTGCGTGCAAAGTCATCAAAGCCCATCGGGTCCATGTCAATGCGCTTGAAAACATAAACATTCGATAACTCACCGCCTGAGACTTCTCTCAAGTTCGCGGCCTTGCGAGAAAATGCAAACGGGTGCGGTAATTTGTGCATCAAAACATCTTCGCCGTTCAGCTTGAAAGTGACTGGTTCAAGCTTCAAGCGAATTGTGATTGCATCATCGGTCACACTGGTGAATTGGCTCATGCTTGGCCCCTTTTCAATTCCTGGGCGATTTCGCGCGCAAGTTCGGACAGGTTCAAATCACCGCGAGCAATGGCCTCCAGTTCTTCATTACCCATGATTGAGATAAACCGTGTTGCCCGGGCATCTAGTTCTCGCTGTGCGAGCAGCGCCCAAAACCGGTATGAGATAAGCGAGTTCAATGCCTCTGTGTTGTTGCGGCCATAGCCGCGCAAATAGTCACCTACGTGGGTGGCGAGTGTTTTGAGGTCTTGAACCTCATCGAGCTTAGTTGTTGTCATGGTCTGTTTCCTCGGGGTCGGTGTCGATGCTGAAGGTGCCGAAGGTCAAAACCCCCTCGGCTTTGGTGCAAGTTGTTGGACTGTCAAAGTTCACAATGCAGCCCAAACCTTCAAGTTGTTCAAAATCGTTGTGCTGTTGCGCAAGGGCTATCGGCGTTAAGCCGATCAGCCCAGCGTCAACCGGGTAACTTGCGCCGTGCTGGTCGTAGTAAGTTCCATCGCCCCAGACAGTGCCGAAGGCGAGAACCTGTAAGCCGTTGGCTTGGCCAACTGGCGAGCCCTCAAAAACCTCACAAGATTCAAGCAAGGGCATCCAGTACTCGTTAGGTACGGCATAGCAAGGGTCGCCCAAAAAGTAGCGGCCAGCGGGCACCGTGACGGTCCAGGCTTTGGCGGTGACGGTCATGGTGTTCATGCTGCGGCCTCCATGCTTGAGGCGTTCGCGGCTTGACG
>JACCED012495464.1_pt1 | contig 11258 bp, 5 predicted proteins | sample 7455021 | NCBI WGS metagenome assembly JACCED01 (sample SAMN15323456, study PRJNA562643) | freshwater metagenome | isolation source: river surface water | place: USA:Blue River Watershed | collected 2017-08-19
CTCGATTCCCGCAAAATCACTTTCCACAAAGCTCGGATAGTAACGGACCAACGCACGCCCGAGCGCGGCAACACGCGCAGGGTTCACCGGACTGTTCTGATTAATCACCAACGACTGCGACAACTCCTCGACGGCTTGATCCAACTTGTCCTGGGAGTAGTAAACAATCCCCAGCGTCGAACGTGCAAACGCGTCATCGGGCGACAGCTCCAACGCCTTGCGAAGCGATCCCTCAGCATCCCCCAACCGTCCCAACCGGAACTGCGTCACCCCAAGGTTTGTCAGCGCAAACGCGTTCTCTGGATTCGCGGCGATCACCTTCCGATACAACTCCTCAGCCCCTGTGAAGTCCCCCTTCTCGAAACGCTCATTCGCCTGAGCCGCCAACGTCCGCGCCTCATCCGTCATCGGAGCTGCCTTACCGCGTCCCGACGCCGCCTGCGGCACCTTTTTCGCGACCGAACCGGCGTCCTCCTCTTTCTTGGGAGCCTCGCCCGTTGGCGCTTTTGCCGGTTCCGATTTCATTGGGCCATTGCCATCTCCCTTGCGAGGCCCCGTCTTAATCGCCGAAATCGAGATTGCATCGTCGTCAATCTCAACCACCGGCTGCTTGAACAACCCCTTTTCCTGTTCGGTCAGCTGAACCACCGGTTCCCCAAGCAACGCCATCTGCTTGAGCATGATCTCCGACTTGATCGCGAGGCGATCCGCCTCCTTCACCAACTCCTGCCTCACGCTCTCGCGCTCCGCCTGTTCCTTCAGCGAACGCCGGACAATCGCCTCCAACGCCGCACGCTCCTGCTTCAAGCGCTCCTTATCCGCCCCCGCCTCAGCCCCCTCCTTCTTGGCCGTCTCCAATCGCGCCAAGGCGTCATCCATCCCCTTCTGCAACTCTTTGCTGCGTGCTTCCGCCTCATCCGCGCGCTTCCGAGCATCCGCCAACTGCTTCTTCGCGTCGTTCACCGCAGCCGTCATCTCCGTCATCCGCGAACCGCTCCCCTTCCCCTCCTCGCGGGCCTGCTCCAAATCTTTCGAGATTTTTGCCAACTTTGCCGCCGCCTCCCGATTCTCCGCCTCCAAGCGCTCCACCGTCCCACGCGCGTCCTTCATCTTCTCGGACATCGCGACCGCAGAATCACGTTCACTCGCCAACTTTGCCAACGCCTCCTTCGCCTTGGCGGCCTCCGCGGCAATCGCCTCATTGCGCGCTTTTTCCTCCGCAACCGCTTTCTCGGCTCGATCCTTCTCGCGCATCGCCAATGCCGCATTCACCTCCGCCTTCGCCAACTTGTCAGACTGACCCTGCAGCGCCTTCACCATCGCAGCCTCGCGCTCGGCAACCACCTTCGAAATCGCCTCCTCCTTTTCTTTCTGAGCCTCCGCAAGGATTTTTGCCTTCTCTTGCTCCAACTTCGCCAAGTCCATCCCCGGTTTGCCCTTCAAATCCGCCTTCGCCAAAGCCGTCTTCGCCGCATCCCGTTCCTCCACCATCCGCTTTAACTCCAACTCCGCACCATCCTTCGCAACCTTCAGCTTCGCATACGCAGCGTCTTTCTCCTTCACCGCGGCGGCGACCGCCACTTCACGCTCCTTCAGCGCGTCCGCCAACACCTTCGCCTTCTCGCGCTCTGCCAGCGCCGCCGCCTTTTCCGACTCCGACGAACTCGCCTTCATCGCCTCTTCCGCCTTCGCCAATGCCTTCTGCGCCGCATCACGCTCCGAAGACAATTTTTTCAAATCGGATACCGCACTATCACGTTCCGTTCGCACTTTTGCCAACTCACCCGTCGAAGTCTTCAACTCCGCCTCCGCGGCCTCTTTCGCCGTCTTCAAACGGTTATAAGCCTCGTCCTTCTCTTTGACCGCCGCCGCAACCGCTGCTTCCCGCTCTTTCAAAGCGTCCGCCTGAACCTTGGCCTTATCCCGCTCCGCCTGCGCCACCATCTTCACCGCCTCCGAAGAACTACTCTTGATCGTCTCCTCCGCTTTGGCCAACGCCTTCTGAACCCCGTCCCTCTCAGCCGCCACCTTTTTCAAATCGGCCGCCACAGCGTCCCGGTCGTCCTTCAGCTTCTGGACCTCTCCCGACATCGCCTTCATCTGCGTCTCCACCTTCACCAGCGACCGCTCCGCCGCATCCTTGTCAGCCACCGCCTTCTTCATCCCCTCCTCCGCAGTCACCCTCCCCTGCTTCTCGGTCACCAACGCTTGATTCGCGCTCTCCAAATCCTTGCCCGCGCGCGACAGCTTTCCCTGCAAATCACTCACGTCCTTGATCGCCACCCCTAACTTCTTCGTCGCCGAATCCCGCTCCTCCACCAAAGAAAGAATTTTCTCCTGCGCCTGATTCAATCGCCCCGATAACCGCTTCTTCAACTCGTCCGCCGCATCCAACTCCGCCGCAATTTCCCTCCGTTGCTGACGTAAACGGTCCCGCTCCGCCTCCAAACCCGCCAAATCCACCGTCCCCTTCGCCGCCGAATCCTTCGCATCCATCAACGCCTTCTCCGTCACCTGAACCCGCTGCTCCAACATCTTGGCGCTCTCCTCCGCCTTCGTACGCCGCCCATCCGCATCATTCAGCTGCTGCAACAAATCCTGCTTGTCCTTCCTCAACCGCGACGCTTCCTGGCTCGAAGACTGCAGATCAATCTGGAGCTGGTTGAACTGTCGCTGGATCTCCGAGAACAGATTCTTCACCCCTCCAGCCGGCCCCGTTGCCTCACCGTCCATCGGTGCCGACGGCAACCCAGAAAGGTCGGCCGGCCTCGTTTTCGGCTTGCCCACCTCGTCACCTGAAACCGGTGCCGGGCCCGGCTTCTCTGCCGCATCCCGAACCGGAGACAACCGATCCAATGCCTGTCGGGTCAACCGCGTCCGGTGCTTCACAATGTCCGGCTCCCACTGAGGGTACTTCTTCGCCAAACCGTCCAACCCTTTCAAAACAGCCTCATACAAGTCTGCTGCCGCACCCAAGTTACCCTTTTTCTCAAAAGACTCCGCCTTCTGGTAATCGCTGAACAAGCCAACAAACACCTTCTGCCCCTCGTCCGGACTCTGCGCGTGCAAGGGCGAAAAAAGCAGTCCGATGCACCCGGACACGATAAATGGTAATTTTGTCCTCATAAACCGAACAGCGATTGGCCAGACTATCCGCAAAAGATTCACCCGCGCAACGCTGACGAATGCAACGTCCACACTCCGCCCCTCACTCATCCCCCCGCCGAATTTCGCCCCACCATCAAGCGGAACGCCCAGTGTGGATTACCCCAGCACAATACCGCGCCCTTCAAGATCAGGAAACCAATGCCCTGCGCCTCGCCCACATGCCCTCGGGCTGGGTCGACCTCCTCGGTAACGATGTCGTCCTCCACCACCCTTCGGTCGAGGGAATCCAAACTCTCGCGGATCAACTCCCCGAAATCCTTCCCACGTACGACCTCCACCCAGATCGCATCTTCCAACGGATTCTTCCTCGGAAAAATGAGGACCGGTCGAACCCCATCCTCCTCCAAGGAGACCCCGCGCTCCCCCTCCAAACCCATGTTCGCGAAAACGGACTCCGCTTCGAACTCGACTTCACGGCGGGCTACTCGACGGGCCTCTTCCTCGACCAACGCACCAATCGGCGCTACCTCGAACAAACCGTCCGCCCAAAACGTCTACTGAACCTCTTCGCCTACACCTGCGCCTTCACGGTCGCGGCCGCCCGCGCCGGTGCAGAAACCTGTAGCGTCGACCTCTCCCGAAAATCCCTCGACCGAGGAAAAGCAAACCTTGCCCTGAACGGCTTCCCCACCGAGCCACATCGCTTCTATGCCGACGACGTGATGGACGTGCTCCCTCGCCTCGAACGCAGAGACGAGCGGTTCGACTGCGTCATCCTTGATCCACCGACGTTCTCCCGCGGTAACAAAGGCCGCCGATTCCAAGTGGAGGACCATCTGAGCGAAGTGCTTTCGTCCGTCATCCCGCTCTGCCAGCGAAACGCTTCCATCCTCTTGTCCACCAACTGCACCGCCATCAACCAGCGAACCCTCGAGGGCATCGCTGCCGCCACCGTCCGAGCCCACCGTCGAGGCGCATCCTACCACCGCGAACCGCTCACTCCCGATCTGCGCGGACCTGCCATCTCCACAACCCTCTGGATTCACCTCCGCTGAAACCGTCCGCCCGTCAATCGCAACATGACGACATAACCAGCGGCCAGCGCGACGCACGCCCCCACAATCCACAGTGTGTCCGCCTTGATTGCACGGACCAAGGCAGCGGGATCCGATAGCAGATCAGGATGCAACCGGGCGGCACGATCCCCCGCCCAAGCCAAAACCGCGCACCACACCGCAGCGCCAACCGTGGTCACCGCTGAGAAACCGGCAAACGGCATCCGCACCAGTCCCGCCGGAATCGAGATCACATGACGCACCACCGGCAACAGCCGCGCTAAGAAAATTCCTGTTAAACCGAACCGCCGCATCAACACCTCGCCGCGCTCCACCTTGGCCGCATCCAGAAGCACCCAACGCCCCCAACGTTCCAGAAACCCTCGTCCCACCCACCTCGCCGCCGCGTAAGTCAGAGCCGACCCCACCCACGACCCGATCGTCCCTGCAATCACCACCCCCGCCAAACTCATCTCACCGCGCGCCGCCAAAAACGCCGCCGGAGGGATCACCACCTCGCTCGGCACCGGAAAAATCGAACTCTCCATCGCCATCAACACCGCCACTCCCCAGTACCCCCACTCGCGAACCCACCCAAACCAAATCACCAAAAGATCATGCATCGTCAAAAAAAAGGGGTGCCAACCGGCACCCCCTCGCTAAAAGCCAAAACCAAATCAAAAAATCTCCGCATCCTCCGCCAAACCAGGATCGGTCCGAATCGAATCCAACCGACGACGCACCCCACTCTCTGACTCCGGCCCGCGCCACACCTTCATCACCGCCCCAACCACCACCGGAACAGCCAGTAACGCCCCAATCGTCAGCAACGTCGTCGCCGTCGTCTTCTGCGTCGGCCGCTGCAACTTCCCTGCAATCAACAAACCAATACCGCAACCCACCGCGGTCTGTGTTACCGTCAGCAACCCCGTATTCAAATTCTCCGTCGAACGTTGAGACATGACGCCAAGCTAGCCCCCAAGCCTCCTCAAAGCCAATCCCATTCGCACCCCGCATCCCATGCCCGCCCTCCTCAAAAACCGCGACGAAACCATCTCCCTTCTCGAAGACATCGCCCGCATTCTCGAACTCAAAGGCGAATCCGTTTTCAAGGTTCGCGCCTACACCAATGGCGCCCGAACCCTCGAAACATTCACGGGCGATTTCGAGGAACTGATCGCCTCTCAATCTCTCTCCAACCTGCCCGGAATGGGAGATGCCCTCACCGACAAAATCACCACATTCGTCACGACCGGCTCTCTCCCCTACTTCGATGAGCTAAAACGATCCGTCCCAGAAGGTCTTTTCGACCTTTTTGAGCTGCAAGGCCTCGGCCCCAAGAAAATCAAGACCCTCTGGGAACAACTCAACATCACCACCCTCGAAAGCCTCGAAACCGCCGCGAAAGACGGTTCCATCGCCGCACTCAAAGGCTTCGGAACCAAAACCGCCTCCAATCTCCTCGAATCCATCGAGGCCCACAAACGTTACGCCCACTCTTACCGGTTCAACCAAATCGCCCCCCTCGCCGAGCACCTCCGCGAACAACTGCGCGAACTCGACGAAGTCATCCAAGTGGAAATCGCCGGCAGTTACAGGCGCCGTAAAGAAATCGTCCGCGACGTCGATTTCATCGTGTCCTCCAACACGCCCGAACCCGTCATGGCGTTCTTCACCTCCCACCCCCAAGTCGAATCCATCCTCGTTCAAGGCCCGACCAAATCCAGCGTCCGCCTCAAAATCGGAATCCAAGCCGATTTACGAGTCGTCTCGAACACCCAGTTCCCTTTTGCCCTTAACTACTTCACCGGCTCCAAAGAACACAACATCCTCATCCGCCAACGCGCCCTCGACAAAGGCTGGACCCTGAACGAGTACCGCCTCGCACAGGATCCCAAACAACCCGACGCACCCCTGCCCCCAGAAAATATCAGCACCGAAGCAGACCTCTACCGCGCCCTCGGACTCGACTTCATCGAACCGGAACTGCGCGAAGCCACCGGCGAAGTCGAAGCCGCTGAAACCCACTCGCTCCCGCGCCTCGTCGAACTCACGAACATCCGCGGCACCTTCCATTGCCATACCACAGCCAGCGACGGACGATCCTCACTTCGCGAAATGGTCGATGCCGCCCTCGACCACGGCCTCCAATACCTCGGCATCTCCGATCACTCCCGAAGCTCCGTCCAAGCACGAGGATTGTCCGAATCCCAACTCCTCGAACAGGTCGCCGCCATCCGCCAACTCAACACCGAACTCGCCCCCGACTTCCGGATCTTCACCGGTGTCGAATGCGACATCCTGAAAGACGGTTCCCTCGATTACCCCGACGAAATCCTCGCCCAACTCGACTACATCGTCGCATCCGTCCACAACGCATTTGAAATGAATGAGTCAGCAATGACGGATCGGATCATCCGCGCCTTGGAGAATCCGCACGTCACCATGCTCGGCCACCTTTCTGGACGCCTCCTCCTCAGCCGTGAAGCCTACGCACTCGACATCCCACGGGTCATCGACTCGGCAGCGCGCACCGGCACGTGGATCGAACTCAACGGGAATGGACGGCGCCTCGACATGGACTGGCGGTTTTGGCCCCTTGCGAAACGCAAAGGCGTCCGGTGTGTGATCAACCCTGACGCTCACCACGTCACCCAATTCCAAAACCTGAGCTTCGGAACCAACATCGCTCGGAAAGGCGGGTTGACCAAGGCAGACGTCATGAACTGCCTCCCACTCGCCCAAATGGAAATCGCCCTCCAACAAAAGCGAAAGCAATCGGGCATCGCACCCCCCCTGCCCTAAAATCTCCCTCACGTTCGGCGTTATCTCCCAACCTCCCCATCAAATCACTGCTCGGACTCCATGCGCGCACTTCTTACCGCCCTCTCCCTTCTCGCAGCCCTGCTCGGATTGAAAACAGGAGCCGCAGAACTTCCTCCCGACCACGCGAAACGCATGGAAAAAGGACTCAGCATCTTTCGCGAGAAAGTCGCTCCCGCGCTCAAGGAGCACTGTTTGGATTGCCACGGCGGACGAAAAACCAAGGCAGACCTCGATATCGCCACTCGCGATTCCCTTCTCAAAGGGGGCTCGGAAGGCCCAGCAATCATCCCGTTCGATTCAAAAAACAGTCTGATGATGAGACTGATCAGGCATGAAGCGGACCCAGCCATGCCCGATGAGAAACCGAAGTTGCCCCCCGCAACCATCGATTTTCTGGAACAATGGATCGCCTCGGGTGCTCCCTACGACCAACCCTTGATCTCCGGCAAAACCGGTCCGCGTGACCGATCCACCGTCACAGCAGACGATCGAAAATGGTGGTCGTTCCAGCCCCTCAAACCCATCAGCGTCCCCGCACAGGCCCCCCAAAGCGGGCGTCCATCGCATCCCGTCGACGCCTTCCTCCAGCAGGCACGCGCCGCACAGTCACTCACGGCTGCCCCCCCTGCCGACCCGCGTGTCCTCGTCAGACGCCTCTTCCTCGACGTCACCGGTTTCCCCCCCTCACCCGAGCAAGTGGACGCCTTCGTCGCAGACCCAAGCGCCAGCAAATGGGAAAAACTTGTCGACCAACAACTCGCCGACCCTGCCTACGGCGAGCGCTGGGCGCGTCACTGGCTCGATGTAGCGCGTTTTGCGGAAAGCAGCGGATTCGAACACGACTACGACCGCCCCTACGCATTCCACTACCGAGACTTCGTCATCAAGGCACTCAACGCCGATATGCCCTTCTCCACCTTCGTGAGGTGGCAAATCGCAGGCGACGAGATCGACCCCACAAACCCACAGGCGCTGATGGCCACCGGCTTCCTCGGCGCAGGAGTTTTCCCCACCCAAATCACCGCGAATGAGGTTGAGCGAACACGTTACGACGCAATGGACGACATGCTGTCCACCACCGCCAGCGCATTCCTCGGACTGACCGTCGGGTGCGCTCGTTGCCACGACCACAAGTTCGATCCCATCCCCACCGAAGATTACTACCGGATGCTTTCCACCTTCACCACGACCGTCCGCTCGAATGTGGATCTGGTTCTCGACAAGGATTCACACGCAAAAGCACTCGCCGCACATGAAGAGAAGTTGAAAACTCAAAAGTCTCGTGTTCAACGTGTTGAACAATCCCTTCGCGCAACTGAGTTCAAGGCTTGGCTCGCGAAATCGGAACCACCGCAAAGCGCGCTGACACCACTCACCGTCCGCGAAATCACCTCGTCCGGCGGAGCAACGTTTCGTCCACAACCCGACGGTTCCTTCATCGCGGAGGGAACAAACGCCAGATCCGATACCTACGCCTTCCGCTGCGCCGCTCCCGCAGGAAGCCTTTCGGGGGTGCGACTCGACGCACTCGCAGAGCCATCTGCAAAAGCAAAGGGACCCGGACGCGCCGCCAACGGCAACTTTGCACTGAGCCGCATCGAGCTGGAAATCACTCAACCCGGTCAAGCACCCGTCAAACTGCACTTCGAATCCGCCGAAGCAACCCACCAACAAAACACGGGCGGACTCTCCGTGAAATCCGCCATCGACGACAATCCCTCGACCGGTTGGGCCGTCGATAGCGGCGGAATCGGCAAGGATCAAAGCGCAATTTTCACCCTCAGCAACCCTCACCCCCTCACAGGAAAAGAGGAGATGATAATCCGTCTCCACTTTGCCGTGAATACCGGCCACAACATCGCCCGTCCAAGAGTCGCGGCATTCATTGATGGCAGCCCCTCCCTGAACCAGAAACCCGTGGACGAAAGGATCAAGAACCTCCTCGCCGCAAAGCAGACCCGCCCGCTGAACACAGAGGAAGAAACCACGCTTTTCGACATCTGGAAGAGGGACCAGCCAGCGTGGTCAAAAGAGTTCGCTCAACTCGCAACCCTCGACAAGTCGCCACCCAAGCCTGGAGAACCCGTACTCGTTTGTGCCGAGGGATTTCAGCCCATCGTAATGCACTCACAGGGCGCGCCCTTCTTGAAAGAAACCCACCTCCTCAAACGGGGTGACGCCAATCAAAAGGTGCGTGTCGTCGATCAGGGATTCCTCCAGATTCTCAGTCCCTCGGCCCCCCAACTGTCCCGATGGCAAACTCCGGTTCCCCAGGGAGCGAAGTTCTCGGGCCGTCGAACCGCACTCGCCAACTGGCTCACGGACACACAGTCCGGCGCCGGAGCGCTCGCCGCGCGCGTCATCGTAAACCGCATCTGGCAGCACCACTTCGGACGCGGCATCGTCGCCACGCCGAACGACTTCGGAAAAACCGGCAACGCTCCATCACATCCCGATCTCTTGGATTGGCTCGCTAACGAGCTTCTCCATAACAAGGGCAGCCTAAAGGCCATCCACCGCGTCGTTCTCACAAGCGCCGCCTATCAGCAGTCCGCCTCGAACACGGTCCAAGCGCACGAAAAAGATCCGGACAACGTTCTTTTGACCCGCTTCCCCGTCCGCCGCCTCGAAGCTGAAATCGTCCGTGACGCAGCGTTAAAGGTCTCCGGCGCGCTTGATTCCCGTCCGTTTGGCCCTGGGACGCTCGATGAAGGTTCCAATCGGCGAAGCATCTACTTCACCGTGAAACGAAGCCGCCTCATCCCGTCGATGGTGGCTTTTGACGCACCAGAACCCTTGGCGAGCCAGGGCAATCGCCCCTCAACCGTGGTCGCACCCCAAGCACTCTTTCAGCTGAACAGCCCGCATGCTCGAAAATGGGCGCACGCACTCGCAAACCGCGTTCTCCAAAAGGCCGGTCCGGCGGCGAAACCAACGGACCTGATCGTGACCGCCTACCAAGAAGCACTCACGCGCCGCCCAACCGAACACGAGATCCGCATCGCGAACCGGTTTCTGGTTTCATCCACCGACACGCAGTCCCTTCTCACGGACCTCTGCCAAAACCTGCTTGCGCTGAACGAGTTCGTCTACCTCCCCTGATCCATGAACACCTTTCAAGACCCCCTCTCTCGCAGAAACTTACTGAATCTGGCAGGAGCCGGCTTCGGGGCAATCGCGGCCAGCCACCTACTGCAACACGAGGCGTTCAGTGCGAACAAGATCGCAGCCCAACCGCGTCAACCACACCACAAAGCCAAAGCACGCTCGATCATCTGGCTGTTCATGAACGGGGGCCAAAGCCAGGTCGATACCTGGGACCACAAGCCTGAGCTCATCCGGCGAAACGGCCAAACGCTCGAAGGATTCGATCCAAAAACTGGGTTCTTCCCAGGCTCCGTGGGACCGCTCATGGCCTCCCCGTTTGAATGGAACCAACACGGACAAAGCGGTAGCTGGGCGTCCAGCCTCTTCCCCCATCTGTCCAAACACGTCGACCGGATGGCCTTCATCCACTCGATGCACACAGACTCAAACAACCACTCCCCCGCGCTGTTCATGATGAACACCGGCGTCACCCGCATGGGAAATCCCAGCGTCGGTTCTTGGATCACCTACGGCCTCGGTTCCGGCAGCGCGGACTTACCCGCATTCATCGTCATGAGCGACCCGAAAGATCGCGGCCTTCCAAAAGGTAATGCCAGCAACTGGACTGCTGGCTTTCTTCCTGCCGTTTTTCAAGGCACATGGCTGAACCCGAAAGGCGAAGCAATCGCCAACTTGAAGCTAGGCAAGGACATGTCCCCTGAACGGCAACGCCGCCAACTCGATCTCTTTGCCGAACTGAACAAGGCCTCGGCTTCGCAACTGCCCGCGTCTCCCGAACTTGAGGCCCGACTGGAGAGCTTCGAGCTCGCCTATCGCATGCAAAGCGCAGCACCAGAAGCGTTTGATCTCTCAAAAGAACCTCAACACATCCGCGAACTGTACGGACTTGATCAACCCCATTGCGCGCACATCGCCAGCCAATGCCTGACCGCTCGTCGCTTGGTGGAACGCGGGACGCGATTCATCCAGATTTACAGTGGCGGCATGGAGAACCAGTTATCCTGGGATTGCCATCGGGACCTTGTCGGCAACCACTCCGGATTCGCGAAAGAGACAGATCAACCCTTTGCGGCTCTCCTCCAAGACCTCCACCAACGCGGACTTTTGGACGAAACACTCGTGGTCTGTGGAGGAGAGTTCGGACGACTCCCCATCTCACAA
>JACCED012057234.1_pt1 | contig 11257 bp, 10 predicted proteins | sample 7455021 | NCBI WGS metagenome assembly JACCED01 (sample SAMN15323456, study PRJNA562643) | freshwater metagenome | isolation source: river surface water | place: USA:Blue River Watershed | collected 2017-08-19
AGTGAGAGAAGTTGCTTTTAGCACATGGGCTCAAAAACTGTGACCGGCCACGGCCGACAGGCAGTCCCGTAGCTGAGGCGCTTTAGCAGGCGAGCATAAACACAAGCAGCGGCAGACCCCCAGTAAAGAAAATGTGAGAGAGAGCGAAGAGAGCGTGGGATTTGGAGGAACGAAGCCGAACGAACACCTTATTGGGGTCTTGGGGGCATGAAGTAGCTGCGACTGAGGACGCCCGAAGAACAGGCGAAGAAAACAAGTGAACAGCCACAAAGAGAATTCTGAACGACTGGCTAAGGAACGCTAAAAACAAGGGCGTGAGAGACAAAAACTGCATTTATGCATCATCTTGACGAACCGCTTGTTATACCCTTGTTTTTATGTTTTTCTGAAGCTGTGATGAGAAGGACGAAGACCGATTTACCTTTTCTTTAACCTAAAATTAATTGAATATTTAGTTGTAAATTAGATGAAATAATTCCTAATTTGAAAACGAGAATAAACGCAAAAACTGGAAGAGAGGAATACTGGAACGAACCTCCTGGATTACCTGGTCTTTGGATTCCTAGAGGTTTTTGTGACAGATGTCATCCTTTTAATCAATGTTTGGGGCTAATGAATATTAGTGATGAAGAATGGAATGATTTAGAAAATAAGGTTGATGAATTAGTGAATGATCGAGTTAAATTGAAGAGCGTTATAGTTGAGAAGCAACTAAAAAAATGTACTGATTAAACGTATTACGAAATAACTATTCACTATTTCGATTTTGAAATTTTAGTTTCTTTCGATTATAAATTTTTGAAGACTTTTCTGCACGAGTTCTGAATCTGCCGTCAAAAATTCCTTGACGCACTTGCTCTGCTCGAACAGCACCCAAACGAATTTTATGCATTATTCGATTACCCGTTAAGACGTTTTTTTTCTTTTTCATAAAGCATTTTTGTTAAAACAATCAAGGTTTCAATTATTAAGTATTTCCAAATTGGCAACTTAACTATAAATCGGTCTATAATAATCCATGTTGTTACGGAACCAATAACGGCGTAAATTAAAAGCGTAAGTTTTATCTTCATATTAATTGTTTTCAATAAATGGTTTGGGGTCAGAAATACATTTTCCAGGTATACGGATAGTAAATATCTTATCTTGTTTAAATGAAAAGGCAAAACGAAAAACGGATTCATGAATCTTTGGATCAGGATTAGCACCGAACGGTTTTTTTACCATAGCGATGTCATCGGTGAATGGATCGTAACTTGAACAACGTATTTCCATAACAAATTCTCCCGGATGTCTGTCCATAGCAATACCTGTATTGATTTCCATGTGGAATTTCTCACTCGTCCCTCCTTTTCCAAAAAAGATGTTATGAAAATAACCGCATGCTTTTTCGCGATTCATTATTCCAAAGAATACCCCATTGGGATGAAGTATCTCCCGAAGATTGTAACAATCGTTCGACGAAAAATGAAATTGAAAACTGGTTAGCAAACGAGTGTTTACTAATTGTTCAAGTTCTGTAACGCGTGAAATCATAACTTCTTTCATTTTTATTTTTTTTCGAGTTTTTTTCTTTAAAAAGGTAATCCAGAATCATCTTCGGATTCCATATCTAGTGGCGCAGGTGGTTCAGGAGTCTCAGAATTTTGGTTCTCAGAATATAATAATTCTATTCGCCAGGTCTTTACATCCGTATACCAACGTCCTGAATATTCTCTACTTTCAATGTCGATGTCGTATTTATAATAATTACCGATTTTAAGATTCGTATCAGAAATCTTATCTCCCCATAGAGAGATACAAATTTTCTTGGGATATTGCCCTTCTGTTTCTACGATAATGTCTTGTTTCTTCCATTCTCCATTTTTACCTTGTCCGGTTTGAATAGCTAGAACTTCAATTAGTTTTGCTGTTAGTTGCATTTGTTTTTGTTTTAAAATGTATTAATAGAAAATATTATGCTACAAGTGGTTTTACGCTTTTTTTACCATAGCACTTAAAGCATATGCCATTTGAAATATGATTGTACTTGGGAATATAACCTTGGCCGTTGCATCTGTCACATTGGTTCACTTTGACTTCATAGATGTCTTTAACTAATGGAGTGTTACATTCTTTTCTTAAAACAAGGTTTAATTGTTCCTTCTCCAGATTGGGTAAATCACACAATTCGCCGACTTCTTTTAGCAAATCTTCTGATACATCCAAAATTTCAGCATATCGTTTGAACCAGTTTTCAGGGAATAAAAAGCTATGGACATAAATGTAGTTCCCGCTTTTTTTTTCAAAGAAATTTAAAATCTGATTTCTAACTTCCAGTGACATTTGACTGTACTTTCCTGTTAAAAACAAATCCCAATCAGACGAGAAGTCTGACATATCGAAAATGAATATTTCATTACCATTTTGATCTTCGATCCTTTCATGAAGTAATTTGTGATTAAGAAGTCGTTCCTCTTTGAAAGTTTCGTATTTCAAATCCATTTTTGGATCGTAGACAAGAATAAGTTTTCTATCTTGATGCGTGTATTTGTCATTCATTGAAGAATAAATTTCCTCTGGAACTACATTTCCACGCTCAATTCCAAGCAATGGATACATGAAAATTTTAGACTTTTGGAAGTACTTTTTGTAAAGTTCATTAATAATCATTGGCGTAGAATTGGATTTTATTTTTTCAACTCTACAAAGTTTACTTTTATTTATGCAGTGTACCTGCATAGAAAAAGTGCTATTTATTTTTGGAAATATTGGTCTAAAGAATTTTTAATTCTTGCCATGATTTTCTCTTTCAGATCAAGAGGTGAAATAACTGTAACACCTTCTCCAAAAGACAGAATTAATTGTTCTAGTTCAAAGTTTGGAATTACCTTAATTTTGACTAGTAATCCATCTTCATGTTCATAATCTTTCTGTGTTTCATGAATTGGTTTAGTTAAGATATAAGGTGCCTGTTTTTCGGAAAACAATAATTGAACTTCAACTTCCTCAACTTGATAAGGTTTGGAGACCCCAATAATTTCAGTAAAATAAAAATCCCAATCGGTATCATCTTCAATATATTCATCGTGAATTTCATTCATAGATGCAATCCTATCGAGCGCCAAATTCCACGCAGGTACATCCAAATTCTGATTTAAACCAAAAACAAACCAACGATTATTAAATTGTTTTAAGTGATACGGATGAAAAATGAGTTCATGTGCATCTTTACCAAACGGCATATAATTGATCTTTAATACACGCTTGTTTACAATAGCGTTAAAAATGGACGTTATGAACTCATGACCTGTGTAGTCAATATTACTTTCGAATGAAATGACTTTTTTATCATTGCTTTTTATATGAAATGTATCTTTTAGAATTACAGACATCTCTGTTAACCATTCAAACCCAGGGCTACCTTGAAAACGGTTTAAAAGCGTTAAAACACTTTTTAATTGTTCAACCTCAGTTGAATTTAATGGGCTGTTATTGATTGAGAATGATGGGTCACTGTAATAATAGGCATGTTTTTTTCCTGAAATAACACGTGTTTCAATTGGGGCAGAATAACCCAATTCACTTCTCATAAAGCGAATATCTTCTCTTAATTGTCTTATTTGAATACCCGAATTTTCAGGTTTTTCATCAGTTAATGCTTGATTTATCTCGTCTAGCAAGTCTTCTATTAAGTAACTCCTGCCAGAATTCTTAAAACAACGATCTAATGTTTGATAACGTAATAAAGCATTTTTGGTAATTGACATAAACTCAAATTCTGGCGATTGCCGCCATTAATATTTTAATTGTTTTAAAAAATCTTTCAGCTTGATAGTCGATAATCCGAGACCTTTAGCTTTAATCTGTAAACCATTGTCTGAGGTCAAAACAATCGGGTTACCTTCATTAAATTTTAATGCGACGGATAAAATCAAATTATCAGGTGATTTTTTATTGAAATCCTCTGGAAGCAAAGACGCATCTGCAATTTCCATTTTGATTCCGCGTTTGTCAATACTCTCGTTTATATATCTCAACGCCTTCTGAACATTTCGTTTTTGTTCATCGGTTAATGATATTTTCAAGTAGTCTAACTCGTCAATTACTTTTGCAGATAAAACAACGCTGTATTTCTTGTCAATCTTCGAAATTATATCCGGGTAATCTACAAATACATTCGTATCAATGATATAAATGTTTTCTTTTCCTTGGATGATTTCTTTCTTTGGTTTTTCAAACTTTGAGAGGTCTATTTTACCGACCAGTTTTAATCCTGGTTGTTTTTTGCTTGATTCCTCTACTATATTTTCTTTTTCATTCTGTATTTCAGGCTCAATTAAATTCTTCGAGGTATTGAAATAAAAGGAAAATTCTTGATCTAACTTATTTAAGTATGTTTTTACTCCTTCATCTAAGTTTGTATAATCATTAATAATGTTCTTATCAGATATAATTAATGTGTGTCTTTTTGCTCGGCTAGTCGCCACGTTGAATAATCGTTTTTCTAGAGAGTGATTGTACCCTGAATTAGGGATTACAAAAATCACAACGTCAGTTGTTAATCCTTGAATTCTTGCCACCGTTTCAATAAGCAAATTTTTGGGACTTTCAATTGATCCATAAATGCTTTTTTGTAATGATTTTACAGTATCAATGTAATTGCTTAAAACAGAAATATGTATTTTCTCGTTAACTAGCATCAAATTTGAAACCAATAATTTTACGATTTCTATTGCGTTTGATGGTTTTTTATTCCCAATTTGTAAATCCGTTTTAATAAGTGTTGATCCCCCTTTTGGATTAAAAAATATATTTATTTCACTCGGAATTTCAGGAAAAGTGAACCGAATATCTGTTTTTGCTCTTGATTTTAGGCTATTATTATAAAACAATCCGGTATAATTTGAGCCCCGAATAGGTAATCGATAGGTTTCTGTTAATTGAAATATGGGAAATGAAGATGTATCAGATAAAGTTTTTAACCCATCAACTAAAAAGTCATAGTTCTTTTTTCGTACTTTATCTTCGTTGATTGCAACTACAGGCGGTAATTGATTAGTGTCACCTATCCAAATATTTTTTCTTCCTAAAAGTTTGGCTGCACCAAACATTGCAAGTAGGGCTTGACTAGCCTCATCAACTATTAAATAATCAAAAGGTGGGGTATCAGTTATATTAGTCGCCTCGCTGCTTGATATAAAGAAAGTCGATAAAACTATTGAACCAGGTTGTGGATTAATTTCTTTTGTCTGCTGCAATTTAGGAATTTCCTTTGCTTCGTCTGTAGAAATTTTGGTTTTGAAAACTTTCCCCTTTTCTATTAAATCAATTAATGCAGGTTTTTGAGCTACCTCAATTAATGCTCTATTCGTTAATGATGTGACTAAAACTGATTTACCTATTTCGCTTATCCGCTTACAAATTTCAGCAATTTGATAGGTTTTTCCAGTTCCAGGCGGACCAATCAATACAATTTGATCGGACAGTTCAAGTTGATTTAATATGAAATTAGGGATATCATTTTTATTATCAAGAAAAATTGGTTGCCAACTTGTTGACTTAAATTCTTGATCTAAAATTGAGGATACTGATTCAGTTTGGTTAAACTGTACTATTTTTTGGAGGTTAGCGATATATTCAAATGGAGGAATACTAGGTCCCAAGAGCAAAATCATATTTGCTGCCTCAGAGATATTTACTGAAAAATCTAATTCAATACCGCGAAATCCCGCAATACGAAAATCTTTTTCAATGTTACCATCTTTGTCTTTGGAGGGCCCCTGCCAAACACAAATCGTTTCAGTAAAGTTCCCTTTTTGTTTAATAAGATCTCCGTATGTTTTTTCTCCCCAATTTCTATAATCTCTTAGTTCTTTGGGTACTGTAAAACAATAGAGATACTCACCTTTTCTTGGCAAACCCCGTTTCGTTGAAAATTTTAAAATCATTTCCCCGTCTTTGAATGTCAGAAATTGGGCTACAAAGAGTTCTTCGCGTTCTTGTAATAAAAAAGTGGCAGATGAATTTAACTTTAAGTTAAATGCTTTGGTTTGTGCTTGAAGTTCTTCTTCAAGGAAATCAAAATGCTCCTTTCTAGTATATTTCATTTATAATAAATCTTGATTATCACCACTTAAATCTTCTTCTGTTTTTCTTTCATCAAATTGATAATTGCTCATAACATTTGCCGTACTATAATTACTTGGCTTCACACTATGAAAATCAAAGTGAACATCTCCAAAATAACGCAACAATTCAGCAAATTTTTCTAATCTATTTTCAAAATCAAGGTTCTCAGTATTAAAACTGATAGTAAGGTTATCTTGTTTTCTCAATAATTCATTTAGTTTAAGGCAAGCTATTTTATCATTGCCAAAATAAACCCAAAACATTGAATTGGGTCGCATTAAATGAATCCATTCGTTTGCACCAATTTTCAGAGGCTCCTCCTGATTTTTGTAACTTTTTACTACAAGTGGGTACTCAACACCTTCTTTTTTTACACCATTTATCGTAGAAAATTCGTCTATTCCTTTTGTAAATTCAAAACCTATGCTTTCTAATTTTTCTTTTACAATTTCTTTTGCTTCTCTATTCGCTTCTTTTTGGTCGTTTTTAGAAATATCGGAATTAAAGTCAGTCCCTAATGTTGCGTCATTGGCTTGAACAAGTTGTTGTTTTAGTTTTTCGAGTTCTTGTTTAAGTATCTCTGTTTCATTTGTATGTCCTCCAAATACAGATAAAGTGAAATTGTTATCGTTAAGATAAGTAGCAACTTCCATTAAAACTTTGTTTCTATCGGAATTTTCATTCAGATAAATTCTGTTTCCATTTACGGCAAAATCAGTATGGTTGTATTGATAGAAAATATAATCTTGGATTTCATCAAGTTTTACAATTTTCGGTAAGGAACCATAGTATAGATACATTGAAAAGTCGTTTATAATTTTCCATTCTGTTGAATTTTCTTCCAAAATAGCAAAATTGTATTCATCTTGAATTTTCAATTCTTGCCCTTTTGTTCTACTGGTATTGATTACTCTGACAATTTCTTCAAAAACAGAAAACTCATTGTCGTTGCTTATTTCTATACCTTTTTCTTTCATTAATTCAAACGTATTCAAAAGCATTGTTCCGTTTGATGAAAGCTTTTCAGCAATCGCGTTATTATTAAATTCTGACTTTGTTAGGAAAAACTTACGTAAAGAAACCAATGTTGAATTTATGGTAAAAACACCTATTTCTTCAAGTTCTGATAAATTGATTTCATTGTTTTTTTTCCAATTTTGCAGGTATTCAGGAAGTCTTTCTTTTTCCAATGCAAATTCAGACGGATAAACTGCACAATTCAAATCAAAACCTAATTTGGATAAATCAACTTTTTCAATGTGTTGGTTGTAGTAAATCAAAAAGAAAAATTGGTCTGGGTTTGCAAGGGTTTGAATTTGCTCCGAAAACTTTTTGAAAATTTCGTTTAAGTCAAGTTCTTGATGAACGCCAAACAGATGGTTCAGTTTTTCGATTGGAATTCCTTGATTTGCAAATGAGGTAATTAAATCGCCTACTAAATTGCTGTTTTGATAAGTTTCAGGCAAAATTTTAGACAAGCTAAATTCCTTGTTTGAAATTTTTATTTTGTCCGCAAACATTGAAATTTCTGAAAGTTTAAAATTCCTTTGTCCTGCTTTAATTACAACACAATTTCTGAATTTTTGAAAATCGTCTACTTTCAATTCAGCACAAGCCAAATCCAAAATTTTGAATTCGTAATCTTCTTTTGTATAAGTTGATTCTGAATTAAATTTGAACTCGGTTAGATGTTGTAAAAATTTACGTTTTGGGTCATTATAGTGAATAATATCTACGAGAGTTTCCTTGTGTTCATCAACATCTATTAATGTTAATATTTGAGAATGTAATTTTTCGCCTTTTAAAATACCGTCCTGGTCGTTGAAGTCTGTAAATTCATAAGGAAGTACAATCAATTCTTTAGATAAGTGGTTATATATAAATTCATTAAAAGTTCTTCTTTCGTCCTTTGGCGGTACAATTTGAAACTTGTCCGACTTGTCAATTATTTTAAATCCATTCGTTTTTTTTAGTATAATATATTCATTGAAAAATGGACGGGGTTTATTTTTAAAAAATGTAATGAGTTCTTTTATCTCTTTAGCTTCTGTGAGATCGTCTTTAATGATTTCTATGTTTGGTAAAATAATTTTGTCAAATAAATCTTCCTCTTGTATTAGATAAGAATTCAATTCAGCAAAATATTCATCTGTCTTTATTTTAAATGAATTAAGCCAATACGGAGTAATGAATGAATAACTAACCAATTTCGAAAGAGGTTTTATTACACCTTTATTATCACTAAACAATTCAAGTTTTTTGAGTGTTTCATCACCAACTTTATCAAACTTCGTTGCCTCATTCTTTAAATTTGAAAACACCTTTTTCTTTTCCTCTGGGGTTAGGGTATTTGATTTACATTTTTCGGAAATTTTCAAATAAATGACTAGTTCATCTAATACATTTTCAAAGTAGTAAACATTAAATCCGTCCTTGAAAAAGGGTTTAATGAATTTTGAGTACTCTGTTTCACAAGTACAAAATCCTAATTTCTGTAATTCTGCTCCAATATTTTCTGTTTTGTGCGAATGAAAAAGAAATGAACTTAACGATTCATCGGTTTTTTTAAACAAATAATTGCCCGTTTGACCATCAAATCTTCGAATATCATAACCTGTAATTTCCTTCAATGAATAATAATTATTATCCGAAAATTTGAAAAGTTTGATATTGATAAGTTTTATTCTGGTTTCTATTCTAAGTCCAGAATCTTTAAGTTCATTTAAAAAATTCAAATAATTTTCTTCATCAAGGTTACAAATCCAATTATTAATTTTTTCGTTTTCAGAATTAAAAATAATATCTTGGATAGTCCATTCTTTAATGCCCAATTTACTGGGTTTTATAGCTTCATCAATTAGTAATTGATCATCTTCTTCATCCCATTCAAACCAATCGATATGATTTAAATCGAAATCGGATAAATTAAGCTCTTGTTTAAGTTTTTTGATTTTAACATTTTCCGGATTTACAGAAAAACCATTCTTTGTAGGAATGTTACATTTCAGAAAATCTAGAAGGGGTTGATAGAATGAAATGTAAAACCATTTTTCATTCGCATTATCATCAACAAGTGGTTTGGAAATAAGTAGGTTTGAATAAATGTCTTTAAAATCCTGAATATTATTTTCTTTAATTTTATCGAGTTCACTTTTGAATTTGTCCCAAAAAATTTTGAAAAGTGAAGTATTTGTGCTGTTTGTATCCTCCTCAAATTGTGTTCGATCGGTTTTTATTCTGAATGCAGTTGAGTGCAGAACGAAATTTAAACCGTGTGTCTCTTTACTTAACGGAAAAAATTTGTAAAAGTTAGGACTACCTTTAAATTTGTTTAATCCATCCTTATAACTTGGGAAATACCCAAAAATTATTTTTGCAGGACAATATTCATCTTCTGGATTTTTAATCTCCTCTGGTTTAATCTCCAATGAAATTAATTTTATTGGGAGTTTTTCTATTGCGTTGTTAAATCCTAATTCAACCTTATTTAGTTTGTTCAGAAAATTTAAACTATTCGCAATTCCATTATCAAGAGAATTTAGATTATCATTTAACAACTCGCTTTTCCCTGTCCCTAATTTCAAAAAAAACAAAGATCCTTCAGAGAGTTTTGTTAAGTCAAAATATTGGGATGTTAATTTTAAAAAATCAATAAAATCAAAGAATTCATTTTCACTGAATAAACAATTATTTTGGAAAGAAATATCTTTAATTTTTTCTAATGGTTGAGTTGGGAAATTTGTGAGAAGAATCTTGAATAATGAAGGGAAATTTGAACTTATATCGTCAGTATATTCAATCTCATCTAAATTATTAATTTTCAATAGAGACTCAAAATCTTCCCTTTTAGCCCAACTAAATAAAATAGGCCCTTTATAATCTTGAACTAATTCATTTTTACCGTCATTTTCCCCTACCAATCTGTGGACTAATTTAAATCCTATTCCAAATCTCCCGATTTTGTTACAATCAATCGCTTGACCTTCATTATTTGTTTTTGTGGATTGATTAGCATTCAAAATCGACCTTAGATCATTCGTAGTAAATGAGCTACCATTATTTATTGCTAAAAAATAATCGTCATTGTAGTATACTGCAAAATAATCACTATCACAATCTGCTGCATTTTGAATAAACTCATAAATTGCTTGACTATCTTGTACATTCTTTAAACCATCCATTAAATCATTGGCGATATTTGGCTTATCGCCATGGAATAGTTCATAGAAACCATTTATTCTCTCCTCGCCTATATCATAGTAAGTTCCGATAAAATTTTCATCATAGGATGAGTCTTCCTTTTTCTTCTTTTTATATTCAGTTTTATACCAAGTTCTAAATGATTTTGCACTTTTAATTTTCATACACCTAACAATTTCAATACTAACTTTTTTTATCAATAATCTCCTTCAAATTACCCAACGCTTCTTTAAACCATCCGATTATCAAATCGCGTTTTTGGTTGTAAGCGCTATTTGTCATTCGTCTAGGAATTCGGTTTCCACTTGCGTCATCGACGTATTGAATGTGATGAAATCCATTGCGAGTTTCATATATATTGTGAAAAGCCTGACCAATATCTTGAAGGGTTCCGCCTAATTCTACCAGATGACTATAGACTTCACGCTCTTTTAATTGCTTCGTGGCATTCTTTATCGTTTCTCCGCGATCTTCTTGAATATGTTTAAGTAAAAAGTTATCGTAGCATTTTAACGCAGCATCTGTCCATGGTTTTAATTTTCTACCGTACAAATGATTCACAGTTAAACAATGCTCTAAACATTCTTTTGCATACTCATTTGAGGAAGAGTAGTAACTTTGAGTTAACCATTCTTTCAATTCTGTTTGAAAACCATTGTCAACTAGATCATTGGTAAGGTATTCTAAAAATTTATTGTTCAAATCATTTAAAAGATCCCTTACTTCCTTTGCCATGTATTGAAGCTGGTATTCTGCTGTCGGTGCTCCTGAAAAGGAGTTCATCTTCGTTCTGGTCGATGTGAAACTCATAAGCCAACAGATTTAATAAGATCTTCCATTGTTTCCTCTCGTTTGTCATCACGCTTCCAATAGGCAAGAACCATTAGCTTCAAGTATTCACTGCTCTCGGTGGCTAATGTTGCTTTTAAAGAAGATAATAATTGAG
>JACCED011426052.1_pt1 | contig 11256 bp, 10 predicted proteins | sample 7455021 | NCBI WGS metagenome assembly JACCED01 (sample SAMN15323456, study PRJNA562643) | freshwater metagenome | isolation source: river surface water | place: USA:Blue River Watershed | collected 2017-08-19
AACTGTCTCCGGTACAGTTAAATTCATAGCAATTTTCTCAGGAACACCATATTGATCAATACTAATATTGGGGTCAACACCAACAACAGTTCTTCCTGAGAAATCAACACGTTTTCCCATAATATTGAACCTAATGCGACCCTCTTTTCCTTTCAATCTTTGACGAATCATTTTAAGAGGTTGTCCACTTCTTCTATTGCTTTGAGGAATATTTTTCAATTCATTGTCAACCAATGTTGCGACATGATATTGAAGTAAATTTCTTGCTCCATTAATTTGTCTTGCAGAACTTTCTTTCTCAGAATCAGTTTCTTTTTTGAGAGATTTTTCTAATTCCTTCTTCAAAATATTTGCAGCTTTAATAATCTCAGCGAATTTAGAAGTCAAATCATCTTCAGCCCTTTGGTTATTATCTTGACGAACAGATGGGCGAACAGCAGGTGGAGCAACTGGTACAACTGTACAAATCATCCATTCTGGACGTGCATCAATATTATCAAAACCAAGTAATTCAGCATCCTCAGGAGTAATTCTCTTAAAAATATTCAAAATATGCTCAACTGGCAAAACAAATTTCATTTTCTTCTCTGTTGCATCTTTAAAAGCCTCTGCAGAATATTCAGCTTCAATTTTAACAACATCATCATTTTTCAATTTATCACCCATCAATTTACGATAAGTATTGGGTTGAATTGCATTGCATCCTCCATTATAAACACATTTCTTATTTGATTGTTTTGAACAATTATCAGTAATCCATTTAAAAGCATTTGCTCCATTTTTCTTTTTCAATTCTTTCATTATCGCAGGATTGGATTTATCAATTAAAATATTAGCACATCGAATACAAACACATCTCAATAATTTCACAATTGTTTCCAAATGTTGAATCCAAAACACTGGAAGTGGTAATTCAATATGACCAAAATATCCAGGAGTAATTGTATGATCGTATTCATCTGTTGGGCAAATTCTTCCTCTTTCAATAACACCCATCCTAGGGTCAAATAATCCATTTTCTTTTGGCTCGGAACCTTCATAAGTTTCTGGGATAACCACATGACAAACTGAAGCTCTTTTTAGGGCTTCAGGATTTAAAAGTCCAAATTTAACCTCTGATATATTAAATACGTCAGACACATCTGCAAGTTCTTGAAGTAGTTTAGACATAACTTATAGGAGATTTATTATAAATCGCTAATTACTTTTAAATATAGTTTTTTTTAAAATCAATTTTTTCTGGAATTTTGTGAAAATTTTCACCTTAATTTTCACCTTTTTTTAATATCAAATAAGAATCAATAAAAATTATAAAAAATTTTAGAAAATAATGGATGATGAAAAAATAGGTAAGAAGAGAAAAAAATCTGAAATTTTAAATGATTTAGAAAAAATAAAAAACTCGAAAATCAAAATAAGTTCCTATGATTTAACTAATATGGGGAAAGTACCAGCTAATAAAGATAAGATGAATATTATTGAACTTGATATCAATGAACTATCAGATATTTTGAACAATAATAAAAGAGTCTTGAGATCCCGTAGTAATTGTATTAGTAAGAAAAAAGGTGAAAATGATAAATCTAAAAGCTCAGAGAAAGATAACAAAAAACCTAAAACGGAGAACAGTGAGCCAAAGAAAATTGACAAAGATGAGAAAAAGAAAATGATCAAAAAATATGGAGGATATTTTGATGAAAATGATGAGTTTATAATTGATGATGATGTTTCAATGGATGAACCGATTGAATTGGATTATTCTTCGGATGATTGTTCGAAACCTGCTAAACCTAAAAAAACAAGTAATAAAGTTACTAATAAATCGTTGAAAGAGTATGATTTATCAATGGATGATTACAATTTAATGACAGAAGATGAATTCAAATATTGGAAGAAGATATCTAAAGAGGAAAGATTAAATTTGAAAAGATTGGAAAAAGAATTGGAAAAGTACGATGTTAATGATATACCAGATAGATATCGCATTTTAAAATTTCCAGTTTCTTTACCAGTAAAGAGAAATATTATGAATAAGTTAACCCAAATTGAAATGATGGAACCCTCTGACCCGGAGTATTTTAAATTAAATAAATGGTTGGAAGGAGTAATGAAAATTCCTTTTGGTAAATACATTGAATTGCCTATTTCTAAAAATGATAATCAAAATAAAATTACCCAATTTATTGATAAAGTTTCACTTGATATGGAAAATAGTACTTATGGACATCAAGAAGCTAAAAATAAAATAATGCAAGTAGTTTGCCAATGGATTTCCAATCCTCAATCAAGTGGAAATATTATTGCAATACAAGGTCCTCCTGGGATTGGAAAAACTTCACTAGTAAAAAATGGAATTTCCAAAGCATTGGAAAGACCTTTCCACATGATTGCATTGGGAGGAGCAACTGATAGTACTTATTTAGAAGGACATAGCTATACTTATGAAGGATCAAATTGGGGTAGAATTGCTAGTATTCTTATGGATTCTCAAGTAATGAATCCTGTTATATTTTTTGATGAATTGGATAAAGTTAGTGGAACAAAACAGGGAGAAGAAATAATTGGAGTATTAACACATTTAACTGATCAAACTCAAAATACTACTTTTAATGATAAATATTTTGCAGGTATTGATTTGGATTTATCGAAATGCTTATTTGTTTTCTCCTATAACGACGAGAGCCTTATTAATCCAATCTTACGTGATAGATTAATTAAAATAAATTTGAAGGGTTTTTCAATTGAAGATAAGCTATCTATTGCTAAAGAATATTTACTAAAAGAATTGTCTAAAAATATTGGAATATGTGACGAGGAATTCTATTTTAGTGACGAAATCCTAAAAGAGATAATTCAAAAGCATACAAAAGAAGAAGGTGTTAGAGAACTAAGAAGATGTATAGAAACGATTCTTTTGAAATTAAATATGGCAAAATACACCAAAGTTGATGTACTAAAAGACTATAGATTTCCAATCATACTAAATTCCAATCTAGTGGAGGAATTACTTAAAAAAAAAGAAGAGGATAATTTCCATAAAAATCACATGATGTACATTTAATTCCAATCCAAAACAAAGTTCTCTATCCTTATCCCTATCCCAATCTTTACTTCTATACCAATTTTTTACTTTTTTTTTGATTTTTGTTTTGATTTATTTTTAGAATGAATCATCTGGGAAGTTCTTGTTGTTTCCTCTTAAACCTCCAATGTATGCTTGCTGTTGAGCAGTAGTGCAAACTTGACCAGTTGATGTAGAGAATGATGATTTGCATTGAGGGCTAGCACGATTTTTAGCAAAAACAAACATACTGTCTTTAGGAATTTGAGAATAAATCATTTCGTTCTTCAAAGGCAAGGGGGTACCCTGGGGAACGAAGAGATAATCACTCTGGATAAGAGGAGTATTTGCTGGCTCTGCTTTCCAGCGGTTATAGTCATTGGCAATTAATTTAATCCCATCATAACTTCCATAAACACCATTACCCATTTCAAATTGGACAGGAGCTGGAGTATTAATGCTAAGGAGATAGTTGTTATTTCCTAAGTATGAAGCATTTTGATTTACTTTTTCAAAATTATCAAAAGGATTGGTTGGAGTTTCATTTACAGGAGATCTATAATAATCTGGATATATTCGACTAGGGTTCATATTTATATATATAGAGAAAAATTATAAATTCTTTTGTTTTCCAAATATCCAATTTACTATTCCCCAAAAAATATTTTTGGTATCGAATTTTTTATAAGTACTTAAAATATATTGTTCTTTCGTAATATCTGTATTAATTTTTGAATTATCTAAAGTATTTTTTAAAATAAATAAATCATCTGGTTTATGATCCCCATCTGGACCAATTAGATACTCATTTAAAAATATGTCTTCCAATTTAAAATTGGAATTTCTAAATGGAAAACATTCATTTTCTTTATCATAAATATTTTTTAGAGGAATGCCTAAACCTTTAGAATTGTAAAAATCATTTAGTGGACCTCCATACATAGTAAGCATATCCACATATTCGTGTGGACCATTTATATCAGATATTTTGTTCATATTTTTATGTTTTAATTCATTAATACTGTAAATTGGGAAGTAAATTATGTCGTTATTATTCTTCACTTGAAAATTGAAAATATAATTTTTATGATGTTTTTTATATTTGATTTCAAGAATATAAGATTCATTTTTATTTAGTGATGTGAATATTTTATTTAATATAACATAATTGGAAAAACGTATGTTATCATTTAGATTCTTTACATGTTTATGATTTACTTCAACTACTTTATTTGTATTTAAATCAATAAGGTAAATGTCTTCTATAACCGTATCAACGCCATTGTTTCTCCTAAGTATAAATTTCTTTATTTTATATTTAATCTCCAATGCAAGATTAAATAAATATAGTGAGCAATTGATTAAAATATTTAGGAAGCTTTGCATTACTATAAATTTATTCATAAATAATTTTTTAAATCATTTAGAGAAAGCAAATATTTTTTTATAAAAAATTTTTTTCATTATATATTATATAAGATGAGCAATTGTGCCAATTTAATTAACCGTTTATTCAGTGAAGTTTGTTTTTTAAAAGAACGTGAAGCAAAAACAACATTTATGTTGGATCTTTTGCAAATCAATCAGGCTATCTTCCAACGTTTAGATACAACTGTTTATATTGTTCCAAGCAATGCTTCAACTGCTACCGTTATTGGTCTCCCTGTTAGCGTTCAGGCAAACTATGTTACCAAAGATGAGAAAGCCGCTGCTACTGTCCCATCTCTCATTACTCTTGGAAGCATTAGCCCTGATTGCATTGTTTACAGCACTAAGAACTTATACCAGTATGGTGTTAGAACTGAGACTGGCTTCTTTGATTTTACTAAGACCGTTCCAATCACTGTTCTTGATGTCAATGTTGAAATCCTCAACAATGTTGACTCTGCTGCAGTTTACGCTGCATTGAAAGCTTGTGTTGACACTACCTCCACTTCTACTTTATCTTGTGCTGCTTATGATGCTTTAGTTGCATTCTTAGCTAGATATGGTGTAAAGAGTGTCAATGTTTTCCAGGCTGCTTGCATTTATAAGAATTTAGAAGACATTGTGTTGAATAATGCTGAAGCAACAAGAAGTTTAGGTTTAGCACAAGTTGAGGATAAACAAGAAACTGCAGATGCAACTGAAGAAGTTGTTGAGGCTGCCCAACCATTTGAACCCGCCCAGCCATCTGAGCCATCTGATTTAATCAGCAATGTATATGTTAGACAGCTCCAGGACACTACATTGTCTGAGTCAGTAAGCAACAATGAATCGATTGAACTTAAACTTAAAGCTTTATTGGAAGCAACTGAAACAACAGAGCAAACCGAATAAATTAAGAATGTATATTTTTTTAATAATATTATTAAAAAAATTTTTTCTTATATAGTTATATAAATGAGTGCTGAATCTCAAAAATTATCCCAATCGACTTTATTGTCTGTTAGAAATAACTTAGCCTATGTATTTAGATTTGGCGGTGTATGCACTGCTCTTAAATTTAATCCTTCTAATATTTCTAACGAGGAGTCACGCAAGTTGTCTTCGTTTATAATCAATTCCCTTAACGAAGAATTGTGGGAGAGTGGTGTAGATGTCATTTCTACTAACTACAACAACGGTGGTGCTGGTTTCATGATTTTGACTACTATCGAGAATAAGGAACAAATTCGCAGACTTCTTGAAAAGCTCCACATTTCAAAGACTCTTAAGAATGAGTATGTTGTTCTTATCAATGATGTTCTTGCCCTTTCAAACAGTGGAAAGACTATCGAGAGTGATTATACTTCAACTTCTTACATCATGTCAATCTTTGATAACTACAAGATCAACACCCAAAGCCAGCTTTCTCTTTCACTTAACGAGGATGCTAACACTGCTGCAGATGTCCAGATTTGCGAGCGTTCAATTGCTTCTCAGCTCCAGAGATTTGGTCTCGTTAGTGACAACAATGATTTAGGATGGCTCAACATTGTCGATGACTTTAGTGGCAAGTTTGCTTCTAACACCAAGAAGTATATTGTTCCAGGTCTTCTCATTGTTGCTCTCTTTTACACTTGCCAGTTCTTGTGGAAGAAGTACAATGAACTTAAGAATCAGATCGATGGCAATGTCGAGTCAGCTGCTTCCGGTGAGCGTGCTCTTGATGTAGAGGTTAATGCTCATCAGCCATTTGAGCCTGCTCAGCCATCTGAGCCTTCTGACTACAGCGTTGTTATCGGCAAGCGTGCTGTTGGCAACCAGCGTCTCTCTTCTCTCCTTAAGACTTTAGAGGACTCTGATGTCAAGCGCTCTAAGTCCAACAACATTGAGAGCAAGATCCTTTCTCTTCTTGCTGAGACCACTACTAGCTCTCATTAATTAAATAAATAAATATTTGTTAAATATTTATTATCTATTTTATCATATATAATTATATATATGAGTTATATAAATTACATAAATAGATTATCTTCAGACATAAAAAAAGTTATTGATGAAAATTCACAAATTCAAGATGTGATAAAAAGAAGTCAGGATGCTTATAACTTAATGCCAAATTTTAATAAAAATTCGATTGGATATAAATTAAAATATATTTTCGAAATTGATAAAGAAATTAAAAGTCCAAATAATTTTTTAGCTCTTCAAATAATCATGAATTATTTATTGGAAAAATTTATTGAAAATAATGAATCAGTTTATTTCAAATATGATTTTTACATTTATAATGAAAATTTATATTTATCAATTTTTCATAATAATAAAAATTATTTGGAATCATATTTTGATAATTTGATTAATTTTATTTCTAGTGAGTTAGACACTTTCTCAATGTTAATTCGATCAAAATTTCTAGATCTTGCAACATTAAGTTTAAGAATAAAAATAAAAATAATTCAAAAAGAATGTCCAATTTTAATTGATATCCTGTGCAATACAATTAAAGAAAAAAGAAAATATGATCAAGTTAATGAAATCGTTGATTCTATAATTATAATAACTCGTACAAATGATATTACAATATTAAAAGATATTGAAGCAAAATATACTACTTTAAAATCAGAGGAAAATACATTAGATTTTTTAACTCAGTTTAATATTGAAAATAAAAGAAAAAAAGTAGATGATGAAACTATACATGAAAATGTAATTAAGAAAAAGAGAGAAGAGCAAAAAGAAAATGAAGAAAATTTTGAAAATAATAAGAAAGAGGATAAACAGTTAAATATATTTAATAATGTAGAAACAATAAATGATAACATTAAGCAATTATTTTGGCACACTGATGAACCAAAAATTTATTCTAATAAATATGATTGGTTAAACAGTATTCTTTTTGTAATTGTTTTAGCTACTGTTATTTATAAGGTTCCTTTCCTCGCCCAAAAGATAAAAGATTTTACTAAAAGTAATTCTGTAATTGATAATATTTTGGATTTAGCTACTGATGATTTAACAACAACTAAAACTAGAACGAGCCAATCAATAAATCAAAAAGCTATAAATAAATTGGAACCTATAAAAGAAATGAACGAAGATGCTTCACCATTCGAACCTGCTGAACCGGCTGAACCAAGTGATGAGGACATTGGAATAATTACTAGAAATATTATAAAAAATTTTGATGAAATGGAAAATTCAGCGTATGATTTGAAAAGTATAGAGAATCGATTAAGAGTAATTTTAGAAGAGACAGATACAAAAACATAATTTAGGGATTTATGAGTAAAAAATAAATCTATAATATTTTAATGAATCCTAATTGTGTTAATATACTTAATAAAACAGTTAATAATGTATGTAAATTGGAAAATCAGGTTCTTACTAATACTCAAAACATTGAATTTATAATGAAATATATTAATTTCAACAAATCTTTATTATTATCATTGCATGGAACCAATAATAAAATTCCAGTTACTGTCCAACATTATTTAATCAATCCTCTTTTCACTAGTGATAATTTACTAAAAGAATTTATCCTTGGTGTTTTGGAAGATTTTAATAAAAATGATAGTGAGAATTATTACTATTTGATTGAATCTAGCAGAGATGTTCCTTTCCTTATAAAAAATGTTTCTTTTCCCAGCATAATCCAGATTAGCTTAGTTGATAGTGATAAATCAGGCTTAATTTCCTTTTTGGATTCTATCAAAGCTGGAAACATTAACAAATTAAGTACAGTTGTTGATACTCTTACCTCAAAAATTGCTGAACCAAACTCATTTGTTCTTGCAATTCTTCATTATTTAGATAAATCTCCAGATATTTCTTTCCACAAAGAAACTAAAGTTAGTTTAATAGGAAATAATATATCTTCAACTTATGATGAATTAAGTAGATTAAAAGATGAACAACATAGTAAAATAGCAAGTTTAAGCAGTAGAAGTTTTCCAGTAAAGAACATTTTAGATACTGTTAATATTTATTTATCAAAAGGAAAAGATAGTATGGTTGCTAATTATAAAGCGAAATCTCATAACGATCCTTTTTATGCACCACCAACAACTGCAGATTTTATTCATGCTGCTAAAAAAATATTCTTAGAGGATTCCTCTTTAGAATCGAATGGATATCTCAATTACAACGCTGAACCATTCCAGCCGTATGATCCATATGAACCATCAGAACCAAGTGATTTCAATGTTAACTTTTTACCAAAGATTGATGGAATGACTTCTATTAGCGAGAACTCGGAGAAAATTGAATTTAAAATCAAACAGTTATTGGATCTTACAGAGACGGAGACTACCGCCGAGTAAATTTTTCATTTCAAAAATATAATATATTATTATATTATGACAAATGGTGAAGTATGTACTGCTGTAAATGCACTATTTAGAGCAGTTTGTGAATTAAAATTAACAAATAGCAAAAACGCAATAAAAAGTCAAATGCAATTTTTTAGAGATTTACAAATAAATAGGAGAGCATTAGTAAGTAGTTATGTTTTATATGAATACTATTCCCATGATTCAATATCAATCGCTCAAGATGAATTGGATTTAATGAGAGAGTTCTTACTAACCTATTTAGAGAAATATGATGATCCAAATATTGTTGATGTATTTGTTACACTTCAAAATAGAACATTAAAATTTATTTTTTCTTGTTATGAAAGAGCCTCAAAAACAAATAATACAAGTACTGTTATTAAAGAAATAGAAAATGATATAGCCAAAGTTTATGAAAATTCAATTTTTAAAATATTGGACCAAATTACAAATTCTTTACCAAGTGACGATCTCATAACAAAAATAAAAAATGTACAAAAATACTTTAAAACTGGAAATTTAGTTGCGAAATATAATGAAAATATTTTAGGAAATTATAAAGAATTGGAAAAATACTGCTTAAATACTAAATTGGGTCCAATCATTCCAGATAATCCTTTTACTTGTTATGAACCATTTCAACCATCTGAACCTTTTCAACCTTTTGAACCATCTGAACCAAGTGATTTTATTAGTTTTAGTTATTTCAATAGTAAAATTGCTAACATTAATACAGAATCCGCAAATTTTAATGAGCAAAATATTAAGACTGCGATTAGTAAAATTTTAGAAATTACAACAACAGAAGAATTAACTCAAGTGTAAAACGTAAAACGTAAAACGTAAATTACTTAAAAACTTTTTAATATATTATTAATAATGGCTACTATTTCCAAGTCCAACCCCTTAAATACCCCATGGGTCTTATGGTATCATTCTCTTGAAGAACCAAATTGGACAAAAGATACATATGTAAAGGTTGCAGAGGTAAATACAGTTGAGGATTTCGTTGGGCTATTCAATAATTTTAATTCATTCATAAAAGGAATGTTCTTTTTTATGAGAAAAGATATTTTCCCACAATGGGAAGATGAGAGCAATATCAACGGTGGATATTGGTCATTTAAAATTGCTAAAAATGTTGCTGAAAAAGCTTGGTATGAATTATCTGCTTCTTGCATTGGAGAGGTTTTAACAAAAAATCCCAATGATATGTATAATATCAATGGAATAAGCTACAGTCCTAAAATAAGTAACGTTATTATAAAAATATTAAATAGAAACTCCGATAATAATGATCCTACCCAATTAACTGAGAAAATAGAAAATTTACACCCAAGTACTACTCAATTCAAAGCTCATATAGAGAATAAAGATGAATTTGTTAGCAACTAAAAATTTCACTCATTGCATTTATTAATTCGTGATTCCTTTTTCTAAATCTTTTTTTTTGCTTTAATATATCATTCAAAGTGAACCATTGTATCATATCTTTTTCTAATAATCCTCTTTGTCTTGCTTTATGAATTTCATTCTTCTTATCCAATATATGTTTATACAAAATGGTAGTTGTATAAAATATCCTTTCGAATTTTTTATCATACTCAATTGGTAAGAATAAAATAACACCCTTATACTCAGATGAATATAAAACAAGAAGTTTATTAAAATTTTCTCTCAAATATTTTTTAGTTCCTTCAACTGTCCCAAATATTCCATTAGTTCCTTCCCAAAATTCTCTTATCAATCCTTCCAAATTATTCTCTTTTTCTTTTTTAATATTTCCACCAAAATCTCCCCAAAGGGCTCTATCATCTCCTTTCAATTCCTTTGTTTCTCTCCCAAAAAGAAAATATAATTCTCCTCCACTAAAAGAAAAAGGTATTATTCCTCCAGACTCAATATCTATCTTATTTAATTCATCAATATCTTTTATTACATTCACCATAAACTTATATCCAAAAAAAATATAAAATTTTTACAAAAAAAATTTTATTTTATTTTAATAAATCATTTAATCTTTGGAGCAAGTGCTAATTTAAGATAACCTAAGCTTCCAACCTTGTACTGGATAATAAGAGGAAAATCATTCTTCATAAATATTTGAACATTATTACTTAAGTGAGTGCACTTAGTAAATAAAACTAAATGACGAAGATTGTAATATCCTTGAATTACTTCATATTGTTCATTATTCTTATCAAAAGTTAAGCCTCCATGCTCACTACATACTGTTTCTTGATCAGCAAAATCCCCGCTGCAAGAAAATATCAACTTATTCCCAACATTCTTTATTTCAATCAAATCAGCCAAATTACTCATATCCTTGCAAATCTTCTGGAAATCATCACTAGGCATAACTATGGTATTCTCAAATTTCTGGGGGGGAATATTTACTTCCTCATACTTAATATCCATCAAATTCAATTTATAATGTGTTACACTATTTTTGTC
>JACCED011862871.1_pt1 | contig 11256 bp, 13 predicted proteins | sample 7455021 | NCBI WGS metagenome assembly JACCED01 (sample SAMN15323456, study PRJNA562643) | freshwater metagenome | isolation source: river surface water | place: USA:Blue River Watershed | collected 2017-08-19
GTGAAATTATTCGCACTTTATATAGTCACGAATACACACAGGCAGCTGGTAGAGCAGGTAGATTAGGTTTAGATAATGTTGGACATGTAATTCATTTAAACAATTTATTTCGAAATGTCGACTCTGTTAGTTATAAAACAATGATGAATGGTAAACCACAAACGTTGACATCTAAATTTAAGATTTCTTATAATTTATTATTAAATTTGCTTGACATTGGAGACCATAATTTGATACAATTTGCTAGTCGAAGTATGATTAACGGCGATTTAGATGGTCAAATGAAAGAAATTTACTATAAAATGACTAGTTTACAGACTGAATTAGATAACATAAATAATTATGTTACTCATCTTAGAACGCCCGTGGAAGTTTTAGATGAATATTTGGAACTCAAAAATAGTATAAAATACGCGGTAAACAAAAAGCGCAAGGAAATGGAGAGAAAAATTCAAACTATTGTCGATAATTATCGTTATTTAAATCAGGACTTGCAAAGTTATCAAACAATTTCTGTAAAAGAAAAAGAAATGAGCCAATTAAAGAATCAATATAATTCATTACAAAGATATTTTCAATCTGGCGTAGGCAATGTATTAAACCTTTTAAAGCAAGAGTCTTTTATTGAATGCGCTGATAATTCAGTTAACGATGAGTCTAATTTAAAACTCAATGTTCAAGGGAAAATTGCTTCACAAATTAGAGAGATACATTGTCTTGTTTTTTCTAAATTATATGATTCGAAGAAATTAGATGACCTATCATCCAAACAATTAGTAGCATTATTTAGCTGTTTCACAAATATCCGCGTTTTAGAGGATTTTAAAGATAATGTTCCAAAATCTTCAGATGAAGTGGTAAATGATAAGATTAAAGAAGTATTTCAATTATATGATGATTATCAAAGAAAAGAATTAGAGAGAAATATTAATACTGGGTTTGATTATGAAATACATTACGATTTATTAAATTATGTAGAAGATTGGTGTGATTGTGAAAATGTTGATGATTGCAAGTTAATTTTGCAAAAAATGGCTGAAGAGAAAGAAATATTTTTGGGTGAATTTGTAAAGGCACTATTAAAGATAAATAATATTTCAGCAGAGTTTGAAAAAATCGCTGAAATGACCAACAATATAGCCTTTTTAAGTAAACTCAGTGAAATACCACATATGACATTGAAATATGTAGTAACTAATCAGTCTCTTTATGTATAAAACATTGTTCTATACTTCGTCCAATATAATTCATTGGATTAAACGTTATATTATTATTATTGATTATAGTTTCAATAATATTATCTGTTAATAAACAATTAAAAGATGGATCGTTTCTTGTTAAAATATTTCTTGTTAAAATATTTCTAAGTCTTTCGTGAATATCTTGTCTACTATAACCCATTTTTACTCCATTTATAATTATTTCCTCTGATACTATATTAACCATATGATGATTTACAGATGTGTTAATATGGTTAAAATTAAATTGCAAATTTTTAATTACTTTTACACTCTCATCTAATATGTATTCCATGAGTAAAAAACATTCTGGAATAATTATTCTTTTTATCGCAGAATCATCCAATGAACGTTCCAACCATTGATTAATATAGGTTTGAGTAATATTTTGTTCATGATTTATAACTAATCTACATAGAGAACAAATTTTTTCACACGTAATCGGATTTTTTTTGTAAGGCATTGCTGAGGAACCAACCTGTTCTTCCTTAAAATCTTCATATACTTCCATTTTTCCTGATAAAAGACGAATGTCATTCATCATTTTATAAATACTTTGACAAATAGAACTTAACGCATGAATATATTCGACATCATACTTACGAGAATAGGTTTGTCCACAAACGGCAATTTTGTCAGTAAAATTATAATTAAGTGCTAATTTGTCATTAAGACTATCACATTTTTTAAGGTCGTTATTAAATAATTTAAGCAATGTGTCTTCGGTGCCAACAGTGCCTTTAATTCCTCTGAAAGGAATTTTTAAAAATTGTAAATGTTGATTATCTAATAATAAGTCTTGTAGCCACATAGAAAATCTTCTTCCAATTGTTATTAATTGTGCAGGCTGTAAATGTGTGTAAGCAATAGTTGGAATTGTTGAGTATTTTTCTGAATTGAATTTTATTTCATCACAAAGACAATCAAGTTGATATTTTATAGTAAGAAAACTGGATTTAATAAGTATTGCGTCAACATTATCATTAATGAAATTGCTTGTAGCACCAAGATGAAGAATTTTTCCGCCAAGTGGACACATTTCCGAATAGGAACGTATGTGAGCCATGATATCATGTTTTAACCTCATTTCATAACATTTAATATTATTCATATCAATTATGTCACGACAATGTATTAATTCTTCAATAGCTTCATCAGTAATAATATCTAAACCAAGTTCTTTTTGTATGCAAGCTAAATCAATCCATAATTGACGCATTGTCTTAATTTTGTTATCTGAAGACCATATTTTAGATAATATAGGTGCTTTATATCTTGAATTAATTACAGATTCGTATTCTGACATTTAGAGTTAGTATAATATATTAAGAAGTCTTTAATATATTATAAATTATATAAAAAGATATTATATAGAATGAGGATTGAATGAGTATATTATTTGGGTTACAACATCACTTAACACACTAAAAATATAATCTTGCATGTCTGTTAAATTGACGAATGAATGAATTTCATTTTTATGATACAATTTATAAATCGATGCTTTTTCAAGTATGTCAACCTTATTAATTATGCATTTTGTGCAACTATTTAATTTTAATGATTCAACTAAATTGTCCAAGTTTAAATAATTACATTGTCTTCTTCTACCAGTTGTGGAGCCATATTCATGACCTAAATCACCAATCATATTAAGCTCATCATTATATTGTTCAGGTTGAAATTTCATTGTTCCAACATATGTATCATATGCTTTTGTCACACCATAAACATTTACAATGCTTTTCAGTGGAATTCCTGTATTTATTGCACCTGCAATTGTGCATGTTGATGATGTACAATATGGATAATGATTAGTCCAATTAATATCTAGTTCAAACCCTTGTGCACCTTCTAATAAAACATTTTTAACATTATTAATAACAAATTCAGAAAACCAAAATTTTCTCATATCTACCACTTGAATACCTAAACAGGTAAGTTCATTTTCTATGTCTTCAACTCTTTTACCTGTGCGTAACATTTTTTGTGAATAAGTTGGTCCAATTCCAGAGCCAGTTGTTCCAACTTTATTATTTGCTTTATCATAATCAATGCAATCTTGTGTAACAATATGACAAGCCTTGCTAATAAATAGACGTCCATCAATATTGATACCCTTTTCTATTAAACCAGAGATTTCAGACTTTAAACGAGTAACATCGATTAAACAATCGCTTGAAATAAGATTATATACGTTTTTGATTAAAATTCCAACAGGCAATTGATGTACCACAAATTTTTGTTCATTTTCATAAACAGTATGGCCTGCGTTTCCTGAACCATTAAATCTCACGCATAAATCATAATTATTTTTCTTTAATAAGTCATAAACCACCTTCCCTTTTCCTTCATCACCAAAACTACATCCCAACACGATATCAGCTGTTTCAATCATTTTAATGATAATATTATTAGAGCTATCTTTTTAAGTTGTTATTATTATATTGTTAATGCAAAATAATATAAATGATAAGTAATTAATTAACATATGAACAGAAGTAGATATGAACTATATTATGTTGGTGGTTATGTAAGAGACAAAATTCTTGGAATAGAATCAAAAGATATTGATTTTACATTTGTTATTAACAAAATGCCAGACGAAAAACTTTCAATACAAAATGGTTTTCAATTGATGGAAAAATGGCTTTTAGATGAGGGGTTTAATATATTTTTAAATACACCAGATATGCTAACAATTCGTGCTAAGTTTCCAAAAAATGATAAATATAAAAATCAATCTAATTTAACAGCAGATTTTGTATTGGCTAGAAAAGAAACATATCCAGACCCGAATAGCAGATTTCCAATTGTTGAATTAGGAACTCTTTATGATGATTTAATGCGTCGTGATTTTACAATTAATGCAATTGCAATGAATATGCAAGAAGAATTAATTGATGTGTGCAATGGATTGGAAGATATAAAAAATAATTTGTTAAGAACTCCTTTGCAATCCAAAACAACACTAATGGACGACCCATTACGCGTATTAAGAGCGATGCGATTTCATATCACCAAACAATTTAAATTTGATGATGAACTTTTAACTCATATGACAAATCCAGAAATACTTGATAAATTATTTAACGTTGTCTCTCAAGAGAGAATAAGAGAAGAATTAACGAGAATGTTTCATTATTCAACCCCTCAAACTCTTAAGTTATTGTATTATATTGATTCAAAATCACCAAATTTTATAGATACACTTTTTACATATCCCTTAAAACTTATACCAACTACAAAAAAATAAATAGTTATAGTATATAATGAAATTGGTAATTAGAACAATAATTTTTCATATATTATGTATTATAATATTTGGAATTATTTATTTTTATTTAGCTGATTATTTTGAAGATGTAAATAAAAACAGAAAAAATAAAACATTTATAGATTATTTATCGTTGAGTGTAACAATACAATCTGGTGTAGGACTTACTTTCTTAGACCCAATATCATTTTATAGTAAGATGGCAATATTAACGCAACAGATGATATTAATATCATCTCATATTATAACTCTTTATGTATTTACTCTTTAACAATCTTTAAAATTTTGGAGTTTTTTATAAAATGATTGCCATAAATTTTGTGAAAATGTGTACCACATGGTGAAATAAATGTTATATTTCCACCATTTTTAATATCACTTGGGTATTTTGCACATAAATAACCTAAAACCATATTATTTTCAGTATTTATAAATAAATAATCAAGCAATAAAATGCATTCATTGATGCTAATCTTCATTATATCATTGAATGAATATGTTTCTTGCATAATAATATATATAGTTGGAATTATTATTTAGATTTTATTTCAATTAAAAATTTATGTCAACAATAAATAAAAAATACGTAATTTTAAACAAAATAGGCTCTGGTTCATTTGGTTCGATATACAAAGGTCAAAATATAAGAACTAAAGAATATGTTGCAGTAAAAGTAGAGAGAATAAATGATGAATTAAAACTACTAAAAAATGAATCTAAGATATATAATTATTTAAATGGATGCATTGGGATACCTAGTGTAAAGTGGTTTGGAAAAGATGATACAAATTATTATATGGTAATCAATCTATTAGGGTGTTCACTACAAGAATTAAAAAATAAATTACACATATTCTCTCTAATTCTAGTTTTAAAACTTGGAATAAAAATAGTTTCATTATTAAAGACGATACATGAAAAAGGATTAGTTCATAGAGATGTTAAACCAGATAATTTTTTATTTGGGCAAAATACGTTTTCTGACTTATATTTAATTGATTTTGGATTTTGTAAAACATATTTAGAGAATGATAATCATGTTGCAATTAAACAGACCCATTGTATAATAGGTAGTTTTAATTATGCAAGTATAATGTCTCATAAAAGATATGATTTAAGTAGAAGAGATGATTTAGAATCATTAGGATATATGCTTTTATACTTTTTAAGCGATAAATTGCCATGGAATAATGATACTGAGGAACAAGAAATAATAAGAAAAAAACTAGAAGTAGTAAATAATAACAAGTATCCATTAGTTATTTTAGATTTTATAAGATATGTTAGGTCATTAGAATATGAAGAAAAACCAAATTATTATTTAATTACTGACAATTTTAAGAGAGAAATAGAATTATTGAGTAAAATAAATTAAAAATAAATATGTAATTAAATAAAATGTCTAATCGATATGATAAAATGGGAGACTACGTTGGCTCAATTTTTAATGTTTTTCAATTGGTAAATAGAAAAGCTGAACAACAACAGGATAAGAGAATGAAGATGGTTGCATTAGTTATATTTAATTATGTTAGATTTATGGCAAATGAACATAATGTTGATTTAAAGAATTTAGTTGAGCCAGAAAGTATTAATTTAATACCTGTATTTGAATATGTATCAGCAAATAACATAGAATTATATGATTTTAAAACAATAAATATGAATGATTTGGATGTAACAAAAAAGGAAGATTTAGAGAGATTTGTTTTAACGCATGTATATTACATAACACAAGGTAAATAAATTTGAAATATAATTTTACCATTAAAAAGATATAAAGATATCAACATAAGATAATTATAATAATGTCATCTTTTAAAGACGCTGTTACACCTTCTGAACACTTGACCGGACGCGTAAAGTGGTTTAACAATAGAGCAGGTTATGGATTTATTACCGTTACAGATGGTTCTCGTTCTGGTTCTGATATTTTTGTGCATCATAGTGGAATTGGCATTGAAAGCCAGCAATACAAGTATTTAGTTCAAGGTGAATATGTTGAGTTTGATTTGGTTAAGACTGAATCTCAAACTCATGAATGGCAAGCCTCGAAGGTTTCTGGAATTAAAGGAGGTAAGTTAATGTGCGAGACTCGACATGATTTAAAGATTGAGCGTAGTGAATATAAGTCAACAAAGCAATCTGATGATTCTGTTGCTGAAACTAAAATGCCTCGTCAAAGAGCACCAAAAGAAACAAATGAAAGTAAAGCTCCAAGACAAAGAAGAAACAATGTCAATGGAGGACGTGGTCAAACATCAAGAGAACCAGTTAGCGAAAGTAGTGATAAGAAGGAATGGACTTTAGTATCAAGAAGTCGTCCTCAAAAGGTTAATAGTAGACCTCCTCGTCAAGGCACAAACGTAAATCCTAAACAACCTAAGTAAATGTTTGGTGCGATAAAACTTTAGACAATAATATATAAAAATTAACAATGATTCAAATTATTAATTTTTAAAAACTTATTTATCATCCTAATATATAATGGGTAAAACAAACTTAGATGAAGTTAAACTCGGTGGTGCCAAGAGAAAAAATGGTCATAAATCAACATGTGCTTGTCATATTTGTGAAAATATGAAAAATAAGGCTAAAAGAGGTGGTTATTCTGAAGAGATGGAAAAAAAGGCTGAATATATTAGCGGTGGTTCTAAAAAGAAGAATGGTCACAGAAAAAACTGCAAATGTCCTATTTGTAAAAATATGAATAACTCAAAAAAACATAAAAAGGGTGGAAAAAGAAAAACTAGAAAAATTAAAGGAGGAGATGATAGTGATGGTTATGAAGAAGAAAAGGAAAAAGATTCTGAAGAGGAAAAGGAAGAAGAAATGACACCTTATGATGAAGAAACTGATAGTGATGAAGAAACTGAAGGAAAAGAGGAAACAAATGATGATGAATCAGAAAGCGATAAAGAAGAAACAAAAACTGAAGAAAAAAAAGGTGGAAAAAAGAAAGCAAATGGTCATAAATCTAATTGCAAATGTCCTATTTGTAAAAATATGAAAAAGACCGGGGGTGATGATGAAGCAGAAGAAAAAGAGCAAACTGATTTTCAAGGTGGTAAGCGTAAAAAGAAAGGAAATGGTCATAAATCTAATTGCAAATGCCCAATTTGTAAAAATATGCACAAGAAAGGAGGTGAAGAACCAACAAGTGAAGAAACCAAAGCATCAGATGAAGATTATGAGCAATTAGAAGCGATTCAAAATGCCTCTGGTGGAACACGTAAAAATAAGAAAAAAAGAGGTAAAAAATGGGGTGGCAAAACAAAACGTAGACATAGTTAAACGCTAAAATTAATATTTAATAAAAATCTATTTAAATATTAATTGTCAAATGTAAATATAAAATGCCAAAGGAAACAGATGCAACTGAAGTGCAAGAGGAATTATTTGCTCAATTTGAACAACTAGTAAATCAATTAAGTTTAATGAAAAATCAAATTACTAGTATGCAGCAAAACATTAAACACTTGGAAAAGAGTGTTAAAAAGCAAATGAAGGGACTTAAAAAGGAGGCCACTAAAACAAAAGTAAAGGGTAATAGAGCTCCATCTGGGTTCGCTAAGCCAAGCAAGGTAACAAAAGAATTATGTGAATTCATGAATAAGACTGAGGGAACTGAAATTGCGAGAACAGAAGTAACTCGTGCACTTGTTGCTTATATTAAAGAAAATAAACTTGAAAATACGACTAATTCAAAGATTATTGCGCCTGATGAAAAGTTGAAGCTATTATTGGGCATTAATGATAGTCAGGAATTAAACTATTTTAATATTCAGAAATACATGAATAAGCATTTCGTTAAGAATGCAGAACTTTAAAATATTTTATAAATGTGTTTTCTCTCTAATAGGTAGATAAACTTTCAACAATTCAAGTAAAAGATACAGACGACTATCTAATATTTTTACTTGTCTATGCAAATTCTTTAACTCTATTTGGAGAGATAATGCTAAAATATTTTTAATATATGATTTGTTATGGTTATTTATTTTATCTCGCATTTCCATAAGAAGTGTATTTATATTTTGCATAGTTTCTGATGTACTTATTAAAGCTAATTTTATAGGTTCATCTATTCTCTCTAATATATTTGTCGGAGACTTAATTTCAATAAGAGAAAAATCATTATTTTCTATTAAATTAGTTTCTGTAATCTGGGGGAATTGAATGTCCTTTTTAGTGCTTTCAAATTCCTCATTATTTTTGCTAAATTTTTTAATAATGTCGTAAATCAGTGATTCGACAATTTTTAATTTGTTCTCTAAATCAGTCTCTGCAATTTCGTTTTTAAATATAACTGAATCACAATCTTTATGTTCAGCTATAAATTTGACGACATTTTGAGAGGAAGATATGGAGGCAGAAAGTGATGTAATTGAATAAAATAGCATATTACAGGTAAGTAGTGGTAAACCTGTATAATAATATAGCTTAAGCATATCCATTACTTATAATAAAAAGATACTATTATTTAAATATATATAATAATATATTAAATATCTATTTAAGGCGAAATAGTATTATTATAAATTTTCAGTATAGACTTATTTAGGCCTCAAAATAAAAAAATTGAAATGCTTTTTGGCAATTAAATGAAGAGCATAAATGTCCTACCATCTAATTTGCTAGAAGCTTAAAATGAACGCAATCACCAGTCTTTATATTCCTCACGTTGAAAAGCACTTTAATGCCCAGTATATTGCTGATATTTTCAGCAGAAATGGCTTGGCTAAGGTAAGTAAAATTTATATTGAGCCATATAAATTTATTATGAAAAATCGATTAAATGTATATAATCGAGCATATGTTGAAATTGATTGTTGGCACGAAACTGAATCAGCATATTCCTTAATTAAAAGACTTCGAAATCCAACAACCGAAGCTCGTCTAGTTCACCGAGATGATAATTGGTGGGCAATTGATATTAATAGATATCCTGAAATATTTACCTCTAATAATCGCGTATTAACTTTGTTTCCTAAAAATGTTGTGGTCGAAAACGACGATTGTGGTTCTGATGAAATTGTCGCATGTGATTCAGTTCAAATTGACGCAGAAAAGACTACTCTTCTAAGAAATATTGTCTCTAAATTTAAAGAAAACCAAGAAAAAGAACTTATGAAGAGGGAAGACATTGCTGATTTTGATTCTTATTCACGTGAAATTGACTGGAATAATGTTGATTACAGCGACTGGAAATTCAAATCGCTACTAAAAGAATTCGGTTCTGATTGGGATAAATTTATTTCAAAAAGTAGTTTTATAGTTTAAATGATGTAATTAATTAAATAAAATAAATTAAAATAAAATGTGGGCACTTTGCCAACATTTTTTAATTATATATTAATAATTTAAATTTAAATTGAAATAAAAATAATATAAATATATAATGTAATAAATATAAATATGAGTTACACAAAGACATTTTCATTAACTTTCGGTGATGTTGCTGAAAATCATAAGGGAATGCAGAAAATAGGTAATCTGTCAGAAAATGGATTTCATTTTGAAGACCTTACTAATATTAAAAGTGTATTTGAAGAAAAAGGTTGTGAGTGTAATATTATTAACCTACATTGGTTATTGGAAAACGAAGATATACAAAAAGAAAATCCAGCTTATATATTGATTGTAAAAAATGCTGTAAATGTATTATTAAATGACGAAAATGGCAAACAATTATTATTTGATGAACAAGATATTTTGGAAAAAGATAAAAAAGCATTTATGTATGGTCGAGTTGTAAATAAACATGCAAGACATAATTTATGTTTTTCAGAAGAACATCAAGAGCCTAATTATGAAGAAGGTAAGGGTCGTATTTATGCGTTTAATGAAGTGCCATATTTAAATAAAATTCGAGAAAAACTGGGTGAATTTATTGGTGAAAAAGGAAGAAATTTACAAGCAGAAGGTAATTATTATTATGATATTAATAAGTGTGGAATTGGTTTTCACGGCGATACAGAGAGAAAAAAAGTAGTTGCAATTAGATTAGGAGCTACAATTCCATTGTGTTATACGTGGTATCACAATAATGAAAATATTAGTGAAATTATGCGTATTAATAATATAGAACATGGTGATATGTATATTATGTCAGAAAAGGCAACAGGATTTGATTGGAAGTCTAAGTCAAAATATACATTGAGACATGCAGCTGGATGTGATAAATATACAAATGTTTAAATTACATAATTTAAGTGAACATAATATAACCAAATCCTATTGTTTTGGTTGAATCTCTTAAAATTAATCTTTGACCTTCAATTAAATCAATAGATTCATCCAATTTAATATAAAGATAAACTGAGTCATTTGATTTAATAAAAGGTTTATTTTTTTTGTCTGTTTTGTTTTGAATTTTTACTATTTCTCCAATAACTTCTTGTTTGTATGGATGTTCAACAATATGGAATATTGATTTGTACCCAGACGCTACTATGGTATCTAATTCAAATGTATGAAAATCTAATTTACATTTGTCTTTATTTTTTGTTATTTTTTCTCCAATAATTCTTCTTATTTTTGAATTTAAATGAATTAAAGATTCTATAAATGTCATTTCATCTGGTTTATATCTCACAAATAAATTTAATCCGTGATATCCAGATATAGGACAATAAGCAACCGATTTAAATCCTAATGTAGAAACCCAAGGGTTAAATAAATTTTTAACATTTTCTATATCAGCATCTGGTTTATCAATCTTATTTATTATAACTATTA